>Ga0224723_1000242_pt1 | contig 37866 bp, 32 predicted proteins | sample Balambano_FR2_Me_FD_161647 | JGI IMG/M metagenome (GOLD analysis project Ga0224723, IMG submission 161647) | Freshwater sediment microbial communities from Lake Towuti, South Sulawesi, Indonesia - Balambano_FR2_MetaG | ecosystem: Environmental > Aquatic > Freshwater > Lake > Sediment | place... | reverse complement strand
TTTTCGCCAGCGCTTTCAGGTCGTTCATGGCGTTGTAGATTGCGCCGAGGTTCGGGAAGCGGATGAGGCAGGCTGCCAGCAGTGCGGCGGCGCTGTCCGTCCAGAAGCGATTGTCGCCCGCCGCCGACGGCACCAGCACATCGGCGATCGCCCGCGCGTCGGATACATTGTCGATCCCTTCCGCCAGGTTGTAGCGCGGCCCGTCGGCGCTGGTCGGGTCATGCACGACGACCAAATGACGGGTGACGGCGGCATACTTCAAGATGTGCGCGGTGATCTCGCCCTGCGGGTCAGCCACGACGAGCGAATGCCCGCACAGCATTCGGTCGGCGATCGCGGGCAGGATGATCCCTTGCGTTTTGCCTGAACCGGGTCCGCCGAGCGTCAGGATGCCGCGCGCCACGTCTTCGCCGCTGAGCGAGAAGCGACCGGTTCCCACGTCCAGCCGACGCTTGCTCTCACCCCAGAACGCACCGAGCAGCGTCAGTCCGTCGGTATCCTGGCGGCGAAAGCGGCGGTACTCGCGCAGGGTACAGAAGTGCGACGACCCCAACGCCCCGCGTTTGACCGACGGCGAGCGTAGGCGGTCGATGCGTTCGCGCAGCCAGCCGCCGTTCTTGAGCAGGCTGTGCAGTCCGAGCGCGGTCACGAGGAGCGTGAACGCCAGCATTACGCCGAACAGAAGCAGGCGCATCGTGTTCACGCCGCGCGTCGCGCCGACGATCAGTTCGATCACTGGGCTGGCATTCGAGCGACCGCGCTGTACAGCCGCATCACCCGCGAACGCCAGAAACAGTGCAGCGACGTTGAGCAGGATCACCGCATAAGTCAGGACGAGCAGAGCGCGCTGAATGGCAGTCGGTTTCGCGCCGTCGTCGCTTGCCCGGCGGATGCCCGCGCCCAGTACCGCCGCTGTGACCAGCAGCAGGAGCGGCGCGCTGCACGCCAGAGGCACGAGCAACCCGGTCAATATCTCGCGCCCATCGGTGAACAGCCAGTAGATCATCGGGGCTGCTCCTCACGCCGTGCGCGGCGCGTGATCCACCAGCCGACAACCGCGATGACCAGCATCGTCAGATATGCGCCTTCGCCCGCTGACCAGCCGACAATGCGTCCCAGCGCTGCGCCTGCCAGCACCACCGTCACCAGCGCGAACACCCCAATACAGATGTGCATTTCACCTCCTTCAACGTGAGAAAAACTCGTCCAGGTCGATACCGTCGTCATGTTCAATTTCGGGCTTCGGTTCTTCGCGCAGCGGTCGCCAGTCGATCCCGCGTTCGTCGAGAATGTCGGCGAAGTGCTGCGCGGCGACTTCCCGAAACAGTCGGTCGTGTCCCTGACGCGAATTGTTGTAGACGGGCAGGCGGTCAGCGGTCGATGGCGCTGTGCCGGGCAGGACGACGTGTGTATGCAGGTGTTCCTGCGGCGGTTCTCCACCATTACCCTTCGTTTTCGCGCTGTGCATCACATAGCTGTATTCCGGCACGTCGAACCCGCGCGCGTTGTAGTAGTCCTCGACGACGCGCTCGGTCAGGTCGTAGAGCAGTTCGCGGCGCTGGACAGGCGGGACGAGTTCCATCAGGTCGGGCGCGGGAGAGATCACCCATGTCCATGCCAGGACGTGCTTACTTTGCAGCGCATCACAGTTCCTGAAGATGTCGCCATGCGACACGCCCATGCCTCGGTCCTGCCAGCGTTCATAGGTCTGGTTCTGTGCGAGATGGTTGTTGCGCTTGTCCCGGTACTGGAGGTACTTCAGCACCGCCTTCAGTCCCTGCCGACCCGTGCCGCGCCCCTTGCGTTGCGAACCTTTGTATGCCAGGTCAGCGATGACGATTGGTTTGCTCATCCGCCGTCTTTCAGGTCACGGACAGCGGCGATCTGTTTCAGCAGCGCTTCACCGTCGCGCCGGGCGGTCACGATGGCTTCCTCAATAGCTGCGCCACTTTCATCGCCCAGCACTGCCGCCAGCAGATAGGTCAGGACGTGCATCTGAAAGATAAGTGTGCTTTCCATGCGGTCGAGACGTGCCTGGAGCGATTTCTGGAAGTGACGGCGGCTGCCAACCACGTCGGCCTGTTCGTCGAGATACTGACGGATCGCGTCACGGATGAAATCGTTCTCGTTGAATTCACGCCCGCGTTTGGCGACGATCTGCGCCAGCAGGTCGCGCATTTCTGGGGTCATGCTGATACTGCGCCGAACCGATTTCGTTGCCATTCGGGTCTGCTCCACAATGTTCGCCTGACTCATTGTGGCAAAACGGGGTGCAGGGCAGCCTGTACGATTCCGGTTCAGGGATAGGAGGATTCCGGTCGCTGGATGGAGGATTCCGGGTCACGGGTTTGCAATGCAGGTGCGGTGAGGCGGTACGGCTTTTCGGACGCAGCCCGCACGGGTGCGTCCGGTGGGCGGGAATGTCCCCGCCCACATTCCACGCTGCACCGGAAGGTGCGGCGTGGGTGCGCCACGTAGTGGCGTACATCAGCCCTCACCGGCGCATGAGGTGACCAGGTTTTACCTGGCTCCGCCCCCCGCCGATGATTCAGCTTCGCTGAAATCACCGTCGGCAGCCTCCAATGCACCCGTCTGCGACGGTCGCATTGCGGCGGGGGGCGTCGGCTTCCGCGTTCGCGGAAGCGGCGCTGCTGCGAGGCAGCGCCAACGTGCTGGCGGACAACTGGAGATTCCTCAATGATCTATGGTTCTGTCAATTGCAGATGGATTATAATTTGGGAATGTGACAAAGTACGTAGACAGCAACTGTGACCCTCAGCCAACACAACTTTCCAATTACGATTGATACCTCATCGGCGAACATCATTGCCGATTTCTTCGTTCCTGCTCTATCGGCTTCTGTGCGGTACGACAGGGGCGTCGGTTTTTTCAGCGCAGGTTGGCTCCGTCTAACAGCACAAGGCATGGTTGTGTTCGCAAGCAACGGAGGACGCGCCCGATGGGTGACTAGTCCAATCCTGGATGAAGATGATTGGATTGCATTGCAGCAGGGCGCAGCGGCTCGCCAGGATTTAGCATTGTGGACTGCGCTTGAGCGCAATATATCCGAACTCGCAAGCACATTGGAGAAGGATACTTTGTCTGCTTTAGCGTGGATGGTTGCTGATGATGTGCTGGATTTTCGTCTCGCCCTCCCACGTAATAAACTGCACGGGGGTGAATTCCATGACAAGTTCGGCATTTTTACTGATAGTGATGGAAACCGTGTCAGTTTCAATGGCTCCTACAATGAAAGCATTCAAGGTACCCGGAATTATGAATCTATCCGAATTTTTTCCTCATGGAATCTGCCTTATGCATCTCTCGTTCAAGCAGACTACGAACGCTTTGACCGATTGTGGAATAACCTTGATCCCAATGTTCAAGTCTATACGCTACCCGATGCGGCGCGCGCGAGTATTTTGAAGCTGAGAGCGGATCCGCGCCCTTATAGTCTATCCAATCGCAATATTTTGACGCTCTCGGTCAACGAACCTCGTGTGCCTCCTGAACTTGCCTTGCGCGATTATCAGCTCGAAGCAATCGAAGCTTGGTTTGCAAATCAGTGTCGTGGCATCCTTGAGATGGCGACAGGAACCGGCAAAACCAAGACTTCACTTTCTGCAATGGCTCGTTTTTATGATCGAGAACGCCGTATAGCGCTCGTTATTTCTGTTCCTTATCAGCATTTAGTCGATCAGTGGTTTGAGGATGTCAAGACCTTTGGTCTTCATCCAATACTTGCCTACAAACGAAAGAATGATTGGCTCAACAAATTGCGTCAGCAGGTGGTGGAATACAATCGTGGTGATCGCAAAATCATATCGGTCATCACCACTCATACCACGTTCATTGACCCCGAATTTCAGAGCATCCTTTCCAGCATCCAGTCTTCCTGCTTGCTGATTGCAGACGAGGCACATCATTTAGGAGCGGCACGCAGTCGTGCATCGTTGCCACAAAATATTTCTGCTCGGCTCGGACTTTCTGCAACGCCAAATCGTTGGTATGACGACGATGGGACAACTGCTTTACGTAACTATTTTGGTGATACTGTTTTTCGTCTTGATTTAGGTGATGCCATCAAGCACGGGATTTTGGTCCCCTACGTTTATTACCCACAAGTCGTTGAGTTAACCCTCGATGAAATGGCAGAGTACCATCAGATCAGTGAACAGATTGCTAAACTCGCAGCTATTCTCTCTGGCAAATATGATGAAGCTTTATCGGAGCGACTAGAGAGACTTTTGTTCCAACGCACTCGCCTGCTGAACAGGGCATCGGAGAAACTTACAGCCCTTAAAGCTCTGATAAGCAACACGCCCGATGCTCAACACACGCTTTTCTATTGCGCGCCGGAACAAATCGATCAGGTTTCTCACATTGTTGGCTGGGAGCAGGGCTGGAACATTAGTCGCTTTACTGCTGAAGAGGATACTGATACACGCCAACGATTGCTGGCTGACTTTGATAGTTGCAATATACAGGCTCTGGTAGCAATGAAGTGTCTGGACGAAGGTGTTGATGTTCCAAGTACCCGAACTGCCTATATACTTGCGAGCAGTAGCAATCCGCGTGAATTCATTCAAAGACGTGGGCGTGTGCTTCGCCGTGCGCCAGGCAAAGACAGAGCTTACATCTACGATTTTATCGTGGTACCACCGCAATCATGGTACATTGAAAATGGGTCGGGCAGCGATATAAGCATTGTCGAGCGTGAGCTGCGCCGTTTTAAAGAATTCGCAGACAGTGCTGAGAACAAACATCAAGCCTTAAGCGTGGTATGGAACATAGCCGAACAGCACGGCATACATCTATAGGTCAAATCATGGCAACCTTGCAGACGCAAATCGCAAATCTCTTTGAAGGTATCGAACCAGACGTGCTTGAGCTTGTCACGAGGGTTCTTGAAATTGAAAAGGAGTTTCTCCATTTAGAACGACCTCATGGGGTAATGGAAAAGATCGAAGATGCCTTAGATGTCGTTGCCCAAACTTCTATCAAGAACGAGGCGCGTTCATGAGGATTGAACGTGTTGATCTACTCAATTTCCGGCAGTATTTTGGTAATCAACGCCTCAAATTCTCTCGGCACGATGACCAAAATGTCACCATCATCCATGGTGTCAATGGTGCAGGAAAAACCTCTCTGTTTCTTGCACTGAACTGGTGCTTGTACGGCGAAGGTGTTGATAACATCGGGCAGATCATTAGTAAAGAAGCGATAAGCCGCGCACAGCCCGGCGAGATTGTCGAAACAAAAGTGGATGTAACCTTTTTTCATGGTCAAAAACGGTATACCGCATCCAGAAAGCTTGTTGGACAGAAACAGCCAAACGGCAAGGTCATTGAGGCGAAAACCACCGCTGAATTCGTTCTTATGCGAACTCCACCCTCCGGCATTATGGAGCGTGTGGATAATCCAATCGGAACGATGAACACGATCCTGCCTGCCAATGTGCGGACGTATTTCTTTTTCGACGGTGAGAAGATCGACAACTTTGCTCGACCTGAACAGGCGAATGAAGTAGAACGAGCAATTTATCAGGTTCTCGATCTCGAAACACTGACTCGTGCGATGCGCCATCTGCAAAAAGCCGCCCAAGATTTACGCGCACAGTTGAAACAGATTTCAACGGGTGAGTTACAGCAACTTGTCGGAGAAGATGAGCAGGCACGAGGAAGAGAAACTAAGCTTCTTGAAGACAGGGATAGGCTGAAGCGCGAGAACGGTGAGATCCAACGACATCTCGATGATGTGAACAGGCGGCTGCGTGATTTTGAATCCGTGCAAGAACTCCAGCGACTCTATGATCAATTTACACGAGATATCGAGTTCGCGCAGCAGGGTCTCGACAAAGCTATTCGTGCAATACGCGACAATGTAACCAGGAGCTACATCCGCTTCTCTGCTTCACCGATTGATGCTGCATTGGCAATTCTGGAAGAAAAGCGTCAGCGCGGCGAAATCCCTAGCAACATCCGCGAACAGTTCATTCAAGACTTACTCACACGGCAGATTTGTATCTGTGGTCGTCCTTTTTCAGAGCATGAGGATGCGTTTGCACACCTCACACAACTGTTGAAGACTGCCACCCCAACATCGCTCGAAGACGACATCATAGAAACCGCCGGACGGCTTCGCGGGCTGATCGACACTGGGCGTGGGCAATCGGTCGAATTAGATACCAGAATGGCAGAACAGGTTAACTGGCAGGATCAGATCGCGAGTCTTACCGCACAGCGCGATGATGTCCATCGACAAATGCGGGGAGCGAATGAACAGGAAATTCGTGAGCTAACCCGACAGCGAGAAGAATTCAGTGATGATCTAAGTACCAACCTGGTTGGTCAGGGGCGTGTTGAAGCCGATCTGGAAACCATTCGTACTCGTATAAAGGAACTGGAACGTCATATTGAACAAGCAAAGAAAAGCGACAAGCGCGCACGACTCTTGAGTCGGAAAGTTGAGCTGGCACAAAAAGCGGCTGACAAAATCGATGAAGTGCATGGCACATTCGCGATCAACAAACGCATCGAGATTGAGGAAGAAACTCGCCGTATTTTCCACTCCCTTGCATGGAAAGGTGATCACTTCCAGGATGTGCGGTTGACTGAAGACTATCAACTCGAAGTGTTCGACCGCTACGGTCTTCCTGCTCGACCGGAACTTTCGGCTGGTGAAAGACAGGTTCTCAGTTTATCGTTTATCACGGCGATGGCGATGGTCGCACAGCGTGAAGCGCCGCTCATCATGGACACACCTTTCGGCAGATTGTCATCTGCACATCGTGAAGCAATCACGTATAATCTACCTATGCTTGCTCCCCAGCTTGTTCTATTCGTGACAGACGAAGAGTTGCGTGACAAAGCTTTGGAAAATTTGAAGCCCCGTATCGGCGCAGAATACCGGTTGCGCTTCGACGCAAACTCGAGCTGCACGACTATCGAGGAAATGAACTAATGGCGAACACCTTCGCACGCAGCACCGGGCGTGTCAGCATTGACGCAAGCGTCCATGAGTTGTACAAGGAATTGACGACAGGTAAAAACGCCGAAGACTCGCCTTTCCTTACCATGAAAGACCTGTTCATGCTGGCTGCTTGTACCGGATTTCGGATGCAACAGCGAAAATCGCTTGGTAAACGGGAGCAGCCATTCCACTACCAAGTGTTCACTGAAGCTGAAGATATACCTATTCTGAAAGCGATTGCGATTGCGACGACAGGGGATGTTTCCGTGCTTACCGACCCCGATCAGATCGTCCAGATCGCGGAAGAATATGCCAATGTCGGGATCAGTGAAATTCGGACGGTAGTGGCAGACAATGCAGGTTTACCGTTGTGGAATTTAGTCGAAGCTCTAAGAGCGAATTGACACCTACACAAGAAATAGATGCCCGATATGTCTATAGATGAGAATGAAATCAAAGCCGTATATGAACGGATGCAATTCGTATGTTTTGGACATCTAGGGCACAAGCAAATAACTTATCTATTCCCGGATCGTGCTGCAACTCCCGACGAGCATCTTGAATTTGATCATTTCCTTCTTTATAGCGACGTTTGCATCATTGCAGAAATTTCTGGATTAAGTGATAAGAGGGCCGTAAAAGAAAAGTACGAGCGCTTTTGTGATAGTATAAATCTAGTACGAGGATCATCAAATCCCGCAGGAGTTCTGCGAAAGTTTGATATTCCACAAGAGAGTTTACATCTTCTGGATCCAATTCGTCGTGTATCTGCTTTTTTCATTGCGGGCAAGCATGAAAGATACGATGTCGAAATTCGAGAGCTAAATCAAGTTCCGATTCTCTACGCATCTGACTGGCGCTTAATCTGTTCATATGTTGAAAGTATTGGTAGATACGCACAATATCCGTTTCTCAAACTGATTGGGATAGCACCTAGAGTCGATTTAGAGAGAGACTTAACGTTCCGTGCGTCCAGAAATTTATTAAGTTTAGGCGGCAGATTCCTTTTTAGGGACAGTAACGTTCGCGCAAACGTATTTACATTCAAAACGAATCCTAGAGATCTGCTTGAAATTGCTGAAGTCTTCAGGCGTGAATTAATGCCTGTAATTGAAGACGGGGATGGCACAATGTACCAACGCCCTCTAGATTCCAAGAAGTTGGAACAGATGCGTAGTCTGGTCAACAACGCTGATTTTATGTTTCCAAATACAATCCTTTTGGCTTTAGATGAAACGTGCCATTTAAATAGAGCTTCAGACGACGAACAAGATATTTTGCATATTCCAATGGTTTATGGAGCAGTATCAGTAATCGATGGACAACATAGATTGTTCTCTTATGCAAGTGAAGTTATAGCTGAAGAAGTGCGACAGAATGCAAGTATTCTTGTTACTGCACTTATGTTCGATACGCAAGATCCAGCAGTTGTTCTTAGATGTGCTGCCAATACATTTGTAGAGATCAACCAAACGCAGAAGAAGATCTCTTCCGCGCATATAGATGAGATAGCATATTCCGTACTTGGGCGCACTTATCCTCGTGCTTTGGCTGCACAGGTCATCTTTCGAGCAAATAGAAGACCGAGCAACAAGTCGTTGAGCGGCTTGTTTAGATCACGGCAAACGACCGGAGGAGTCATTGAGGCTGCCACTGTTATATCGGTACTTCATCCATTCACAAATTTAAATGCAATCCAGAAACTAGTACGCAGCCAGCGCAATGTCGCTTCCCGTCGCGGGTACTTGAAAATTTTGACTGATACTAATTTGCAACCACCTACGACTGCCGAAGAGCTAATTGATAATACTATGATCTTGCTGGAGGCTTACTTTGATAAAGTAAGAAGGGTTTTTTCTGCTGATTGGGCTGCATTAAGAAATCGACCGATTATTTCTGCGCTTAGTTATACTAAAGTGTTTGCAGCTTTCGTTCGCTTATTTAAAGATTTGATTTATGAAGGTCTTAATTCTAGTTCGTCTGACGGTCGAAACCAAAGTAGCTGGCAAATCATTCAAGCTGAGCTAGAGAAGATAAAGTCAAACATTGAGCAATTACGTCAATCACAATCTGAACCAATTTTGTTTTCAGTATCCGATTCTCAAATTCCAACTGACAGTGCTGGTGAAGCAACTACATTGAAATTCTTGAAAGCAAATCGAAAAGCTCCTATGTCAGTTCAGGAAGTTATGTCCACTGAAACGTCAAAATGACCGTTAGAACTGAAGCCTATCTTGAAATCGTCGATGGTTCAATCCCTCCAGTTCCAGATCCGCAGCTTCGTGCTTAGCAAGCGACGTAGCTCTTCGTCACTACGCCTTTCCTTTTAAGGAACAAGCTTGGTCAATATTTGCACGCTATTTGCAACTAAATTTACTGCGCCAGTGATGTCAAAATGAGTATTGCTGCGACCAACGCCAATACGAATTGCACTGTGTGCCCTCTCCTCTCCAAACCCAAGCGCGAGGATGACGTGGGAAGGCTCGACACTGGCAGAGGTGCAGGCTGAACCTGTGGAAAGCGCGACGTTCTTCAACTGCACAATCAAGGAACGGCTTTCGATCCCCTTGATAGAAACATTCAGGTTGTGCGGGAGCCGTTGCGTTGGATGACCGTTGATTTCCACTTCACCGAGCTGCTCACGAAGCTGTTGGAATATCATCTGCGTCCACTGGCGGTATTTCTCCGCTTCGCCACGCATCTCCGCTTTGGCAATCTCCAGTGCTTTCCCCATGCCGACGATCCCCGGCACGTTTAGTGTTCCGGAACGTACACCGAGTTCATGCCCGCCACCGTAAATGACAGGCGCTACCTTCACACGAGGGTTACGGCGGCGCACATACAGCCCACCGATTCCTTTGGGTCCGTAAGTTTTGTGCGCTGAAAATGAAAGCAAGTCAATATTCATTGCCTCAACATCGACCGGAACGTGACCCACTGCCTGAGCTGCATCGGTGTGAAAAAGTACGCCATACTCGTGTGCAATCGCGCCTATTTCGCGCACAGGCGCAATCGTACCGATTTCATTGTTGGCAAACATGAGTGAGATAAGAATGGTTTGAGGGGTAATTGCCTGACGCAGCGCGTCGAGGTCAACGAGTCCATGTTGATCGACAGGCAGATAAGTCACTCGCTTTCCCATCTGCTCCAGCCGCTTACAGCAGTCCAAAATTGCTTTATGTTCGGTCACGCAGGTGATGATGTGATCACCCTTATCAGCATACTTCTCAGCGACACCAAACAAGGCAATATTGTCCGACTCCGTAGCGCCGCTCGTGAAGATGATTTCTTTTGGGTCGCTGGCATGAAGAATTGCCGCACATTGTTCACGAGCAGCTTCTACTGCACGCTTCGCTACATGACCTGCCTCATGGTCAATGCTCGCGGCATTCCCAAAAATCTGCGTGAAGTAAGGCAGCATAGCATCCAATACGCGCGGATCAACAGGGGTTGTGGCATTATGGTCAAGGTAGATATAGCTCGAAGCGCTCATGGAGATGCCTTTTCCATTTCGGCGTTGTACTCACGCACCAGCCGAGCAAAATCACCCAGATGCTTCACTCGTCCAAACAACATCAAAACGCCGCGATTCACATGAGCGCGAAATTGACCTTCCAGATCATGTTCGAGATCAAGCCCATCATGGAAACAGCGTTCGCGTAGAAGCGCGACGAAATAATCATCCCACTCGCCCAGCAGCGTATAACGATTGATTTCCCGTTCGCTGTCAGGTGGAAAGGCTTCAGGATCAGGTACGGTCGGATCGTTCAGCGAAAGACAAAATCCGATTCTACATAGCAGGTTGGGATTCATGCCTGTTTTCGACTTGAGATGAATGAGGCGCTGATCGACCTCTTTGCAGACGCGGAGGCGTGTCATTTTCATCAATTCACCTCCATCTCTGGAAAGTATTGCTTTTGGACTTCAGTACAATTTTCGCTCATGTTGAAGCTGAGCAGATACGCACGAGATACTGCTGACGACAACAGCTCATACCCGACCGCATCCAGCTCTGTATCTGTTGATAGAAGGATCAGTTGGTGCGCTGCATGAGGAAAGAACTCAGTCAAAAGCGTCTGGCGATGATCAGTATCGAGACGCCCCATAGGTGTATCGACGATGATGGGAAGCTGCCGACCGGAGACCGAACGCAAAGCCCACAGCAGTGACATCGCGTAAAGCTGACGTTCGCCTGCAGAAAGGCTGGTCTTTGGCAAAACGTCTCCATTTTCGGTGTAAAGGATGACCCGGTAACGATCACGATCAATCCACACGCGACGTACGAGCTGTTGTTTACGGCAAAGCCTGTTGAAATACTCAGCGACACGGGTCTGCAACTCTTCGAGCTTGATTTCCGTGATTCGCGCTTTGTATTCATCGAGAATGACTTGAATTTTCGCGGCGCGCTCGACACGAATATCAATATCACCTAGCGTGGCGATTTCTATCCAGACTTTCTTCCGAAGTCGCTCCACTTCATCATATTGAATCTGAACTTGCCGAATTGCCTCATCCTTTTCGGTAACCTGTTGATTGATTTCCCCGGTCTGCATAGCAAGTTTTTGGAACTCTTCGATCAATGGATTCGCCAGGGCTTCATCTGGTACCTGGCGTAGTTCCTGAGCGAGTCGTCTTTGTTTATCTTCTAGTTCCTCAAGCTGTCGCCCAAGCTCTTCCATACGACGAGGCACTTCAGTAAGTACCTGCTCGATGAACCCGATGATCTGTTCTCGCCTTTGAACAGATAGCGAGTGCAATGCGGGTTGATAATCTTCAGCCTGTTCAGGAAGCAAAAGCTTCTCAATCTCTCGCGTCAATCTCTGCCAGTCAGCTTCGGACACATCGGGTAGTGCGCGTTTTTTGAACGCTTTATTTAATAGCGCTTTTGTGAGCTTTTCAGCACCATCTTTACGCAGACGTAGGGCTAAACGCGACTCTTCGGCTTGAGTCTCGCGCTGAAGTCGCTCACGTAAAATCCGGCTCCATCTAGGCGTTAGGGCAAATGGCAGAAGGTCGTTTGCCAAGTCTCGAATAGCGTTTCGAGTACGATCTAACTGACGTTCGGTTTCTTTCTGCTCTGTTTCAAGACGTGTGCGCTCTTGAAGGAAGATAGCCCCTTCACGCAAGAGAGCTTGACGAGCTGTTTCCATCCACTTTCGTAGTTGATCCAACCTCGACATCAAGCCCGCTCTGTCCTGCTTCAAGTCCGATAATTCCTGTTCCAACTGAGCAGATCGAGTGCGCAAGTCCTCTGCTTGCTGCTGAAGTCGAGAGCGTTCCTGGTATTCCTGCTGTCGAACGTAAAGATCGAGATCGCCCTTTAATCGGTCAACAAGATTTAAGTTGAGAAGCCCGCCTACGGCAGTTTCGAGCGCTTCTGCCTCAGAGTCTTCATCAGCCAAAGATTGGATTTGTTCGCCGTCAAAAAAGAAAAGGTTGGCGATGCCCGGCGGAATTAAATCGCGCAGGAAATCGTCCCAATGCGCGTCATCGACATCTTGGAAAGGGCGACCATCTTTATAAATATGGACTCGCTCGTGAACGTTTTTTCCTTCGACATTCCACCGTCGTTGAGCATCGTAGACACTACGAACACCGGCATGAACAAACTCAAATCCTATCTGAACGGATGCTTGATGCAGCAACTCACTACCTGAAGGGCGGTGAATGCGCTCTTGCAGATAAGTATGATAATCTACCTTTCGGACACGGTTGCCCAGCGCATTTCGCCCATAAAGACAAAGTCGAACCGCTTCAAGCAATGTGGTTTTGCCAGCCCCATTTTTTCCGCCAAACAATATCACTGGAGATGACTCGTCAGCCTGGCTATGCGGGCTTAAATCAATAGAGACCTGCCCGCGAAACACCCCAAAATTTTCCAAACTCAATCGTGTGAGGATCATTCTGTTTCTGTCTCCTCATCAACTTGAACGTTTGGCAGTTTGTAGCGCTGGCGAATAGCCTCTTCATCGCGCCATTCTTCACTCAAAACATCATTGATGCGGGCATAAATGCCTGCACGACGATGCATTCCTTGAACCTGGCGTTCCTGCTCCATAAGGCGGGCAACCAATTCGGTCGGAATGTCACCTTTCTGACAGATTTCATCGAGGACACTATATTCAGTTGCCGAAAACATACCGATATCATCTTGAAGCCACCGGAGGTGTTTTCCAGTCACCTCATGATAAATCTGCGGAACAGAGTCTTCCCAGTCCTGACGCTCAGTACGCCAGATCCGTCGAATCTCGTGAAGCTCAGCTTCCGAAATCAATTGCATTTGTGGATCGGGACCTTCAGCCTGAACTTGCTTCTGTATGGTCAATAAACGATGCAAGAGTTCTTTGCAAAAGGAGAGCCGATACGGTCCACGTATCAACTTGGGATCAACCACATCTTCCTGAGTTTCTTCGACATATTGATCAATGTTGCGCAAGCCTCGCAAACGTCTTCCATCGTGCGTTTTGCCTTCGACCAATACCTCTCCACTTCGTCGTTTGTGCTCTCTATAAAGATGTTTCTTTTCTGGGTCTTGTGTTGATGTCAACCAATCACGAAATTCAAGCAACGGAAGCATCCATTCCTCGCCGTTATCGATCATGGCTTCCATTGACTTATCACGGGTAACGACTGTGCATGTCCAGCATCCAAATCGACTGTTTCCGCACGAGGGTGTGGTGTCATCCACAACAAGCGGGCATTCACCGGAATTGGCAGAACGGTACAGTGCTGCGAGGTCCCGATTATTTCCTCCCCATGGGGAAGGAACCTGTAACAGATAAGTCCAAACATCATCTGTCGTAAAGTCGGCGATTGGGGTATATACGTATGCACGTGACAAAATATGATGTCTTCCAAGTCGGCTACCTGTAACTTTAGGGCGTGCTGACATGACCTGAGCGCGGCTAGCGCTCTCGCTTTTGCGGCCGCCCAAAACCATTACGACTTCGCCAAATTCTGCCGCACGCTCCAGAATAAAACGATTTGCTGGCTGAATTTTCATGCGTTCTGTACACCAACGGAATCGTTGGTTAGGGGCAGGATATCCTCGCCCAATCAGGTTTGACCAAAATGTATCTGTTACTTGCGGACTCACCTTGTGCGCTTCGAATTTCAGACCCTGTGACGCCGCTCTCTGATTCATCATGCGGAGCGTTGTAGTCAGGTGATCAACAATCACAGGTGTTTCAACGAGTGTGTCCGACGCGATGATATAGACTGGCATCTTAAACTTCTCGCGTGGCATTTTTGAAAGGGCATACCATATGAGCTGAACGACTGTTGTAGAGTCCTTACCTCCGCTATAGCCAATAACCCACGGCAAGCCGCTCGAAATGTACGTCTCTTGAATTTCTACGTAAATCTCATCGAGATTGCGTGTGTCAAATATTGAAGATTGCGTATTGGAAGTGTCAATTTGGAGACTCATGTTCAATTTGCCTCACCCACTGCGCTGCCTCGCGAAGTGATTTCATCACTACTCACTAAAAGCCCCAGTTCTCGTCTGATGATGGCAGCAGTCATAGCGACACTTTGGGTCGATTTACTCATCTTGCCCTGTACAATCGCGCTACCCTGCCACATGTCGTTTGTCCGCAACCAGTCGATTTGACTGATGCGATCCAATTCAGCTTCCCATGCAGTGAAGCGTTGAGTAACTTCTCGTCCAACAATCCCTAATGCTTGTAATACAACGCCATGAGCATGAACATAATTGTCCCGAAGTGCCGATGTTTTCATTTCATCTCGTAAAACTGCTTGCCATTCATCTATAGCTTTACCGAGAAATGTCCAATAAGCAGTCGCTAATTCCGCTTCTTCAGAAGAAATAGGCTCGTTCTTGCCTTTGCTCAAAAGCTCGGATGTCGCTTGGTGAATGGCACTTAAAGTAAAGAGCTTCGTACTACGATTTGATATAGAGGTTTTTTCAAGCTCTGTAAGACCATTAGAAAAAATAGGTACATCATGCATCAAAGCACGACAAAGCTGACTCATTGGTTCTCGTCCATCGTACAAGATTCCAATTGACCGTGATGGACGTACCGCGTGTTTGTTCAAATCCGCAAACCACTGCTGACTACGCTTCAATCCAGCATCCAGATACAGTACAACCGAGATTGATTCGTCGGCGAGCGTAGGGCATTGCTTTATCGCTTCAGCGATCGCGGCCCTTCGATGCTGCCCATCATTGATAACTATCCTGCTGCCCATATCAATGCGTAGCCATCCAAGATTTCTTTGAGCGCCTTTGGCTGTAAGTGGCTCAAACTCGGCTTCCCCATCAATACACGCTGTAATAGAGGACAACACATAATCGTGCTGATTGCCGACTAAATAACGTGTGATGTCGGGGATACGAGATTTATTTAATACCCTTTGTGCTCGCATGTCTGCTGGGATCTCTTCATCGTCAAAGACAAATAATCGAGAAACCAGCTTCAACGGACACATGACTACGTAGTATTCACGCCCTGCCTGAATTCCACGTACTGCGGGAAATTGATGATTATTTCCGTTCATTGGAGTGATTCCAGCCGAATGGAAGTTTCAAAACGCCTATTTGGAAGTGTAATTTAAATTTCCCAAAACGGCAACCATTTCTTATATCCATCACAAAAGAGGGCGATGTGCTGCTGCACACCACCCTCATGATGCTGTCAGCGGTTTCTCCTAGAACGGGATATCCTCGCCGCCCTCGCTGTGACCGTTATCGCCGTTCTCGGCGCGATCCAGCAGCACCAAACGATTCGCGTCGATGTCGAGGCTCGGCTGTGGTGTGCCGGTCTGATCCATCCACGCGCTGGGGCGCAGCCACTCCGCCGTCACCTGCACCAGCGACCCCTTGTGGACGTACTTGACCGCGATGTCCGCCAGCTTGTTCCAGCACGACACACGCACCCAGACGGTCTGCTTGTCGCCATTGCGCGTCTTGCGGCTGACTGCCACCGAGAACGACGCGACCTGCTGTTCGCCGACCTGACGCACCTGCGGATCACTGCCGACGTGCCCGGTCACCTGCATGTTGAGCGACGTACCCATGATGTTCTGTCTCCCTTGCGCCTGAGCGCTTTCGCTATCCATCGACCCTGTGCCGATTTCTGACCGGACAAGAGCAGGCGCATCAGGGTAGGGTGTCACCTGAAAGGCGCTCGTCCGATTTCATGAGCGAAGCGGCACAAGCCAGACGCAATCGGACGAAAGCGATCCCGCTTGCGGGATTGACATCTTGCCGCGCCTGCTAGGATGGTCAGAGACAAATCGGCACGCCCTGGGTCTGATAGAAAAAGCACTGCGCACGAGGGAATCATCGTTTTCGGCGCGACGCATGACCGGACGCTTCAGCGAATTTGTGCAAATGGGAAGTACGGCACTTAGTGGAGGCGTCAGTATGAATACGCAACACGAAGCATTGACGCGGGAAATCGGGGAAGTGAGTACTCGGCTCGCCTCGCTCTACGGAGCGACAAGAAATGCATTATGTGAGATGAACTGGCATTGTAGATACAGCGTGAGCTTTTGGAGCTCAGGAAGAAATTTGAATGTAGACCTCGTTATTCCGCGTGTCGAGCTAAGCATCAATTGCGGCAGTTACGCCGCATATGACCTCTTACAACGCGATTCATAGAATTTATTGAATTGATGATAAAGTTATTAAGGATGGGAATTGTTTTAGTGGACATTCTAAAAGTTCACTATCGAGAGTTTGTAGACCGCTCAGCCATGGAATAAGCCTATCTTTGTAAAGTTTCATAGTGCCATCTTGATTGATTTTACCTACCGTATTTCGAGGATCATATAATGCCACCGTACACTTCCCTACATCACCGTTTGCACGAATCACAAAAGAGTTTGCCCTTGAGGCGTAACAAATATCTTCATCAGAAGGATGGTATACCATTCCCACGTGGCGTAACCTTCCTTCTAACTCTTCTCTTACGACACCACCCTCCAGATGATTAAAGGTTTTTATTACACTATCATTAACTCCTCCCAACTTACTCACCGGCTTGAAAAATACTTTGTAGCGAGCATCGCTTCCAAAAGTCTCATTTATCATATCCACCAGCCGAAAATGCTTCTTCCATGTTTCCGGTGTGTAATGTACTCGTAGTACCATCTCAAAAGGGAAATTGGTTGATTGTGCCATTAGTAAGTTAGACCAAATTTTTCTAAATGTACCCGCTCCATCTGCCCTCAAACGGGTGACATCATGGACCTCTTCGGAGCCATCGAGAGAGATTTGGTATGATAGTATTCCGTAGTCGCACAAAGTCGCAAGCGTATCTTGATCCAGAGTGTAACCATTAGTAGTAATACTACCACGATAAACTAAATCTGTATTTTTCCGCACGATTTCTTGAATAACTGATGAAATACTATATATCACATCTTTAGCAATTAGCGGTTCCCCGCCGAACCATTCGATATTCAACCTTTTCAAATCACTTGCTCTCTTGGCGAGTAGGCTTTGAATTCCTTCGATGACGTCGCTTCGCATTCTTCCTACTTCGAAAGCTTCATAACAATACGTGCATCGAAAATTGCATTGTTCGGTAGGAAGTATAATTAAATGTAATGTTCTAGAATCTACAGCAGCATAAATATTAGGCTCAGTGCGCATCGTAACCCTCTTCATGCTGTATAAAACTGTGTAAGGTTATATCAGAGTACAATTCGATATACATAGTTATTGAGATTGGAAATTGTCGCTATGTTCGCAATCAATTTCGCCTCACGCCGCAACCACAATTGTACTCTGTTAATAGTAACAGCGACTAACAATTTGCGTTACTACAAATACCGTTTGAGCCAGCTGCAATCGTAGGATCCATCATGCGGCGAAAAACCTCTTGTGCGAATTCTGCATTGTTAATTACAACGCGCCCTTCATCGTCGAAGGATATATCATCTAAGTTTACCCCGACGACCTGCTCTTGAATCTTCGCAAGACCAGCCTGAGTGTTACGAACAAGTGCATTGGTCAACCCACGGCTGAAAAAACGTACAGTACCGTCTCCCTGAATGCTCATGTCAGACAGAGTTACGTTCGTTTTAAATTGATCGCTTTCACTCATGTGGTTGCTCCTTCTTTTTTGGGGTATTTCCTTCGATTATCTTAGATACAATATCAGATCGTCGGAGAGAATTGGTTTAAATTACGATTAAGGGAAAAATGTCACAAGTTATTTTAAGTGGTTGTAGTGGCTGCAGAAAGTATGATTGGCAGCCACTACTTTTCTACTTAACAACGTTTGCGTCGGTCATTGTGTCATCAGGATCGCAAGACAGAACCGTATTGCTGTACCCGTTGATGATTTGTACTGATTTCCCAAGTTCGTGCGCGGCACGGCGCATCGCCGTTTGTGCGGTCGTCCAATCGTAAAATATCCCGTAGTTGTCGAGCGTTTCGTCATCCAAATCACGCAGGTGGAAAGGCGGGATGGGTTGACAGTTCTCGCTCTCGGCGCGTTCTTCAGCCGGAATCTCCATGACCATGACGGCATCGGGTGGGGTCATGGCAACGAGCTGACCTTTCAACGCTGTTGCCAATCCGATCCAACTGGGGTGATGTCGAACCCATATCACGGCGTATTCGCTTCCGGCTGGCAGTAGCGTTCCATCAACAGAATTCACATCACGCACGAGCCGCACAAGACCGCCCGCATAAATATGCTGCGGCTGTCCGTTCACGTCCGCGATCAGCGGATCGCCTTCTTGAACCGGGTAGAGTGTCGCCACAAACACATCGAAGTCATCGACCACGGTGATGGACACTTCGATAAAGCTGTCCAAGTCGAGCAAATAGGCTTGCTGGATGGCTTCGTTCATCGCCTCGTCGGGACTTTGAACGTCGCCATCAAGCGCATCCGCCGATTCTGTTAAATCCGCTGGTGTCCGCCCGATGAGGTGGATCAGATTGAAGAACAGGATGAGACACCAGTTATGGACACCAGCACGATCATACGCGACAGCACGCACGCGGCTGTTCAACTGCTCGGCAAGCTGATTGACGGCGCGGATGTAAACCGTCCGGTACAGATCCGCGCCATCCGGTACCACATTGCCATCGGAAAATCCGTACTTCGACTGCATCTCTTCCCAGAAACGCATGGTGTTCCCTCTTTCTTATCCTCGATAAGCGCACGAACGTTGTTGATGCCGCGCTGTGCGCCTTCGGTCGTCCGTTGATTGGGTTGACGGTTTGAACTGGTGCTATAGCGTGGGTTGAAGGTAGGTCAACAATTCGTCGCGGTGAATTGGCACACTGCGGACGCTCATTCCATCAAGACTGATAAAGCTGGCGAACGTTCGTATCGGTTGACGACGCAAGAGAGCATAGGTGTACTGCCCGACGGCACATGCCATCCAGTCGTTGACCAAAAGTGATTGATCACCACGAAGGACGAGTTCAGCGCACGAAAGCGCAGGTTGCAGCGTTTCGGTCGGCGTTTCCGCTTCGAGCAGTGATGGGAACAACAACCCTTCCTTTGGCAGATAGGTGTACTTCCCGTCTTTGCCGTCGATGTGTTTCTGCATGATGTCCACGTCTGCCGTGTTGCCGATCACGACCTGTCCGCCGTTGCGGTAGTTACCCGCGCCGATCAGAATGCCGCTCGCCTTATGTAGTTCGCGCCGCGCCAGATGATTATCGACACAGCCGATGATGAGTTGCGACCCATAGCGATTGCCGTGCTTCGCCGCGCTGAAGGGTTCGACACACCAGGCGATGTCAAGACCGAGTGCCGTGTTCAGCCGCCGCCCGACGACTTCGACTTTCGGCACTCCAAGCGCGGCGTCGGCAGGCGCGAACAACTGCCGCCCAACGTTCTTCTCTTCCACGATGTCGGGATCAACCAGCAGCACATTCGGGGTGTGCAACCGCGCACGGCGCATGTCATACACGATGCGCGCCACGATCCGGGCAACCTGTGCGCCTGTGCCTCCACACCCGGCAATGACGATGGTCTGAATGTGTGTGTTGGGATCGAAGTGATTCATTCTGACCCTCCAATCACCTGACTTAGTATCTTCTTGACCGGAACGAGATCACCTGTCGGAAAACGCTTCGCCTTGCTCGATTCCAGTTCGATGAGCAGCTTACGAATATCGTGCGGCTGGCGTTTGCTCTTGCCGCCGCAGGCATGATCCCCGAATGCCGAACCCAAGAGCATCGTCCAGTCATTCGCCAGTGACGATCCGCGCAGCGCATCCGCATCCACCTTCGGCACGGTTCCCCAGCAGATCGAACCGTTGGTGAAAACGTTGGGCAGCGGGGCGTGAAAGAGCGGCACGTCCAGCTTCTCCGGGCGACGTTTCACTGCGTACACGCCGTAGCTCGGAGTCTTGTCGTCACTCGCCGAACGGATCAGCACCAGACCGGGCAGCAGTACACGGAGCGCGGTCTCCGACTCATCGAGAAACAATCCGGTTTTGGCAGGTGGGCGATACTCGACGATCAGCTTTTTCACGCCGTCCTGCCGGACGAGCAGCGTGTTCCCGCTGAGCAGCCCGGTGTCGAAGGTGACTTTCGCCGCCAGCGCGAGCGCGATCTGCGCCGGATCGACGGGGAATTCCTGCACGATGCTGCCTTCCTGCTTACGCAGCATCACCCCGTAACTGAAGAACGAGAGGATCAGGGACGGCGGTTCGGTCAGCGCCGCTGTCAGGGCGCGACCAGTGAAGTCGGATGCGGTCATGCAGCTTGCCTTTCTCTTTGAGTTCGCGGTAGAGGATGGCGACATTTCGGGTCAGCGCCGCTTGAAGGTCGGGCGATGCCTGGAGATGCTTCAGACCCGCCATCGCGTCGGTCATCACGCCATCGGCTTCCTCGATCATCTCGACGGCGAACGCGATGTCGTCCTCCGACCACGAGAGCGGTTGAAGCTCGTACAGGTCGTCAAGGGACAGGTCAACGAGCGAGTTCCCGGAACAGCCGAAGAGCCAGGCGTACAGCCAGCCGACCTGCTTCAGCGTCGGATCATCCTGATCATGCAGGCTGCCGACGATGGCGCGTCCGGCGGTATGAACGCACTGTGGTACATCGATGCTGTAGGTTTCTGCTTCAGGTGTATCAATGCCAAACGGGGCGAGCGCGGGCAGCACAGGAGTGTGAACGGCATAGAAGTCCGGGTCTTCCAGATCGACCCCGCACGAGTTCAGCGGAATGCCGTAGCTGATCGCTTCCAGCGAGTCGAGCGGAATACCCTTCGCGGTGATTGCCCGGCACAGCAGCGTGTCCAGTTCGGCAAACGGCGCGCCGCATCGCAGTCGCTCGACCGCATCAGCGTAGATGTCGGGGAATGCGCCGCGCGTGACGTTGAGCGCGATGTAGAGCGGGTCGCTCTCGTACTCGATTTCGTCCTCGAACTGGTTCCAGAACGGGTCGAGCGCGGCGACGGCGGACGCCAGCAGGAGCTGCACATCCCCGGTGAGCGCGACGGCGAGATGGTCGTACATTTCGATGATCGGGTTCATATGCCGAATTCCCACGCAATCGCGTTCATGAGGGGAACTGGGGTGAGGTTTGCCAGACTCCGTGCTATGTCCGCACAGCGTCCGGTGTAGGCGATAATTTCCGTCACCGCCTCGACGACCTGCGCGCGCGGGACGGTGGTAGCCCCGGTGATGAGACGGGGCTGCTCGCGCAGCAGCCCCATCCCCTTGAGTTCGACCGGCGCGGCGGACGCGATGCAGGTACGTAGTACGTCCAGAGTCATGCTTGTGCCGCTCATTGCCATCAGCCCTTGCGTCCGGGCTGCGGCAGGAACTCGACGATCCGCACGCCGTTCTCGTCGCGTTCACGGATGGTGGCGTTGGCGATTTCCGGGTAGCTGGTCTTGAGCAGGTCGCGGACTTCCTCGTTCGTTGCGCCGTGCATCGACGCATCCTCGACGATGCGGGTCGCGCCAATTTTGAACACGCGGGCGGGCTGGGTCGGATTCTGGTCGGTCATGATGGGTGAACTCCTTTTGTGAGCGAAAATTAAAGCAGGCTGGTGTGGGCGGACGCGCCGTTGGTGGAATGGGCGATCTCGTGCGGCGGCGCGACGGTGAACGCCTCGTCTTCATCGTCATCGACGGCGGGCATGTCGTCCGCCCCATCGGTGGCGGCTTCCGGTTGTGCGTCTCCCACCTGCACGAAGTCGGTCAGCGAGAACAGCGGCATGTCACGCGCGGTCAGGTGCTTCATCTTCTTCGCCAGTGCATACACGTCGGCGATGCGGATCGGCGTTTCACCGTCCCAGAGCTTGCCGTCGATGAGGATTGCGGCGAGCTGCACCGCCTGACGATAGGCGGCGGCATCGGTCTCCCCACCTGTCAGCTTCAAGTGACTGATCTTCACCGTCCTCTTCCCCTTCTTCAGCGGAATATCGACGGTCGGTTCGGCAGGCGGCGGCGTGGGCTTCGTCGTGACAGGCGGCGCGGTCGGGGCTTCAGTGATCACGGGCGGGTCGGCTTCGACGGCGGACAGGGCAATCATGGCTTCCGCGATGACTTCGTTCAGATCGGCGATGCGCGTGTATGTGAAGCGCGCAAGGTGAGCGAGTTCGCCGCGCTGGATGAGCAGCGTTCCGGTGCGGGTCGCGTCGTCGGTATCGGGCAGCGTGAGCGTGAGGACGGTCGGGGGTTTAGGGACGGCTTTCTTGGGCATGATGCTTCCTTTCAGAGAATAAAATTGACGGACAAATCGGCGGTTTGAACCGTGGGCATCACCTCCTCTCAGGGACGTTCAAGTGCGCGGGAATTCCCAGCGCCGGACACAAATCCCTAAGCAGCAGCGTTCCGCAGACGTGGCAATAGCCGTAGCCCGTAACAGTGTTGAAGCCAAAGCTGTGCTGGCGGTCGCCATGCTTGTGATGTTCGGGGAACGGACATGCGCTGTTCACCCAATCACCGCGCAGTCTGCCGCCCTGCTGCATGAGCGCGCTGGCAACGCGGGCGATCAGGTCGGCGCTGGGAACGTAGGAAATGGTTGACTGGATGCGCTGCGCTGGAGCGGTGGACGGTTTCGGACGGAGAAGATAGGCAGCGAAGTCGTCCAGTGCGTACCGCCGCTCATGAAGTTCGACCAGGCGGCACAGCGTGTTTCCACGCGATGGTTTTGTGTTCGCCGAACTGACCACGCGCAGGCTTTGGGCGATGCTGAGCTTGTCGCCCTGCAAGGCAGTCGCAAGACCGTGCAGCAGCAGACGAGCGTTGTTCAGATCGGTGGTTGGTTCGTCGAGCCACCAGTAGGCGTGATACCCGCCGCCGCTCATCACGATACAGGACGGACGTAGTTCGCTACGTTGCAGCCGTATCAGCGCCTGTGGAGATAAGTCATCTACATCGACGAACAGCGCCGGGAGTGCGATCACATCCGCCGCGCCGCCACGCTTCCACCGCGTCAGTCCCGGACGACGCAGCCCGACGGCGAAGTACGCACCCCAGCCGAGCGCGTTCGTCTCGTCCAGACGCGCGAACGCTTCGTGTAATGCAGCCCCGTCATTGAGTCGGATGTGACGGGACGGCGTGCTGTGCTTGCCGTCGGGGTGGATGGCGGTGAGCGTGAGACAGGTCTCGCGGTGGTCATCGCAACGGGCGAACAGCGTATCGAAGAAAGCGGCGCGGTCGCCATGACCCATTTCATCAGAAAAGCGCCATCTGCTGAGTGAGCGATTCGGGATCAGTGTGTCGGGGAAATGTCCGCGCCGGACGCTCGACCTCCCGACGCTTGGCTGGCGCAGGACGAACGGGCGGATGCGCGATGACGGATTGAGCGTGGCTGCCGATGAGCGAAACGACCTTCTCTGCTACCTCCCGCTCGAAACCCGGAAATACGATACGGTGTTCGGTCAGCCACTCAGCTATCGCGTCCGCCGTGCCGCCGTCGAGCATGGTCAGCAGTTCGGCGCGCCGCTTCGTCCACGAGCGTTCGTCCGCCACCAGGTGAACGGTTTCCAGATAGGTAATCACCGCTTCGACCGGACGCGGTTCAGCCTGACCAACAGTCTCGATCACAGTTTCATCTGACGGCTCATCAATCGGCGTGACCGTTGCGCCCATCTCCAGTGCTAGTGCGATGAGCGGATCAGTTTCGGGGAGCGGTTCAGTGACGGGGACAGTTTCCGGTTGGGCTTCAATGATGGGCGGATCGTCAGCCGTACCCTCGATGTTCCAGTAACCCGCGTCCTCTGCATCGATGTCGCTGACCGCACCTGCCGCTCGGAACAACTGCGACGGGTCGCGCAGTGTTTCGTCACGCCCGATGGCATCGAGCAATGCCTGCTCGAACCCGCCTTCGCCTTCGGTGAGCGCGTCCAGCCCGGTCAGACCGATGTCGCCCGTCAGGAGTTTCGCGGCGCGCTGTTTGCGGCTCATGAGCTGCACGGCGGTCTGTTCCATCGTCCGTTCGGCATACAGGTAGACGACCTTGCAGTGCGCGTGCGTCTGGTTCAGGCGATACGACCGTGCTGCCGCCTGCATCATGGTTGAGAGGTTAAAGACGATCTCGTAAAAGATGATGGTCGGCGCGAACAGGAGGTCAAGCCCGGTCTTGGTCAGTTCCGGGTTACACATCAATACATTGCAGCCTTTCCCGACTGCACCTTCGATGACCTTCTCACGCCGTTCAGCCTCAACTGTATTGCGTAGGATAAATGGGCGGGCTTCAGGAACGTGCGTGCGCAGCAGCGCTTCCAGACGCGGCTGGATGTCACGGGTCGCGGTCTGGCGGAAGTAAATGACGCACGGACGGTCGGCTGCGAGTTCGGCACGTACCAGGTCGAGCAGCGCGCGCTCTTTCGCGTAAACGCGCTCTTCCCCGTAGCTGGGGATGCTGGCGACGGTGTATGGCTCTTTCACGCCCGTGATCGGGTGTTTGATATTGTGGATGACCTCATACGGGCGGAATGGCGCGTTGACCCAGCCCATCGACCACTGAAGATATGCCCCGCGAAACGTCGTGTCTCCTTCCCAGCGCCGCCCGATCAGATAGTCTTTGAGTCGCTGACGGGTACGGTCGTATTCGGCGTAGATGTCCGCGTCCAGTTCGACGGGAACAGCGATCTCCTCGTATTGCGGCAGTGCCTTGCCCAGATCACCCAGCGAGAAGAAAATCGCGTGATCCAGCACCTCAGCGACCAGCAGCGGCGAAATGCCCGGTGCTTCCTCGTAGGGACGCTCGTAGGTCGATGTCCCGGTGTACGCCCCCGTGTCCCGGTCATAACTCGGACGCTCTTCTACGACCTGCTCCCTGACTCCCATGTCGGCAACCCAGCGCGACTCGGCGCGCCCGCGCACGTTCGCCCCTTCGCTGATGACCTCCTGAAATTCCCGCGAACCACGCTGCTTGCGCTCGAACCGCCGTGCGCCACCCCAGTTGTAGCGCTGGCGAACACGCGGGTTGATCGCGTATTCCAGGTTGAAGATCGACGATGCCCGCCCGTTGAACGGTGTTCCGGTCATCGCCAGCACTTTCCGGGACAAACCCGCCATCCGCGCGAACGCTTCGCCGTTGCCCGTGTCGCCATGCTGCGCCTCATGCACCTCGTCCCATATGAGCAGATACACGCGATCCGGGAACATGCGCTTCAGGTACTCGTCCAGGCGGTAGCGTGGATTTTTCGGCGGGTATTTCTCGCCGGGCTTCGGCTGCGACCCCTTGTCCCGGCTTTCGCGCCAGAGCGGGGAATGGCACACCGCGCACGTCCGCTTGCCGCCGTCGAGCCAGCTTTGCGACGCGGGCGCACTCACGCCACGTTTCTCCTGTATGATGACCGACCCGCAGTGTGGGCAGTGGGGCACGCGCTCCCGCTTGATGCGCTGACTCGGCAGATAGCCATCCGGTACGGGCGCACCAAACCGCCACAGCGCCGTTCGCTGTTCACGCCAGACGACCGACGCTTCCCACGCACATCCCAGTTTGGTCAGGTCACGCTTAATCAGCCCGATTTTCGGCACGGTTGCGGGCAGCGACTCGGCACGCAGCATGAACGCCTTGACATCTTCGTGCCTGTCCAATCGAGCGATAACTGCCTTCGGCGCGATGCTGGCGAGTTCGCGTTTCCACTTCTCGATCAGATGCGGCGGCGCGACGATCAGTACCACCTGATTCCGGCGCATCTGTCCCTGAAACGCGCGGGCGATGTGTGACGCGATCGCCACCGCTGAAGCGCCTCCGAGGGCGGTCTTCCCGACACCCATCTGGCCGATCAGCAGGATGCTGTCCCGATCCTGCAAGCCGCGCGTGACCGCCGCGACGACGTGCTTCTGCGCTGTGTACAGTTTGTGCTTCCCGTTCAGTCGGATACCGTCCAGCCAGCGACCGATCCCATTCAGATCGAAACGGTACATCGGCTGGAATTTGGCGTTCAGGTAGTCCGCCAGCGCTGCCTTATTCGACGTGATGAAGCCGAGCAATGCCTCGTCCCCTTCCATCTCGACGCACGTCCCATCGCCGCCGAGCAGAGCCAGTGTGGTCGTGGGCTTGAGGCGGATGGTCGTCTTCTTCGTCTGGTGATCGGGGTCATTCGGGTCGGCTTCGATCTCGACACGGGCGATCTGCTCGACGTGCCGCGTCTTGCCGCGCAGCGCCACGCGCCCGTACTCCGCCGACTCGATCACCGCCCCATCCGCCACGCCCGCCGCCAGTACCAGCGCCAGATGCCCCGGACGCGGCGCGACGACCGGTTCGATCTCGCTCGGCTGTGGCGGGAAATCGAGCAGCGCTTGAAACCCACCCGTCTTCCACGCGCCCTGTTCCTGGATTAGTGCGAGACCTGCCGCCTCGTCGAGCATGTCCGGCGCAAATACGAACCGCTGCACAGTGCGCGGTGCAGGTAGACTGTAGACGGGTTCCGACTGCACGATGAGCGGCTGTGGGTTGTCCCGGTCAAGGATAATCTGGGCGTAGAGCGCGGTCGGGTCGAGTGGCACACCCTTCACGGCTGCGACGATCATCTGGTCGTATTCACCGAGATGTTTCCCCGGCAGCGCCCACACATCAACGCGCGTACTGTGCTTCGCCAAGAACGCGGCGGCTTCGTTGGTGATGTGCTGGCGGTAGATGCACCACAGCGCCAGCCCGCCGTCCTGTACCCACTTCCAGGCATGACGCAGGTAGCGGAACTCGACCCGCTTGCTGCCCGTCGCGCCCGCGTCGTGGTCGTAAGGTGGGTTCAGCCAAGCCGCACCGAATGCATTGTTCGAGGCGATCAGCCGCTCCACGTCACAGCGCACCCCCTGGGTCGCGCCGAAACGCGCGATGCACGCCGCAGCGCGGTCGCCGTCGAGTTCGTTGGCGTAGGGGGTGACGTTCCACGCCTGCGCCGCCGCTTCGAGGAACGCCCCTTCCCCGGCGAACGGGTCGAGCAGTCGCACGGCGGGGCTGGCGGGCGCGACGAGCGACAGAATCGCCGCATGATGTTTGGGTTCGATGGGGAGAAACCCCATAATTTCCTTACTTTCGGCGCGCGCCATGAGCTTGCTCCTGGAATCAAAAAGCCCCCGTTTGAGTGGGGGCTGATGGTCAGTTAGGTTGTCTGGGTTAGGCGGTTACCTGAACAGGTCGAGGTATTCCGCTGGCATCAGTTCGTCAGGGAGTTCTGTTTCAGCGTCCAGACCATCATGGAAGCCCAATTCGATCATGCAGTGCAGAATCGCGTGATACTGCCGCACGATGTCACTGGCTTCGGGCTTCTCCTGACGACTACGCCAGCGCGCGGCAAGCATCCCTAAAGCGCGCTCCATCTCGGAGAGCAGCGATGTATGGACGTTTGTGATGTCAATCGTTCTGGTCATCCTCTACCTCCTCTGGATGCCATGTTGTTCCCCGTTCTGCAAGAATGGGAACGTAATTCTGTAATTGCCCGGTCAGTTCAGGAAGCGGCAGTCCCAGATTGCGCGGAAATGTCGCACAGTTGTCACGGTCGGGCATCGGCGTTTCCGGCGGAAATGAATACAGAAACGTCGTTTCTTCAGTGTACCATAACAACGTCAGATTTCTGATTCGCTCAAATTCCTCATCTGAGACCTCAATAGGCATCTGCCAGACATGCGTCCGCGCATTCCCTTTGGCAAGTTCATACGCACGGTGAAAAATCGCGGCATCATCCTGAAGTGTACCCGGCATCGTGTTCAGTTGTTTCAGCCAGGCAATCACCGCGTCATCGTCACCGATAGCCCGCGCCGCCTCTGCCGTTGGGTGAAAACCGAAAATGCGTCTCTCGTCACCCTCGAATGCGAACCCGACATGCCCAGCACGGATCAAAAGCGATTCGTTCTTGAACTGCTCAGCGCGAAAGGTTGTGCCGCGAAAACCGATGAGCCAGATTGTTTTCATAGATGACCTTATCGATAAACGGCACAAGTATAGCGTCTAAGCTGGTAGATGGATGACACCTTGCTCTAGACCGCCCGTGATTAACCGCGTCCAGGCATCGGCATCCAGATCGACCGACAGCAGGTCAATCCCGCCCGCCGAACGGCACTTGCGCACAAGCATCGCCCGTTGCCCCGCGTCGTACAAATAGACCGACCACGCATCGAACACCGGAACGTTGACGAGCTGCGTGACATGATGTTTGAGCTTTGCGGTCGCCTGTGCATCACTCGTGCGGAAGATGAACGTGGTGGACTTGCCGCCGTAGTTCGGAGCGACGGCGAGGTTATGCACCAGGATTAGCGATGCGAACCGCGCTTCGGGCAGATAGTGCAGGTAAGGGTGATACATGCCGGAGTTACCTTCGCCTGCTGTCAGTTCAACCGACGGCGCGTCGAGCGGCACGACCGAGACCTGATCGCCTTTCGACAGCTTCGCGCGGATCGCCTCAACGCCCATCCTTGGACCCGCCATATTTACGAACACGCACACACCGTCGTGAACCGCATATCCGTAGCAAAACACCTGCCCGGTGATGCTGCCCGTCAGTTCGCCGACGAATGATTGATCAATGCGTCTAATACGTTCGTTGGGAATTGATGCGGCAGGCAAGATGAGCGATTGTACTTGAGTCTCACGGATGGCAGTCTGTACCGCGTCAAGCGGCGCGCCGTCTGTCGGCATGAAAGCGGGCTTGATGACGCGGATCGTGGGCGGCGCTGGCGGTTCGTCCGTGGCGTCGGGTGGTGACTCAGTTTCGTCCGACACACCGAACACGGATGCTTCGGCGATGGTCGGCTTCATCCCAGATTCGATCAGATCGCGCTTGATATCCGCATCCGTCGGCGGGAGTGCTGCACCCGGCGGCACGACCGCGCCGCGCTGAATTCTGATGCCCGGCACGGGCGGATAGTCGGTCAGTTCGCGCTCGAAGCACCAGCAGACGCCGATCCCCTCGAACACCACGTCATACGTCCAGCCGTGCGCCGCGTTTCGGTTGTATAGACGCACAACGGTTCCTGGCGTACCTGTCGGGATGGGCTGACGGTCGAGCGTTTCCAGTTCATGACGGGCATACACAGTCGAATCGAGCGCGAACAATCGCGGCGGGGCTTCAGCCGGGACGGGCTTCACAGGTACACCGAGTAGCTGTGCAGCTTCCTCGACCGAACACGGCTCGTCCTCACCGCTGAACAGCAGCCCATCGACGAGTGCATCCATCGCAGTCATCCTGACCGCGCCCTCGAAATGCCATTTGCGGGTGTAAATCGAGAAGGTCGCGCGCGCTGTCTTCAGTGCGTGATGGATGGCGGGCAGCGAGATGCCTACTCGGTCATGCGGAGGCAGGTCGAACACCCAGACGGGTTCAGGACGATCGTTCCGGTCGATCCAGGTCGTGCGCGTGGCGAATACACCGTTCGCACCTTTGACGATAATCCCGCCGTCGGATGTCCGTTCCTTATCAGTGATACGCCCGCCGAAGATCGCCAGCAGCGACAAGTTTTCCTCATGCGGCGTTTCCTTCGGTGTCTCGTTCGTTACCAGCGCGCCGATTGCAGCCGGAAGTTCCGTGCCGACCCAGTACCACGCCTGACGTTTCTTACTCCAGCGCGCGCCGTGCCGCTTGAGCAGTTCGCGGTGGGAATAGGTGTCCCCGTTGATCCACCACCAGACCTGACCGCCCGCTTCGCGCTCGCTGCGTTCAACGGTGATGCCTGTGACCGCGCTTTCGCGTTTACCCGCCGATGGCGACGGGGGATATATGCCAGTCGGTGCGAGTTTCGGTCCGACGCCGTATCCCGGCTCGGTGTACGTGCTGTCCGTACTGTTCGGCAGCGACCACCACCGCTCATCGCGCCACAGGAACACGCCGGCGCGGTGATGCTGGCGTGTGATCGCCTCGGTACGTGCCAGCTCGTCAGCGGTGAGGGTGAGCAGGACGTGTCCGTGCCGCACAATCACGTCCCCGTCGATCTGGAGATAGCGGTACGTCGCCCGACGCGGCGACACGTCCTGCGCCTTCGTTCCATACAGACCGAGCAGCACAGCGGTCACAGCGGTGGTGTAACCGAGCTTGTATGCGCTCACGATCCTGCCAGTGTGCGGGTCGGTCACGCGCTCCGTCCCATAGGTATCGACCGCGATGATGTGCTGACCGCTCATGGCTGTGGACTCCGGTCAAAGTTGACGAGGTGTGCATCCTTGCCGCGCAGCACGGCGTAGTCGTACCCGATCTTCGTGCCGGGGCTGTCGCCGTTCCAGATGAAAAGGCATGTTTGCGCCTGGTCAACCATCCAGCGGTCACGGGCGGCATAGGGGCTGCTCATGTGATGCGGCGCGGAGAAGTACGTTTCGTACCCGACCTTGATGTATGTGCCGTGCTTGCAGCCGTAGTTGCGCGGGAAGTTGGCGATGCCAGCGACGATGACATGCGTTTTCAGACGGCTGCATTCCTGTACGACTGCCATATCGACCCCTTTCGGGTTGTCGCCGACGATGACCGTGTATTTCTTCGCGTGCGCGCGCTGCACCGCACGCCGGGCGTAGTCGAGCATCTCCCGCGTGGCATAGCGGCTGCCCGCAATCATGACGTGATGCGTGCGCTGAATGTGCATGGAATGTGCCATTCGTCACCTCCAGAGAAAGTGTGAGAAATCAAAAACGCGCCGCCTCTTTGAGAGAAGCGACGCGATAATGTGTTTGCTGTGCGCCCATCACCGCATTGACATGCCTGGATGCGCCCCAGGAGCAGGTCTCACCCTGCCACCCAAGACGTTGACCCTTCCGGTAGTCCAGCTTCTTGTCTGCGCCGAAGGCGCTCGCTGTCCCATCCACGACGGTGTACGGTATCCGAACCGGATGTTCGGGGGCGTTTGGCACAGTGGGTCAGAGCGGTCACCTGTAGGAGGTCGTCAACGCACATCGGCGTTGGGCAGGATTTACAGCGCGCCCTTTCGAGCTAACGCAGCCATTACACCACGCATCCGTGTGACCGATGACCCGCTGTGCATTTGTTTTGGTACGACTTACGCACCGTCTTCTAGCACGCCGGGGACTCCCGACGGCTACCCGAAGGGCGACCGGCGCGCGACTGAGCGAAGCGGCACAAGCCCAGGTCGCGCGCCGAGTCGAAGCCGCAAGGCGGCTTTAGCCCGGCGGGGTGGCGTGCTAGGGTGCGTTGTAAGTCGTACCGATGCACACGCGGGACGGCACGGCGCGGTTTGGCACGAGAGCAAAGGGGCGTACAGACCTCGCCAACGTGTGCATGACCTTCAGGATGCAGATCGCATCTGCAAGCGAACGAGATCATCGATTAACCGATCACGATCTCATAATAATGCAACATAGTGTATTTTTATTTTAATCTTTCTGGTAGCCAGCGTAGGAAGAACACATGCCCTGTTTCATCTCCCGCCGCGATCACATCGTTCGGTAGCACAGCGAGGCCGGTGATTCTTGCATCACTAATGAAGCGCGCAAGAGTCTGTCCGTTGGTGGCACTGTACACATAAACGGTATTCTCGTTACATGCTGCGCGTCCGCCCTTCACTGCCGGATCGCCTACATGCGCGAACAGAACATGAGCATTAACTCCCTGCTTTCGCGCCCACGCGAACACCATAGTGCGATTCCACTGCCTTGGGTCGTGTGAACCGACCTCCAGCGTGTCGCGCAGCGCCCGGTTTGGTGTCCACCACCGCAACGTGCCATCATGCGACCACGAGAGGATTGTGTTGTCGTCCAACGCCAATGCACCATCCACGTTATCCGTATGCTCTGTCATGACCGCGAGTGGTGTCCCGTCCCGCCTCCACGTCCGTAGCGTCTTGTCACCCGACCATGAGAGGATGGTTCCATCGTCCAACGCCAATGCGCCGCCTACATACGCCCCATGCCGAGCCATGTCCGAGATGAGCGTTCCATCCTTGTTCCATGTCCGCAGCACTCCGTCGTTCGACCACGAAAGAATCTTGCCGTCATCCAACGCAAGTGCGCCGTCCACACGCCACGGCCAAGTTTCATGCCCCGTTTGCCAGGTCATGACCGCAAGCGGTGTTCCATCCCGCATCCACGTCCGCAGCGTGCCATTATGCGACCACGACAGGATAGTGCCATCGTCCAGCGCCAGAGCGCCGCGCACATACCCCCTATCACCATGCCCGGACATGACTGCGATCCGAGTGCCATCGCGTTTCCACGTCCGCAGCGTCGTGTCATTCGACCACGAGAGGATGGTGCCGTCGTCCAACGCCAGCGCACCCCAAACAATCGCATAATGTTCGGTCATAATCGCGAGTGGCGTCCCATCCCCGTCCCACGTCCGCAGAGTCGTGTCATGCGAACATGATACGATAGTGTTGTCGTCCAACGCCAACAAGCTGGTGACCTCTTCACTGTGGCTGGTGGGATTGGGCTTTGCGGAACCGTCCCATCTCCATGTCCGCAGTGTGTGGTCACCCGACCATGAGAGAATGGTGTCGTCGTCCAGTGCCAGCGCACCTTTTACCGACCACTTATGCCCAGTCAAGACAGCCAGCGCTGTTTCTTCCGTCACCGCTACTTCCTGTCCCATATCGTTAGGGGAAACTGCCCATCGGCGCAGCGTCTTATCATCCGACCAAGAGAGGATGGTGCCGTCGTCCAACGTCAGCGCACCGTTAATGTCTGCGGTATGCCCGGTCATGACCGCTAGTGGTGTACCGTTCCTACTCCACGTCCGCAGCGTCTTATCATCCGACCAAGAGAGGATAGTGCCGTCGTCCAACGTCAGCGCACCGTTAATGTCTGCGGTATGTCCGGTCATGACCGCTAGTGGTGTACCGTTCCTACTCCACGTCCGCAGAGTTGTATCATCTGACCACGAGAGGATGGTGCCGTCGTCCAGCACCAATACGCCCTCCACATGATCCTTATGCTCGGTCATGATCGTGAGTGCTGTCCCATCTCGTCTCCACGTTCGCAACGTCGTGTCATCTGACCACGAGAGAACTGTGCCGTCGCCCAGCACCAGCGCGCCGCGCACGTCTTTGGTATGCCCGGTCATGATCGCAAGCGGTGTCCCGTCCCGTCTCCACGTCCGCAGTCTGCCGTCCCGTGACCACGAGAGTATGGTGCCGTCGTCTAGCGCCAGCGCACCCCACACTGCATCAGTATGCCCGGTCATGATCGCAAGTGGTTTTGCATCCTGGTTCCACGTCCGCAGTGTATTGTCAACCCAAGACCACGAGAGGATGGTGCCGTCGTCTAGCACCAGCGCACCCCATACATTCCCTTCATGCCCGGTCATGACCGCGAGCTGTGTACCGTCCCTGCTCCACGTCCGCAGAGTGCCGTCCCATGACCACGAGAGGATGGTGCCGTCGTCCAGCGCCAACGCACCCCATACCATATTCCTGTGTCCCGTCATAACTGCAAGCGGTGTTCCGTCCTGTCTCCATGTCCGTAATGTGTAGTCTGGATTCTTCAGATTATCACCACACCATGACAGGATCGTCCCATCGTTCAGCTCAAGTGCGCCGCGTACCTCAGCGGTATGTCCGATCATGACCGCAAGAATCAGCTCTCCGGTGGCGGTCAGCAGATCGAAGCCATTCTCGATTGGCAGCAGACATGGGCGCGACGCAGCGTCAGATAGGCTGTCAAGTAGCGTGGCAATATCTGGTCGCTGACGATGTACCCACAAGCGCCCGACCAACTGCCCCGCCAGCACGCGAGTATCCACTGTAAGCGCTGTCCGGCTGAGGGTGAGCGCCGACTTGATCAGGCGAATGACTTCATCATCGGGCAGGTAGGTGCAGTCCGCGAGCAGAGTGTTCAAGTCAGTAGCGTCGAGCTTTGCCTGAAGCCAGCGGATGTCGAGCAGTAGTTTTCGCAGGCTTTCGACGCGCCCCACTTCACTGAGGTGGTGGGCGAGGTATTTCCACAAATACGCATCGCACACTGTACGCCATGCTTCGTGGTTAGGGCGATATTGTGCAAGAAGCCGCTCATGCCGTCTTGGTTTATCTTGTACCTCGCGCCGTATATAGCTCAATTGCAGGTCGTGCAGGCTCAACGTGCCATCATCTGCACGAGTCAGAAGGTTGCGGCTCACTAGCGCATCCAGTTTTTTGCGCACGTCCCGCGCTTTGGCGGGCTTCCAAAAGGTCAGTGGAACTTCTTCGGGAATCGCCACATCATCGGGGAAGATGGCGAAATCGTAGTACCGTTCGCGCAAGTCAGCATCCAGCGCATCAATACTCACCTTGAGCGCTAGAAAGAGATTGGCATGGGGGTATTCAGGGAAGCGGGCGGCTATCCCCTCTAAATCCGCTTCTTCTAAAGCATCCAATGCATCTTGCCAATAGGTTGCGGGTTTGCCCTGCACCATCGCGCCGATCATGGCGATAGCAAGCGGCAGGTTGCCGCAGGCTTGTATGATGCCGTTTCCTTGTGCAGGCAGCACATCCACTTTCGCCACACGCTTCAGCAGCGCTTCGGCTTCGGTGTCGCTCAAGATACCGATGGCATAGGTATGTGCATCAATTGCGCTGAGAATATCTTTCTGGCGCGAACTAGCGAAGAGGCGGCAGTTTTCCCCCAAGTGTAAAAAGGCTTCGGCGTGGTCGCTTTGCCAAACATCATCCAAGATGAGCAAAATTTCTTTGCCCTGCGTGGCTTGCTCAAAGAAGTCCTGTGCTTCTTTTGCGTCCTTGAAGGATTTGCCTTCATAGCTCAAATAACCAGCAAGCTGCGTCCACACATCAAAGAGGCGAGGCGCAGTACCAAGCGTTAGCCAGAAAACCCCGTCTTTGAAAGTGCGACGCACGAAATAATCGCGCGCCAGTGCCATCGCCAAGACGGACTTCCCCACACCGCCCATGCCCTGCACGCCCACTTTTTGGCTTGGCGAAGTGAGAACGGTGGTTTTGTGTTGCGTCAGGGCTTCGCGCAGCGTCGCCAACAATTCCGGGCGTGGCAGATAATGTGAGGGTAAGCTGGGCAGTCCACGCACTTCACCAGCGGGGGCGGGATTCACCTGAATTTGCTTCACCAATTGAGCAACTTGGGCATCAAACTGGCTGTCATCCCGAAAATCCCGTGCGTCATTCAGGTAGGCATAGGCTTCTTGGGGCAAGTCCTTATACTCGCCCATGAGCATCACAGGGATGATGGGCTTGTATTTCTCAATCGCTTTTTTCCACTCATCACGACAATAATCCGATTCAATCGCTTGAGGCGTGCCAACCAGCAAGAAGTAATCCGCAGCAGCAATGGCACGGTCAATCTGGGCGATGAAGGTGTCACCACTGGGCATATCGCGCACATCCAACCACGTATCAATATCGGCCGCTTCCAACGCATCATGCAGGCGTTGGGCAAAGTCGCTGGCATCACTACGGCGGTAACTGATGAACACTCGTGGCTTGAGCGAAGGTTTTTTGTCCCCTAACGCTTGGAGCAGCAGTTCTTTGACTTCTTCCAACTGCTCGGCAGTGGCGACCTTGCTAAAGCCATCACGCAGTTCGTCAAGGATGTCTTGGCTGGTAGCCTTCTGTGCATCCAATCGCCGGATGAGCTGAACATAGCCGCGCCAGAAATCGCGCTCAGTCAGTAGTCGCTCAATATCGCTTCTCGTGACCGCCTCTTCCGCTCGCTGGCGGATGTCGTCATCGATGATGTCCTCACCCTTCGCAACGTCGGCGATTAGGTTGCCCAACAGTCCCGCACCGACATTCCCGACAATCGAAGCCATACCCTCTGCGCTGCTTCCCGCAATCACGATGGCACCCAGCGCAGAACCGTAGTAAGCCAGATGCGCGGGCAGGCGTTTGACAATCTTCTTTAGAGCTTTCCATTGGGTGGTTTGGGAGGTTTCAGCCATATTCATCTCGGTCGTTACTGTCAGACTACAACCAATTATAGTAGGAGAAAAAGCAACCTGCTTGAGAATTTTTGCCCCAATACTTTTCATTACCCTACACACCGTTCATGCCCGTTCGCTCAGGCATGAACGGTATGTAGGGTTTGCCCGGTTTTTCAGCGCGACTCGTATACAGTCGCCACATCGTAGCGGCGCATCATGTCGATCACGTCGAGCGGTTTGACGGCGTAGCTCATGCCGTCCATCCCGCGCTTGCGCCCCGCTTCATCCAGCAGGTGCAGCCGCTTGAGGATATGACCAATCCACTGCGCGTCGCCCATCTTCTCGACTGGCTGCCCCATCAGCCGCGCGACCTTCTCGCGCAGTGCCGCCGCTTTTACCCACAGCGTGCCGCTCTGCCCGTGCGTCATGATTTCCAACGCCTGCAAGACCGCTTCTTCACGCTCGCTCAGCGCCTTGCCCTGGCTGATCTGCTCGTCGGTCTCAGCGGCGGTGGCAATCGCCTGAAGCAGCCCGCTCACCTTGCCGTGTTCCTCGAAAAACGCCGCCAGCGCGACCAGCGGCGACCACAGTTCGGAGGAACGGTTGTGGAGCGTGTGCAGCGCCGGACGCTCGAAGTAGTTGGTGTACAGGTGCGGGAAGGCGGTCAGTGCCAGCGTGTAGAGCTGGTGGCGGATGCCCGCGCCGTCGAAGTCGGGTGGAAACGACGGCATCTTCCTGTCGGTGCGGCGCATCGGAATGGCGATACAGCGCGACGCGAGGATGTCCTCCAGTCCGGCAATCGCCGCCAGAATTTTCGGGGAGTACACGTCAAACGCCTGCGGTTTCATGTCCTCGCCAATCAGCCGGATGGCGGGCATCCCCTGCTTGTAGCCGCTGTTGAGGAGCTGCCGAATCTGCTGCATTCCGGGGTCTTTCGGGTTGTGGTAGCGCTCTGCCTCGTCGATGCCGACCGTGCAGCTCGTGTAGTGGATGAGGCGGAACATGCTCGGTCCGGTCGGGTCGGAGGTGGACACCATATTGAAAGCGAGCGGCTGCATCACGCGCATGACTGTGCTTTTGCCGCTGTTCTTCGGACCGTTCAGTGCGAGATACGGGTACGCCGGGAACATCGTGTAGAAGTACGTGCCAATCGTCCAGAGGGCAAGAATGGCGCTTTCGACCTCGGATCGGAAATCGACGTACTGCGTGAACAGGTCATGCACGGTCGTGAAGACTGCGCCGGGTTCGACCGTCTCGCCTTTCAGGTAACGCTGGATGTCGCTGAAGCGCCAGCGCATCAGGAAATCCGAGCCTTCCGGCAGCACGCGCAGCGCGACCTCTTTCCCGTTCAGTGGGATGATCTGCGCGTCGCTCACGCGCACGAGTTCGCGGGATGATGTGACGAGGTACGGCTGGGTGTTGAGCCGATTGCCTTTCGTCCGTTCTGTGACCGAGACGGTGACGAGCGCCACATCGCGCTGGAAACCCAGCGCGGGCGAGAGCAGCGGGATGTCGTCGCCGAGAATCTGCGGCATGTCGTCATCTGTCTCCTTCTCCACCTTGCCGCGCGCCCCTTTGAGCAGGTCGCTGAACACCCGCCCCTTGATGCCGAGTTTCGCCAGCGCCGCGCGGAACTCAGTCAATTCCATCTCGTCCAGATCGACGGCGTGGGTGAACAGTTCGCGCAC
>Ga0224723_1000241_pt1 | contig 37875 bp, 30 predicted proteins | sample Balambano_FR2_Me_FD_161647 | JGI IMG/M metagenome (GOLD analysis project Ga0224723, IMG submission 161647) | Freshwater sediment microbial communities from Lake Towuti, South Sulawesi, Indonesia - Balambano_FR2_MetaG | ecosystem: Environmental > Aquatic > Freshwater > Lake > Sediment | place... | reverse complement strand
GAAAATTGGAGGATCTGTGGATCGTGTAGCAACCCACAGATCCTTCATCAATGGCACTCACAAGGAATTAGTCATCCGCTATCTTCAGCAACTTCAGATCTCAATTCACGATGTTGCATTTCTGAGGGTCTCTGAGACCCCACGAGACTATCGATTGGCAATCAGCGATCGGCGATAATAGTTAAGTCGGGAGATTTATTCAGGAGATGGCCCATGAAGCACCCCTCCCCTTTACCCAATCTGCACTCCTCGATCGAAGGACACATTCATTCCATCGAAACCTGCGGCACGGTTGACGGCCCAGGGATTCGATTCGTGATCTTTACGCAAGGCTGTCTCTTGCGCTGTCTCTACTGCCATAATCCCGATACTCGCGACCCGTTAGCGGGGAAAGTTATCACCGTCGATGAACTGATCACCGAAATCCAGAAATACACTTCCTACATGCACTCTTCAGGCGGTGGAGTCACCATCAGCGGTGGAGAACCGTTATTGCAGCCTGAGTTTGTCCGAGAAGTATTTCACCGTTGTCGGCAACTCGGCATTCACACTGCACTGGATACCTCTGGTTTCCCAGATTTAGCCGCTTCTAAACCTGTGTTGGACTATACAGACCTTGCCTTATTAGACATTAAATCCTCTGATCCAGACATTTATCACACCGTCACCAGTGTTGCCATTGAACCGACCTTACAGTTCGCTCGTTACCTAAGCGAGATACAAAAGCCGACCTGGATTCAGTTTGTCCTTGTTCCTGGTTTAACCGATACACTCCCCAATTTAGCAGGATTGTCCCAATTTGTTGCCTCCTTGGGCCAATGCGTAGAAAAAATCGAAGTGCTACCTTTCCACAAAATGGGCGAATACAAGTGGGAACAATTGGGCTACGAATATAAACTAAAAGACACCCAACCACCAACCCAAGACGAAGTCGATCGCGTTGTACAAGTCTTTAAGCATTATGGGTTAACGGTTTGTTAAACAGGATACAAATTATCCAGTGCCATCAGTGTGTGCAACAACACATCCGCGCCCTGTGTACATTGTTCTGGTGATGTGTACTCAGCTTCAGAGTGGCTGACCCCCGCTTGGCTAGGGACGAAAATCATCCCCATATCGGTGAACCTGCCAATTTCTAACGAATCATGTCCGGCGCGGCTGGGCATGGAGTGGGAACTCAAGCCAAGTTGCTGACAGACAGTTGCAATGGTCTCCTGAACTTGTTTTGCAGCTAAAGTCGGTTCCACACACAACAGAGGACGAATTTCGATCTGAGTATGAGTGGTGGCAGCGATCGCTCGAATCTCTTGATGTAACAATTGCAGCATTTCGTCTAGGCAATCGGTGTAGAGATCGCGCAAGTCCACGGTCAGTTCTACCTTACCGGGAACAATGTTGACAGCATTGGGCAACACATCCACATAACCCACGGTGGCAACAGGGTGGCTGGGCATTTTCAGGGCGATCGCTTGCACTGCTAACACCATTTGAGCAGCGGCAACGAGGGCATCCTGGCGCATATCCATCGGCGTTGTACCTGCGTGGTTTGCCTGTCCCACAATCGTAATCGCTTTGCGTTGGATGCCGACAACCCCTTGCACCACGCCAATTTGATTACCCGTGCGCTCCAACACCGCTCCCTGTTCCACATGCAGTTCCACAAATGCCGCCAGATCAGAGCGCGATCGCTTAGCAGTCCTGATCTCATCCCAATTGCCGCCAATGGATTCTAAACAATCCTGAATTGGCTCCCCTGACTTAGAGCGGTAACGCTCTGGCGAGTCCGCCAACACCGTACCAGCCATTGCCTGACAGCCAATCATAGTGTTTTCTTCATCGGTAAAAGCAATGATTTCGATTGGGTGATTCAACCGCATCTGGTGATCCCGCAGGGTTCGCACGACTTCAATGCCGCTCAAAACCCCCAGCGCGCCATCAAACTTGCCGCCTGAGGGCACAGTATCAATGTGGGAACCTGTTCCCAAAGCAGGAGCATCCTCAAATCGACCTGCATATCTGCCGATCAAATTTCCAGCGGCATCAATGCGGGGAGCCAAACCTGCTTCTATCATCCATTGCTGCACGAGGTAACGAGCTTGTAGCGTTTCTGGAGTGAAAGCAATGCGGCAAATGCTGCCTGAGGGTTGTTTCCCAATCCGAGCGAGACGATTAATGCTGTCGTTGAGGCGATCGCCATTGACAGCCAGCCGGGTTAGTACAGCCATGAATTGCACTCCTGTAGATCAAGATTGGTGAGTTGAAAGCAAATGAGGGAGCCAAAAACAATTCAGATGGGTCTGACAAGAAAGGGTTTAAGGATAAACCTGACTCAATCTTCTGAATTATTGTATACAGTATTCTGCATACAATAACATATGATTTAAAGATTGTGTTGCTCGAATCAACGGCTTTTTGATTACTCACTATCCTGATACCTTAATCTTGATTTCTCATCCCTGCTGTAACAAGCGTATCCAGCTTGCTGCAAATACAAGCATCAGTGAGAATGACTGGCACTGACGCACCTGATGAAATCTTCTGAATTACTGCAAGTTCATTTTGTGTCTCTGTGTTCAACCATCAATTACTTGAGGAAAACGATTATGAGTCAAACGGCTATGAGTCAAACAGCGATCGCTACCAAACGGGTTTTCATTTGCGGCTCGGCATTACGGGGTCAGCCGGATCATGGAAATCTGGGCGCAGCCCAATTTATTCGATCGGTGCGAACTCAACCGCTCTATCGCTTGCACGCCGCTCAAGATGGCTGGCATCCGGCCATCTATCAGGTCGAAACCGGGGGAATTGCCATTCCGGGAGAAGTTTATGAATTGACAATGGAGCAGTTTGAACACCTGTCAACTCATGAGCCGCCCCACATGTATCCCGGTGATGTGGTGTTGGAAGATGGCGAGGTGTTGACGGCTTTTCTCTATCCCCGTGAGTTAGTCGAGCAATACAACTGGCTGGATATCTCGGACTATGGCGGTTGGGCAGCGTATAAGGCGAGTTTGGTGAAGTAGAGAGGTGGGGAGAGGGGGTGATTTCGGGGTTAAATAGGTGAAGCAACTTCATTTTTGGTTTAACTTTGTCTGATCCTTCTTCTAAAAAAACTGCTGCTGCTAAAGGGCGATCGCTGGCGGGGATCGCTGGCATTGTTGCCGCCGCAACTTTAATCAGCAAACTGTTTGGGCTGTTCCGACAACAGGCGATCGCGGCTGCTTTTGGGGTTGGTCCAGCTTACGGTGCCTATAACTTTGCCTATGTGATTCCGGGCTTTCTCCTAATTCTTCTGGGAGGGATTAACGGCCCGTTTCACAGTGCGGTGGTGAGTGTGCTAGCCAAGCGCGATCGCAAACAGGTAGCCCCTATTGTCGAAACCATCACCACTCTGGTCGTAGGTGTGTTCCTGTTGGTGGCGATCGGGTTGATTATTTTTGCAGACCCTTTCATGCGTTTGGTCGCCCCTGGACTATTCATCTCGTCGGCGCAGGCAACAGCTACGGGAATCACTCCCCAAGAGTTTCAAGTCTTGCAGCAGACGCAGGCGATCGCGATTCAGCAATTTCGCATCATGGCTCCAATGGCAGTGTTGGCTGGGTTGATTGGCATTGGCTTTGGTACGCTCAACGCTGCTGATCACTACTGGATTCCGTCCCTCAGTCCGATTTTTTCCAGCCTGACAGTGCTGCTGGGACTGGGTGGCTTGGCAATTTATCTAGGAGATAGGATTGCTCTGCCAGAATACGCCATGCTGGGTGGGGCAGTCCTGGCCTGGTCTACCTTAGCGGGTGCCATTTTACAGTGGCTCGTGCAGTTGCCAGCCCAATGGCAGTCTGGCTTGGGGGGATTACGACTGCGATTTAACTTCCGGCAACCAGAGGTGCAGGAAGTGGTCAAGATCATGGTGCCTGCCACCTTTTCGTCTGGCATGATGCAGATTAACGTCTGGACAGACTTATTTTTTGCTTCCTTTATTCCCAATGCGGCGGCTGCCGTGTCGGCCATGGGTTATGCAAGCTTACTGATCCAGACTCCATTGGGCATCCTATCCAATGTCATTTTGGTGCCGTTGATGCCGGTTTTTGCTAAACTGGCTGCACCGGAGCAATGGCCAGAACTGAAGGGGCGCATCCGTCAGGGATTGCTCATGACCGCAATCACTATGCTGCCCATCAGCGCTTTGATGATGGTGTTGGCGCTGCCAATTTCACGAGTGGTGTATGAGCGCTATGCCTTTCGCCTGGAAGACTCATATCTCACTGCTGCTGTGTTAACGGCTTATGCGGTTGGCATGTTCTTTTACTTGGGACGAGATGTTTTAGTGCGCGTGTTCTATGCCCTTGAGGATGCAGATACCCCCTTTCGAGTCAGTATTGTCAACATTTTTCTCAATGCCATTCTGGATTTTCTGCTGTTTAGACCTCTGGGTGCGCCTGGTATCGTTCTGGCGACGGTATTTGTTAACGTCATTTCTATGATTGTCTTTTTAGCCATCCTACATCGGCGATTGAGCGGTTTGCCTCTACGCGAGTGGGGGATGATTACGCTAGGATTAACCGTAGGAAGTGCGATCGCCGGTCTAGCGGCTTGGGCAACCTTGCAAATCTGTGAACGCTGGTTGGGATCAGAAGGCTTGTTGATTCTACTGCTGCAACTTTGTTTGGCAGGAGCGGTTGGCTTGGGTGTTTTTGCTCTATTTGTTACCCAACTGAAATTGCCAGAAGTAGACTTGCTGGTCGATCGCATCCGGCAACGCTTGAGCCGTCGCTGAGGTGGCTCTTCTAACTGCTTCGGATTAGAGTATTAGAGTAACTGTTATGACACAACTTAGCCCTACAGAACTAGCACAACTGGGAGAGCCAGGAGCGATCGCCAGCCTGCTCAATCTTCACCTCCAACCTCAGGGGATATCGGTTAGCGTCGATCGAGAAGACACTCGCTTAAGCATTGGACTATACACAACAGAACCAATCGATCGCACCTATCTGGTTAATTTGGTGAAACAACAGTTGCGATCGCTCCAGTTACAAACCGTGAAAACGGCGACGTTATTTGGCTACCGCACGGGTGACTTTACCCCCGGTTGGAGTTATCGAATTTCCCTGGAGCCGATGAGTGTGCTCTCGGCATCCGATACCAGCCTGGGACATCCTCAAGGGGAGGCAACTGCCAACCCTAGTCAGGTAGTAGACCATTTTCTCGTCTGTGGATTGGGCAGTTTAGGGCAATACTGCGTTTATAACTTGACCAAATTTGCCTCAAGCGAAGTGCAAATTCACATCACGGCGATTGATCGCGCTCCTTCCGATAACTGGGAAGTAGACAACTTGCCAGAAATGCTGGCAGGCGGATTGATCATCGGCAATTACAGCAAAGAAGAGGTGTTACTGAAAGCCGGAATTCAACGCTGCCGCTCGGTCTTAATCGTCGGTAGTGATGAAAATGACAATATTCAGACTGCCATTATTGCCCGTCGATTAAATGCTCAAATTGGCATTGTCGTCCGTTCCTCCAGACAAAATCTCAATCAGCTATTGAAGCAACAATTGGGCAATTTTCTGGCGCTGGAACCGACCGAACTACCTGCGGGCAGTTTTGCTCTGACCGGATTAGACAAAGGCACTCTGGGTCTATTTCAAGTGGGCGATCGCCGTCTGCGCGTCGTTGAGCAGGCAATTCAGCCTGGAGACTACCGCTTCGATAACTTCCCAGCCTATCTGTTGCATCGCAAAACGCACCGACTGTTAACTCTAGCGAAAACAGACCCTCCTACTCCTGTTCCTGCTCAGTTTCACCCGGTTTTAGCCAGCACTACTTTTTTTCAATGGCAACCTCAAATGGTTACCAAAGCAGGGGATTGGATCACCTTTATCGAAATTGCTGAATCGAGCCAGGGAGTGTCTCAACTGGATCGGACCTCATGGCATCAGGCATTACACCAAATAGCAAAAACCTTTCAGAAAACTATGGAAGGTAGCCTGCAACAAAAATGGTCTCGCTTCTGGAATTGGATGCAAGCTCAACAAATTCGCCAAATCGTCAGTTTGGGTTTGCTGGTGGCCACGGTTCTGTGGGCCTTGGGGGCGATCGTGCTTAAGTTTGGTGGTGGCACCACTTGGAAGCAAGCTGTGTTTGCCAGCGTGATCTTGCTGCTGGGAGGCTACGGAGATGTCTTTGGCGGATTGAACGATGAGTTCCCCATCTGGGTGATGCTGATTGAGTTGATCATTACTCTGGCCAGTCTGCTCTTCGTTTTAGGGGTGATTGGTCTGGTAGCTGACCACATGCTGAGTTCTCGGCTCACTTTTTTCCGCCCCCGCATCCCTATTCCTAAACGCAATCATATTGTTCTGATTGGATTGGGCCGCATTGGGCAACGGGTCGCTGCTCTGTTGAAAGAACGGCGAGAACCCTTATTGGTGATCACCGACTCTGCCGAACATGCTGCTGCTTTACAGGGTATCCCGGTGCTGATCGGTGATCCAATCAAATTACTTGCCCAAACCCATCTGGCCACAGCTCGGAGTGTCATTGCGGTCACCGATGACCAGATGGTGAATTTAGAAGCGGCTTTGATTGCCCGCAATGCAGCCCTTCAAACCGATCGCGAGGTAGAACTAGTAATTCGCACCTACGACCAAGCGTTTAGTGACAGTTTGATGAAATTTCTCCCCGATGCTAAGGCCCTATGTGCCTATGCTCTATCAGCGGAAGCATTTGTGGGAGCAGCATTTGGCGAAAATATTCTCGGTCTGTTCCGCCTCAATCAACAGACCGTTCTGGTGGTAGAGTATTGCATTAATCGGGGAGATACTTTGGTCGGCAAATTACTCGCTGAAGTTGCCTATGGCTATGGAGTTGTTCCCATCTTTCATGGTAAAAAGCGGACTTCAGTTGAGGGAGAGGCCACCGACTTGTATATGCCACCCGATGAGAGGCGATTAGATGCAGGCGATCGCTTCGTCGTCCTATCTACGATTAATGGACTGCGACGGATTGAACAGGGAGAAAGAGTCCCGCCTCGGCTGTGGCAACTGACCGTGCAGAAACCGCTCAATGCTGCTTTTTTGCTAGAAAGTGGCAACAATTTGTCCAGAATTTCAGGCTGCGAACTCAAGACAGCCAGAGCCTTTATGCAGCAACTACCTGGTACGATCGAGTTACCTTTGTATGACTTTCAAGCCTTCCGGCTGCAACAGGAGTTAGGCAAACAATTGTCGGTGAGCTTAAAGCCATTAGAGTGATAAGGAGAACTCCAGGAAAGAATAGCCCAGTGGTCTGCTAACTTTGATTTGCGGGGTATCCCGCCAATCAAAATTGCCATCAGCTTACCCGATGTCACAAAGGGAAGAAGGGTTTTATGTCGGATTCTATAATAATAGGGTGATAATGGTCAGAAGGAATATCATTACTAAGTCAGATCCTTGTAATTCTGTTCGCTCTTCTACCTTTTGAAATTGTTCTAGGGACTTCCTATGCAATCAGCAGTTCATCCCCAAGCTCAATCCACTCTGCATCACTCAATGGATGACCTCAAGCGGGGAATGCCCGTGACGATCATCACTGGCTTCTTAGGCAGCGGTAAGACAACGCTCCTTAACCATATCCTGACCAACCAGGAAGGATTAAAGACTGCCGTTTTGGTTAACGAATTTGGTGAGATTGGCATTGACAATGAATTGCTGATCACAATGGACGGTGGCGATGACAACATGGTGGAACTCAGCAACGGCTGTATTTGCTGCACGATTAACAACGATTTGCAGGAAGCTGTCTATCGGGTGCTAGAGCGCCAAGACCAGATTGATTACCTCGTCGTTGAAACAACCGGATTAGCTGATCCCCTGCCGATCGCCCTTACCTTCTTAGGCACAGAGCTACGGGATCTGACCCGGTTAGATTCAATCGTCACTGTTGTCGATTCAGAAAACTATAGCCTGGATTTGTTCAATAGTCAGGCCGCCTACAACCAAATCCTCTATGGCGACATCATTCTGCTAAACAAAGCAGATCTGGTCGATGAAGCAAACCTTGATCTTTTAGAAACAAAGATCCGAGAAGTTAAAGAAGGTGCTCGGATAATTCGCACCACTCGCGCTCAGGTGCCCTTGCCTCTGGTACTTAGCGTTGGCTTATTTGATTCCAGCCAATATTTTAATCCCGATGCTCAACCCAATGGTCACGATAATCACAACCATGAGCATCATCACGACCATGAGCATGCTCATCATGATCACGAGCATCACCCTCATAATCATCATGATCATTCAGCTTGCGATCATGACCATGATCACTGCGTTCATGACCATGACCATCATCACCACCATTCCAATCACTTAGAGGTAGATGGATTTACCTCGGTGTCGTTTCAGAGCGATCGCCCTTTTGCTATCAAGAAGTTTCAAAACTTTTTGGATAACCAACTGCCCAGCGATGTTTTTCGAGCGAAAGGCATTCTCTGGTTTGACGAAAGCCGCAATGAAGACGGTGCTCCCAGAAGGCACATTTTTCACCTCAGCGGCAAGCGCTTTACGCTTGATGACGACGAATGGAAGACCTCTCCAAAGACCCAAATTGTGTTGATTGGGCAGAATCTTGACCACGATACTTTGAAGGCACAACTGCAAGCCTGCATTTGTACGCCGACCCACAATCGAGGTAAGGGGTTTGGTCGGTAAGCATAATCGCCGTTTGAGGGCTGTGGCGCGACGTACCACAGCCCTCAAACAACAATTTTTCGTTGGGGCGGGCGTAGTCCGCAACGAAAAACCGCTCGTCGAACTGACGTTGCATTACATAGGGTGCATCCTTTTCGGCTAACCCTACTGCAAGGTGATGCACTCAGGCGATGCGGATAAACCCTTCCTCAGGGTAGGCTGACTGTATTAACTAATCAACCTGCCACTTGGGAGAAGAAAGGAAAGAGTTATGAGCACATCAGTGTCTAAAACGACTAAAGAAGTTGAGGTCAGTCATCAGAACCGATTGATTACCTCATATATTCTTTGGTTGCTGGGTCTTACCGGGTTTGCCGGATTACATCGATTGTATAACGGTAAGATTGGCACGGGCTTACTGTGGCTTTGCACTTGGGGACTGTTTGGTGTGGGTCAGCTAGTGGATCTCTTCCTGGTTCCCGATATGGCAGAAGAACAGCGATTAAAGATGCTGGCAAAGTATGGTATGTCGCCAATGATAGGATACCAGGCGATCGCTGCTGAAACACAAGTCAAACCGACCAAAGAACAATTGATGATCAAGCTCGTTAAAGCGGCTCAATTACATGGAGGTAAGTTATCCGTCACTCAAGGAGTGATGGCAACCGGACTTTCGTTTGCCGACGTGGAGACGCTACTCAAAGATATGCACCAAACTGGCTATGTGGGACTTGAAAACCATCCAGAATCAGGTATCGTCTATTATCGCTTTAATGAATTAGCTTAAACATGTAAATTGACGTGAGTTCGATAATCGCCGTTTTGAGGGTGTGGCTCGACGAGCCACACCCTCAAAACGGCGATTTTTCGTAGGGTGGGCTGCGCCCACCCTACGAAAAACTGCTCGTCGAACTCACGTTAGATTGGATGAGCAGCGTTATTTAGATCTACGGCAGAAGCGCAGGGAATGCAGAAATATTTCTTTATGCTCTTTACGTCTTCAGGTGAATCTTTTCTTGCAGAAGGTGAGTTTAATCATCATCGTTTGTAGACTGTGGCGAAAACGACGGTTTTTCATTTTTCCAGCACATCAGTCTTCCTCCTTAGGAACGTGAATTAAATAAAACCGAACTTTTTTGTGGGAAGCGTGGCTGCGCCACGCTTCCCACAAAAAAGTTCGGTTTTATTTAATCCTTAATCCTTAGAAGTTTGCAGTTGAACGTAAACTAAAAGCAGAGCAATGATCAGTAACACAGTCGCAGCCGCAGCGGCATAACCAAAATCAAATTGAGCAAAGGCTTCAGTATAAATGTAATACACCAATAGATTTGTAGAATTGAGCGGTCCACCGCCTGTGATTACGTAGGGTTGCTCAAAACTTCGTAAAGTAAAAATCGCAGTGGTAATGGTGGAAAAGATCAAAGTGGGTCGTAAGCCAGGTAAAGTGATATACCAGAATTGTTGCCAACTATTCGCGCCATCCAGTTCAGCCGCTTCATATCGACTGGTTGGAATTGTTTGCAGCCCTGCCAGAAATACCACCATGTTGAAGCCCAGTTGTTTCCAAATACTGAGCAGGATGAGAACTGGCATTGCCCAGAAAGTATCACCCAACCAGGGAATGGCAGGAATTCCGATCGCACCTAACCAATCATTGACTGGTCCATCTGTTTGAAACAACCAGCGAAATCCCAAACCAACGGCGACGAGCGAGGTGATGGAAGGAATAAAATAAGCAGTGCGTAAAAGTCCTCTAAACGCTAACGAACGATTCAGCAACACTGCTAATCCCAAGGGGATGACTAAACTAGGAATGACTGTGGCTAAAGTGAAATAGAACGTATTGCCGATGACTTGCCAGAAATCAGGACTCATGAGCAGGCGTACATAATTTCTCATGCCAACCCACTGAATCCCTGCACGGGTAAAGCTACCCGTCGTGAAGCTGAGATAGCACAGGTAAGCAATGGGATAAAGCACGAAGACTCCTAAGAGCAGGGCGGCAGGCGCGAGAAACAGCCAGGCTAGAATCGCTTCATGGCGGTTTGAAGTGGAAGCACGTTGCATGAGAACTAGGTGAAGTTAAACGGGGTCATGCCAATTATGGTAATCTATGGCAGATTGCTCCATTATTCTTTGCTTGCAGCTTGTCTATGCCGCCTGATGTTACTTCTCACTCTACCGTTTTGATTTCGCCCCTGTTTTTTGATTCAGAAACTGGTGCCAACGACAAGAAGATTTCATTAGGCATCATGGCATCGGGGAGCGGTAGCAATTTGGAGGCGATCGCCCAATCTATTGCTGACCAAAAACTCAATGCCCAAATTCAAGTACTTATTTATAACAACCCTACGGCAAACGTCGCAGCCAGGGCTGATCGCTGGGGTATCCCCAAAGTGTTGCTCAACCACCGTGACTTTGCCAGTCGGGAAGATCTGGATTGGGCGATCGTCCAGACTCTAAAACAAAATCAAGTGGAGTGGGTGATCATGGCAGGCTGGATGCGGATCGTGACCCAGGTTTTATTGGATGCTTTCTCCGATCGCGTTTTAAACATCCATCCCAGCCTGTTGCCCAGTTTCAAAGGGGCACATGCGATGGAACAAGCGTTGGCGGCTCAAGTTAGAATCACTGGTTGTACCGTTCATCTAGTTCGCCTTGAGGTAGATAGCGGCCCCATCATCATGCAAGCTGCCGTTCCTGTTCTACCCGATGACACTTTAGAAACCTTACATCACCGCATTCAAGTGCAGGAACATCAAATTTATCCAATAGCGATCGCGTTAGCAGACAAACTATTCAGTGCTCCTTAATCAAGGCACCTAGCGCCAAAACTGCCGTTTGTAAACTAGCAAAATGAATAAATAATCTTGGGCAGAGGTGTTGAAGTTATACTTTATATCAACAACCGTTTCATATAATTTAGGAAAAGATTATAAAAGAACCTCCTGTTTCATGAAGAGACAGCACTGAAGGGTGTGATTAACTCGTTTCTGCAACAGTTAGCCAAAAGTTAGCCTGACACTCAATTGTCTGAACCCGTGCGGAGATTGAGTCATGCTTGAATTCATCAGGAGAAAAGCGCATGAAATTTGAAAAGATAATTTTGGAGGATGGTATCAAGCAGATCAAGTTGGTAGGTCGGTTGGATATTCAAGGGACAAAAACAATTGATCCTCAATTCTCAGCAACGACCAGTGCTGAAAAGGCTCCTGTTCTGGTTGATTTGTCCGAGGTTGAATTTTTGTCATCAGTTGGAATGCAAATGCTTCTCTACAATGCCAAGGCATTGGCCAAACAGGGTGGTGTAATGGTTTTACTGAAGCCCATCCCAATGGTTAAAGAAGCTTTAAAGATTGTTGGATTTGACGCTTTAATTCCCATTTATGATGATTTTGACGAAGCTTGCGCCGTTTTGAGAGCCACCTCCCACTCTTGATCAGGAACTTAATCAGCCTGATTAGCAAAGGGCAGCCTACAGGTCACGAACAATTGATGAGAATGGTGATTCGCCAGAGGGTGAACTAGTGGTCTGTTAAGGAAGTTTTGAGGGGTCACAGACCCCTCAAAACTTCCTTTAATTTAAGTTTGATTTGCGGGGTATCCCGCAAATCAAACTTGACAGACTACTCGTTCGGATACGATAAACTAGTGCAAATTTTGGAGTCATCATGGCTAATCTGTCCCCTCAACCCGAAATTTTGTCCGCTTTGCAACGCTTAATCGAGGTCGTTGCCCAGTTACGATCGCCTGACCACGGTTGCCCCTGGGATTTGCAGCAAACGCCTGAAACATTAATACCTTACGTTTTAGAGGAAGCCTACGAAGTTGTTGATGCGATCCGCCAGGGAGATCAAGCTGCGATCGCAGACGAATTGGGAGATTTACTTTTGCAAGTGGTTTTACAATCCCAAATTGCCAGCGAAACCCACCACTTTGATTTAGCGACTGTAGCCAACGGCATTAGCGAAAAATTGATTCGTCGGCATCCCCATGTGTTTGCAGAAGTCCAGGTTCGGGATGCGGCAGAGGTTCGCCAAAATTGGGAACGGATTAAAGCAGAGGAACAGGCTAAGAGTGACACTCCTGGCTTGACCGCTAAACTCGATCGCTATGCTCGTTCCTTACCGCCCTTAACTGCTGCTATGAAGATTTCCTGCAAAGCGGCTGAAGCCGGATTTGAATGGGACAACGTCGAAGGGGTATGGGATAAATTTCGGGAAGAACTGACCGAGTTTACACAGGCGATCGCCCACGAATCCAAAATCCAACAACAAGCTGAATTAGGCGATCTGTTGTTTACGGTGATTAATCTAGCCCGCTGGTATGATCTTGATCCCGATGAGGCGTTGCAGGGCACCAATCTTCGCTTTATTCAACGGTTTGCTCAAGTGGAATCAGTGTGCGATCGCCCGCTCTCCGACTATACAACCGAGGAACTAGAAGCGTTCTGGCAAAAAGCCAAAGCCAGTTTGGAGAATTCAAATTCTTGATTAAGCAGTGCTTGAGGTTTTGCTGAGTGCAAGCAGGTTGTCATGCTGTTGCTAATACCATTTTGGGTGATATGTGCATGATTTCAATTGCCAGAACGGTTAGCTGGTCAAGCATTCTGCAATCCAAAATCGGAAATCTATAATCCAAAATGGTATAAGTCATCAAAACTCATTGCGTCTTAATTAGTTAAGGTCATGGCTCATATCCTCTTGACTGGATTTCAAAATCAAAGCTATCTCCAGCACACACGTGTAGATTTCCAGTACGCTCATCTAGCCTAACAAGCTCGATAGCTTTATATTGCCAGTCGGAGTAGATTACGTTTGTTAGAAGGCGCATGTAATATTATCCCAACGATAACCCAATCGTCGAGCACTTATAAAATAGTGAAATGAGGCACGATACGCCGTGCCTCATTTGTTTGGAACTAGAGAGAGTTCAGGACTAATGGAGTTTATGTTAAGGATTCCAGGTAATCCCGGACGCGATTCCGTCGTTTGGGTTGACGTAGTTTTTGTAACGCTTTGGCTTCGATTTGGCGAACGCGCTCACGCGACAAATCCAACGCCCGACCAATTTCAGCCAACGAGTAAGGATGCCCGTCTCCCAAGCCAAACCGCATCCGAATCACATCGCGTTCCCGACTGGTCAAATCGGTTAGGAGTTGTTGCAGGTCGCGATGCAGGGCCTCGCGCATCAAAGTTTCCTCTGGAGAAATACAATCGGTTTCCAGTAATTCACCCAGTTCAGTGTCTCTGTCTTTGCCCACTTTGGTTTCTAGAGAAACCGCACGCGGCACGCGCAGCAACACTTCTCGCACTTGAGGCGGGGTCATATCCAGTTCCGCTGCAATGTCTTCAATAGAAGCAGTGCGCCCCTTCTCTTGCGAGATTTTGCGTTGAGCTTTTTTGATTTTGTTGAGCTTTTCCGTGATATGAACGGGAAGGCGAATTGTGCGGCTTTGGGTAGCGATCGCTCGTGTAATTCCCTGGCGAATCCACCAGTAAGCGTAGGTACTGAACCGATAGCCCTTAGTTGGGTCAAACTTTTCAACCGCCCGTTCTAAGCCCAACGTTCCTTCCTGAATTAAGTCAAGTAATTCCAAGCCTCGGTTTTGATATTTCTTAGCAACAGAAACAACCAGGCGGAGGTTGGCCTTGATCATGTGGTCTTTAGCAGTCGTTCCCTCTTGCTCAATCTGTTCTAGTTCTTCCATCGACAGGTTGGACAGTTCTGCCCAACGCCGTTTGCCTTCTGCCAAAATTGGCTTCAGGTCAGATACACCCACTCCAGCTTCTGCTGCCCAACGTTCCAAGGAGGGACGATGTCCCAGGCTTGAGGCCAAACGATCTTGAGCTTCAATTAACTGAACATAGCGCTGAATGGTGGTGTCTTGGCAAGCAGATTTCCGGCAAAGTTCTAGAAGCCGCATGTAGCGTTGAACGCGCTGTGCTTCTGCAACTTCTTCATCCCGTCCCAGCAGACGAACGCGCCCAATTTCTTGCAAGTAGAGACGCACCAAATCGGTTGTGCGACGGTTTGCCCCCCTGCTTAGATGAGCAGCGTTAGCATATTCTATCTCCATACTGCCCAAGTCGCCGTCTAACTCTTCGGCACTCAAATCAGCCTCATGGGGTTCAACCTCATCCGAGCGAAAGGTGATGGCGGTTGGTGATTCATCGTATTCGGCATCAGCGTAAAAAGGTTTGGCTGGCATAGTGATCGTCTCAGTGGCTCCAGTTTAAGAAGGGGCTACTCTACTTACTGCTTACCCTTAGCTTTCCCAACATTCAGGACTAAGCTGTCAAGACTGAAAATTCAATCTTGAAGTTCCTCAATACACTATAAATTCAGGTTATCTAGCCGATCCAAGTCCCCCAGAAAGGGTCGAGCTAATTGATATATTTAACGGGGTCAAGGGAACAAAGGTAGGAACAAATGAAATGATGTGCTCTAAGGTTTGCAGTAGTAATTGTAGGCCCTGAAAAGAACAGGTAATTTGAGTGGGGTAATGTAGCTATCTACATTACTTGTATCTCGAATTCCTGATGATGCGTTTTAACTAATTGTTCGGACTCGTCAAGCTAAGATGAATTTTTTTACTGAGAGTGATACCTGGATCGAGCCAAACTCAACTAATAACATCTGAATAGTAGATCCTTCTGATCTTTAGTGCAGAGTTTGGTTGATGACCATTTACGTCTCAGATCCAAAGCGAACCTCAGTCAAAGGTTTCACAACGCGGGCGATCGCTTCCTGAACGAAAGCTTTGACGAACTCGCCACGTTGATTCAAGCGAAACTGCTCCTGAATAACTTCAGTTATACCACTGTCACCCCAATCTTGTTCATTCCTAAAATATTCGATAAAACTTTTTCCGGCAATCCAAGTTAAATAAGCTGCCACAACTCCCTGAATTGCTCGTCCAACTAGAAATGTGCTGATGTTGGTTTGCAGAGCGATTGAGAGAATTTCTACTGCCCCGCGCACAACTCCCAAACTAATGAGTGTCTTCGCCAGAGAAAGAGCCAATTCTTTGCCCTGTTCAACGTTAAGTTCACATCCATAAACCCTAGCTATTTCAATTACCATCTGAGTATTTACTGCTGCTGTGGCTAGCAGATCAACTACGGGTAAAGGAGTCAGAGATACCACACCTGCTCCAATCCACTGATAGCGTTCTACAATCGCTTCTGCCTGTTGTTGGCGTTGGCTATCAATGAGCTTACGGGCTTCTGCTTCTAGCCGCAGAGATTGCATCAACCAATTGTCTGCCATTAACTCCTCTCCTTCGAATCTCAACACGGTCGCTATACGACGTAAAAGGGGGAGAATTTGGGGTTCGGGCTGGATGCGATCGCCATTTTCTAAAACGACAGACTGAGGACGGGCCGCTACCGCAACGACATCTTCCGGAGCAATAAAAGATTGACCGCGGCTTCTGAGTTGATGCAATAGAATTTCGGTATCTGCTTCAGTGTAGAGGTCGATTTTATTAAAAACCAGGAGCGATCGCTTACCCACATCCACTAACTGACGCAGTAGGAAATATTCAGATTGACGCAAATCATTGTCAACAACAAACAACAAAAGGTCAGCCTCTGTGGCCAGTTGCCGAGCCATCTGTTCTCGTGCAGTGCCAGCGATGCCCGGTTCCAGGATACCAGGTGTGTCTGTGATCCAGATTTGGCGATCGAAACCTCTTAGTTGAAATTCATATGTCTGCCCCAAGACAGTTGTCCCAAGTGCTGCACCGACTTCTCCAGCAATGCGCCCAAGGATGGCATTGACCAGCGAAGTCTTGCCGGCCGATCCAACGCCAAAGACAACAATGTGAAAATTCCCTAGATCCAGTCCCGTCTCAATCTCGTCAGAACGACGGAGTAACGACTGTCTGGCAACTTCATCTTGGATTTTCTCAATTTGCTGTCGAATTGCCTTCAGAGATGCCTCGGCAGCTTCAGCCTTGCGCTCTGGTGACTTGATAACAGGTGCCTTTCTCTTGGGTCGAAAAAATAAAAAACTGTAATAAAATAGCGCAGCAACAAGAATAAGGATGAGTAGCAGAATGCTACCCAGAACTAATTTGGCAAGAAGTGGTGAAATTAGAGCTAGATCAGCATACAACCCAGCCAGGTTACCAACTAACCACACCACTGAAATAAGCATTACCAGGAGACCAAAGATTAGCCCCAGGAGTCGCGATCGAGACATAACAACATCCAACTTCACAGTTTCACCAGGCTAATCCCAGTGTAAACAGATTGGTTGAAAACTAGCGGTTCCTATTGAGTAGAAACTACTTAAAGGAATTGCTGCTCATGCCTCTGCTGCCACGATTATTGTTAGATTCGCGCGGCTTTGCCTTATTCACCCGGATCTCGCGACCCAACCATTCAGCACCATCTAACTCAGCGATCGCCGCATCCTCTTTCTCTTCATCCTCCATCTCTACAAAGGCAAAACCTCTTTTTCTTCCGGTTTCGCGATCAATGGGCAGACTGATTCGGGTAACTTTTCCATAATCAGAAAATACCTCGCGCAAATCGTCTTCCGAAGCCTCGAAAGATAGGTTACCAATGTAAATAGTCACAACCCTCTCCAAACCAAAACAAACTATGGCTGATCTAAACATTTGGGAAGCAATGCAACCAATGCTTCTCAGATTGCTACAAACATATCCTCGCTGACATCATAACTGATCATCAGGCGAATGGCAGCATAATGTCATGAAAACACGTCATCTTTTCTCAAAGATATAGTTTGCTTTCAATAAAGGAGATATTGTAAGTTACTCAGGTTACTTTGCAGTGAAACAAAGCAATACCTGAAAAATAGGATCTCTAAAAGAAGCTGTTTGGATAGGAGGTTTTGGAGAGAATTCGATACACCAAGCAATTTGCTCGAAACCGCTTAATACATTCAGAAAACTTTTTATAACTCACTTAAATGCTGTCTCATTCAACTATCTTACAACAAAACACCAGTATGGTGATGCAACGTCAGCACTTTGGTGATGTTTAAGGAATATCCTACTGCACTACCTGTTCCATATAATCTCCCCATAGTTGAGCCGCCTGAGAACTCACTCCACTGGTGGGAGTATTGTCATCGTTGCCAAACCAGATTCCCGTCGTCAAGTTGAACGAAGGGATATAGCCAACAAACCACAAGTCAACGCTGTCGTTGCTTGTACCAGTTTTACCGGCCTCACCCAGCCCCAGATAAGCACTGCGCCCGGTGCCATTGCTGACGACTCCTTGCAGTAGATCCGTCATGGTTGTGGCGACAGGAGGATCAAGTGCAGGTTGCCCAGCAGCAGCATCCTGATTGTAGTCATAAATCACCCGACAGGTTTGAAAGTCATTGCGATCGCTACAATCGCTGCTATCCAAAATTCGCCGGATGGTGTGGGGCCGATTCCGCACTCCCTGATTTGCCAGTACCGCATACGCTCCGGTGAGTTCTAAAAGAGTGACTTCGCTCTGCCCTAAAACTAGCCCTGGCACTGGATTGAGTTCGGATTGAATACCCATGCGTTTAGACACTTGGACAACGCGATCGAGTCCCACTTCTTTGGCGATTCTGAGCGCTACTGAATTTTCTGAAAGCGCCAAACCAGCAAACATGTCTACACTACTGCTACCAGAACGGCAACCTGCAAACACCTGCCCCTGCCATTCCACTTCATCACAGGAGAAAGTCGTGGTTGGGGGCATGCCTTGTTCAATCGCAGCAGTGTAGGCAAACACTTTGAACGTGGAACCGGGCTGGCGGAGGGCCTGGGTAGCTCGATTAAACTGACTTGCCTGATAGTCATAACCACCTACCAGTGCCAGGACTTCACCCGTTGTAGAGTCAAGCGTCACAACCGCCCCCTGAGAGAAGCCAGCGGCAGCTCCCGTCGTTTCGATAGTTCTTCGTAAATTGGTTTCAGCAGCTTCTTGCAGTCTCAGGTCTACTGTGCTCTCAACAATGAAATTGCCTTCCTGGGCTAGCTGAATTCCGAGCAATTGTTCTAACTCAATGAAAATTTGGCTGAAAAAATAAGAAGCACGAGTACCCTGGAGTTCTTCAATCGCTCTTGGGCTAATTTCAATGCGCGATCGCCTGGCCCGTTGTGCTTCTTGTAAGCTGACTTTGCCCATTGCCGCCATTCGATTAATGACGCGATCGCGTAGTCGCACAGCCGTATCGTAGTTGCGGGCAGGGTTGTAGGTATTGGGAGCAGGCAAGATGCCCACCAGCGTTGCGGCTTCTGAGAGGGTTAAATCTTTAGCAGATTTATCAAAGTAAAATTGGGCAGCGTCTTCAAAGCCATACGTGCCACTACCTAAATACACCCGGTTCAAGTAGGTGAGCAGCAAGAAATCTTTGCTGTAAACCGTTTCTAATTTGAGCGCCACGATCGCTTCCCGCACTTTGCGTGCGGCAGAGTCTTCAGTGCCGACATACTCTCGAAAGATACTGCGAGCTAACTGTTGCGTTAAGGTACTTCCCCCCTCTCGAATGCTACCGCCCTGGATATTGGTCACTAGAGCACGGAGTGTCCCAATTGGATCAATGCCCAAATGCCAGTAAAAGCGAGAATCCTCTGAGGCCAGAACCGCAGCGGGTAAATATGGCGAAAAATCAGATAACTGTTTCATCTCCACATGAGCTTGAGTCCGGGGTTCATTCAGCGGCGTTTCCCCGTCACGGGCATAGATGACAAACGGGCCCTGTACTGACATGGGCAGAGGGCGGACGGAAAAGCGTTGCCACTCCATTCCGATCCACATTGCTGTGAGGGCGGTTAGACCAGTAAAGCCATACAGTCCATAACGTAGGATTTTGACATAAATGGGAGGTGGATCGATGTACTCCAGTCGCACTGCGGCAGCCAGTTCCGGTGGTCCCAACGTCAAAACATCGCCATTGCGTAGAGAAATATATTGCAGGCGACGCTTCCCTTTGTAAATACCATTGGTAGAATTTTCGTCCTTCATGGCAAAGGGGGCATTGGGTTGACTACTTTCCCGATTAACGGAAAGGTGAACCTGGCTGACGACTGGATTGCGGACAACGATGTCGCAGGATTTAGAACTCCGCCCCAAAAGATAGCGATCGCCTAGCAGGGGATAGGTTTCTGTTTGATTTGCCTCAGCATCCTGAACTTGCAGTTCAGGCACCCTCACATTTGGTTTCAGTTTCAGTTTGGAAAAATTGACCTTGGCTTGAACGGTTTGCACTGCTTGAGTAATTGCACTCAAGAGAGTCTTTGGTGGGTTGGGAGGGGGAGGTGGAGTCATGCCCAATTGAAGAGGAAAGAGTTTACAGCAAATCAGGTGAAAAACCTAAGCAGTTTGGCTTGGCTACACACTATTCTACTCACTTGGTTCAAATTCAGTCCTTCAGGCATGACGCAGCAGCAGAGTGTCCTTCAAGTGACTAAAGCAAGTGACTAAAGTGTGTGCTTGACCGATGAATTCAGGGAATCCTTCTGAATAGCAACTCCTGCGGATTGTCATAACCGCAGGACGGGGAGCGAATCCTCGCAATTTCGCAGCGATATGGAGGTCACAATGCCTGCACAGGAAGATAGACTACTTGAAATTACCCATCAGCTTGGGGAGGACGAAACAGTATGTGGATTGCAACAGAGCGTGAATTACCCGTTCGCAGCTAAGTTACTGACCCAAATGGCGCAAGAGATTCGTATTCCTTTGACGGCAATCCTGGGAATGGCTAGCGTACTCAATCAATCAATCTATGGCCCGTTAACTGAGAAACAGAAAGAATACGTGGAAGTGATTCACCACAGCAGTCAACATATTTCCACCCTGGTTGACGAGATTGTCAGGCTCATGGAATTAAGCTGTAATCGTACCAAGCTCAAGCTCAGTTCAGCTAGTGTAGAAATGGTTTGTCAACAAGCGGTCAATCAACTGGAACAGACTTTTTCTGCCATGAAGCCACAAATTCGGCTCACCGTGGAGCCAGGATCGAGAACCTGGGTGCTTGATGCAGAAAAGATGAGTCAGCTTGTATACCATCTTGGATTCAGTGTAATTCATCATGCTAGCCCTGGAAGTCTAATGCGGATTCACGTTGCGCGTAGGAAGGCACAATTAAATCTGACTGTTTGGACGACTCATCCCTGGTTAGGAGACGGCTTCTCTCAATCTCAGCCGATGCTGGAGCATTTCAACACCGAAATGACAAATGAGAATCATTCCTCGTTTCAAGAATTACCTGCCCGCCATGTGTTAAGCCTGATGCTGAGTCAACAGTTGGCAGAGGTGCAAGGGGGCACGCTAGTTTTGTCTGGTTCCCCTGAGTCTGGGTATCGTTACAGTGTTAGCTTACCCTGACTTAGAGTATGTCAATTATAGCTGTAGCCACTTTTCTTAGGACGTTTTTATGGGGGCGCGAAGCGCCCCCATAAAAACGTCCTTGTCCTACCCGCCGTGGCTACGGCTATAACTATAGGACTGACGCACTTCGTGCGAGAAACCAGAATAGTTTAGGGATTTGTGGGGCTTCAGCCCCACAAATCCCCAAAGCGCGTTAAGAAGTCCTAAAATGTGCGTCTTTGCCGCCTTCAAAGCTTGGCACCGCATTCAGGGCAGAACTTGTTGCTGGGTGCATTTTCTGCTCCACAACTGTTACAGTGAATTGGCTCCGAAGCGTTTTCTACATCAGGGCGAGTGGGTAGACCAATCATCTGAGCGTTACTCTTACCTGGAGCAACCATTGGATAACAGTTTTCATCCTTAGTGACTTGAGCATCAACTAGAACTGGTCCGTTATGAGTGAGCATCTCAGCGATCGCCTCCTTTAATTCAGCGCGATCGCGGATAATCATGCCCTTAATTCCGTAAGCCTGCGCTAACATGACGAAGTCGGGCATTCCCGTTTGCATATTCGACGAAGAGTAGCGTTCGCCATAAAAGGCCTGCTGCCACTGTCGCACCATGCCCTGCCAACCGTTGTTGATAATGACGGTTTTAACATGAATACCATACTGAGCCAGAGTGCCCAATTCCTGGAGGTTCATCTGAAAGCTGGCATCTCCGCTAATACAAATTACTTGCTCCTCAGGGAGAGCTACCTTGACTCCCATTGCTGCGGGTAAGCCAAAGCCCATTGTGCCCAAACCTGCACTGGAAATCCAGCGACGAGGGCCATTTTTCAGAAACTGGGCGGCCCACATTTGGTGCTGTCCCACATCAGTAGTGTAGTAAGCGTCTGGAGCTTGTTGACCCAATTCGACAATCACTTCTTGAGGTGAAAGGCTATCAGGATAGTGAGGTACAACCAGTGGATAATGTTGCTTCCAGCGATCGATCCGGTTGAGCCATTCCTGGGTCAGGGTGGGGTCAGGAGCGATGCTGTCTTCTAAATCTCGTCGAAGAATGTCAGTGAGGACGTGTTTCACGTCTCCAACGATAGGCACCTCTGGAACACGATTCTTACCTACTTCTGCGGGATCAACGTCAATGTGAATAACCTTAGCCCGACAGGCAAATTCATCCAACTTACCAGTAACCCGGTCATCAAAGCGGGCACCCACAGCGATTAACAAATCACATTCAGTGACAGCGAAGTTAGCATAGGCAGTACCGTGCATTCCCAGCATTCCGACCGACAAAGGATGGGCTTCATCGAATGCTCCCTTGCCCATGAGGGTGGTTGTCACTGGAATTTGAAAGCGCTCTGCCAGCACCTTAATTTCGGAGTGGGCATTAGCAGCGATCGCGCCGCCACCGATATACAACAGGGGTCGCTTAGCCTGACGCATCAGCTTGAGCGCTTGCCCAACTTGGCGGGGGTTTCCCTTAATAGTGGGGCGATAGCCAGACAACTTGACGGAACCTGGCTCAACTGGCACATAGTCAAACTTTTCTAGACCCACGTCTTTAGGAACATCGATCAACACAGGGCCAGGACGACCTGAACGGGCAATGTAGAAAGCCTCTGCCACAATCTGGGCCATTTCTCCGGGATCACGAACGACGTAGGAGTGCTTGACGATGGGTAAGGTAATGCCAAAAATATCGGTTTCCTGGAAAGCGTCGCTACCAATGGCTGCCCGACTGACTTGACCCGTAATCACGACAATGGGGATGGAATCCATTTGAGCCGTTGCAATGCCAGTGACGAGATTAGTCGCACCCGGTCCGGAGGTGCCAAAGCAAACGCCGACCTCTCCAGTGGCTCGAGCATAGGCATCGGCAGCGTGGGCCGCTCCTTGTTCATGACGCACCAAAATGTGCTGAATTCCTCCTGCTGCTTCGGCTCGGTAAAGCTCATCGTAGATAGGCAGAATGGCTCCGCCAGGGTAACCAAAAATATGCTTCACCCCATGCCGCCTGAGGCTATCGATTAGCGCATACGCCCCAGTCGCTGGAATGCTTGAGCGAATTTGAGGAGTCGCGATCGCTTGAGCAGGCTGAGACAGAGTGGTTTGGGGAGATGCCATACTTGGAGAAGAACCAGAAAACCCTTTAGACATAGTGATTTGTATCTATTGTTGCATTCTTCGCTTAATAGATAAGTCTAGTTGTCGAAGGTGAATTCTGTCGATAACCCTGATGGGGGCTTACCAGAATTGCAAGCACTATTTTAAGAGGCGATCGGAGTGAAAAGAGCGATCCCCAAATATAGCCAGGTAAACAGGTATCAGAGTTCAATGACATCTCTTTACACTTTTCAACGATCCTCTCAAGCGTGACCAAGTAGTATTTATGGTTCTGCTTCCTTAGAGCAAGTTAGCCATTGAGACGTAATCCACCTACTCGTCCACTTGCCTTAGGAACGTAAATTAAATAAAACCGAATTTTTTTGTGGGAAGCGCGGCTTCGCCGCGCTTCCCACAAAAAAATTTTTAGGTTTTATTTAATCCCATGATCCTTACTGGCGTAGTTTCAATCGGCGTTCTACTAAAGAAACAACCTGAGCTTCACTACTTTCACGAGCAACTCGAATTAACAAAGCGGCTGAAATCAAACTCGAAATCATTGAGCTTCCTCCATAGCTGAACAGGGGTAGAGGTAATCCTGTAGTTGGCAACGCCCCTGTAGCAACGCCGATGTTAATTAAAGATTGACCCACCATTAACACTACAACACCGATCGCCACCAGTTGATAAACGATATTTGTAGCTTTCAACGCTACCAACAGACCCAACGTGGCATAGGCAATGAACAGCATTAAGAGTAAGAGACAGCCCAAAAAGCCAAACTCTTCGGCAAAAACAGAAAAGATGAAATCTGTAAACTGGATAGGCAGATAAAACAGCTTTTGCTGAGACATGCCATACCCCACCCCAAGGAAGCCGCCTGAGGCCAAAGCCAACAAACTTTGTATGAGTTGATAGCCATTCTCCACTGGATCAGCCCAAGGGTTAAGAAAAGACATAACCCGTTCTCGCTGATAATCCCGCATACTAATGCTTGTTATAGCAGCAAGGAAGCCAGTTGTCGCTGTTGTTACTAAATAAAAATAAGGGAGTCCAGCCCCTAAAGCGATTAACCAGAGCAACATGCCACAAAGAGCAGCCGTACTCAAGTTAGGTTGAAATAGAATACCGACAATCAACAGGGCAAAAACGCCTAACCAAGTCAGCCGTTGTTGGGTGCTGATCTGCTCCCAATGGCCAAAGATGTAAGCACTTTGCAGCACTAGAAACGGTTTAATCAACTCAGAAGGTTGCAAGATTGGCAAGGGACCCAACGACAGCCAACGAGTTGCACCATTCACCGTTGTGCCCATGCCAGGAACGAGAGTTAGCAAAATTAACCCAAGGAGCAAGAGCATCAATCCACTGGCAAACTTGAGGATGAGCCTTAAAGGGGAGTGAACTAGAAAGCCAAATCCAATTAGCCCGACAATCACCCAGAGGAGTTGGCGCTCAAAATAATACAATCCGTCGCCGAAGTCTGCCATAGCCACCGGGTAGGACGCTGAAAATAAAACAGCTAGTCCAACAAAGAGCCAGATGAAAGTGAGCCAACGAAGTAAGCGGGCTTCTAAAGCCCAATCTTTAACAGAAGGATCGAAGAACGGAACAAAGTTACGAAGATTCACAGGGGTAAGTGGACTAGACCAACAGGATTGGGAGTGCAGGTTAAGTTAGGTTGACTGATTGATTAACCTGGCGCATCCACAACAGTAGCTCATTCATCGAAACTTGAACCATAGCTTTACTAAATAATTCCCTATAATTTCCCATTCCCCTGAGATTAGGAATTGTTTTCAGGTGCGGTCAAGCAACGCCCAAAACAATCCCTGCTTAAATTTGTTTCACCTATCTAACGCAAGTTCGACGAGCGCTTATCGAGCTGACGTTACCTACTATTTTTGCCCATGACGTTTCTGATGCCACTGCCAGGCGTGCGCTATAATCTGCTCCAAATCAGGATATTGTGCTTTCCAACCCAGGATGCGGGTAGCTTGCTCACTACTGCCCACGAGAATAGGTGGATCTCCAGGGCGGCGATCGCACTCAATTACTTTGATGTTTCGTCCAGCAATCTGCTCGGTCATCTTGATCACTTGCTTAACCGAGAAGCCAGTGCCACTCCCCAGGTTTAAGGTGAGACTGTCACCTCCATTCAGCAAATAATTCAACCCTAGAATATGGGCATTGGCCAAATCGCTGACATGAATATAGTCTCGAATACAAGTTCCGTCTGGAGTGGGGTAGTCTGAGCCAAACATGGTCAGAGCATCTCGCACTCCTAAAGCGACTAAAAGAGCGATCGGAATGAGATGAGTTTCAGGGGTGTGGTCTTCTCCTAAACGCCCTTCCGGGTCTGCGCCAGCAGCATTGAAATAGCGAAAACAGACAGCCTTAAAATCATAAGAGGCGACAAAGTCAGAGAGAATTTGCTCAGCTATCAACTTTGTCATGCCATAGACACTAATGGGATTCTTAGGATGGTCTTCAGGAATGGGAACAACCGTAGGTGGTCCATAAATAGCGCAGGTTGAGGAGAAAACGAACTTCTTAACAGAAGCCGCTAACATTGCCTCAAGTAATGTCAACGTACCAACGACATTGCTGCGGTAATATTTTGCGGGGTTGACAGCAGATTCTCCAACAAAAGTATAGGCGGCGAAATGCATAACTGCCTCAACGTCGTAAGTCGCAAACACTTCGTCCAAAAGAGCGCGATCCGTAGTATCACCAATAATTAATTTTACATTGAGGACATCATCTACCAAATCTTGGTGTCCATAAACGAGATTATCCAGAATGATAATGTCGTATCCTGCTTGCTTTAATGCTAAAACAGTATGGCTTCCGATGTAACCCGACCCACCTGTAACAAGTATTATTGGTTTAGACCTTGACATAACCTGAATTTCTCCTAAGGTAGAATCCACTTATAAGAGGTTGCAATGGTCGGTACTAGGCTAGCACCAATTAATTTGGTGTGAAATTAAAGAGTTTATTCCCGCTCCTATTCTTGATGTTTTTGTTAAGGGGGAGTAAAAATTTGGAAATGATGCCTCTCTTGAATTAATTTGTCTCTCTTTACATAGCAATCTTGCATGATTTATGAAATTGGGTTTTGAGAGGTGGGCGTAGTCGAATCCCACGTTTCGTGTCAGTTTAGTTGCCAGGTTAATAGAGACAGGGCTTCCTGCTGCTGATTCAGAGGCGGAGTTACCTGGGTAGCTCCGCCCTTGTTTCAGGTACATGTTGTCAAATGGAGATTGCATAACGAACTAGCTGGAGAAGGCGCTGACGCAAGGTTTCCAGTCCCAAGCGATCGCTGGCTGAAATAAACACAGCTTGAGGAAATTCCTCTCGTGCCAACGTCAAGGTTTGACCATCGACTCGGTCTACTTTGTTGAAGGCAATCAGGGCTGGCCCCGGAGTTACAGGCATTTCTGACAGGATAGTCATCACAGAGCGAATTTGAGTGTGCCAAGCGGGGTGTGACAGATCAACAACATGAAGTAGGGCATCTGCTTCAGTCACCTCTTCCAGGGTGGCTCGGAAGGCATCTACGAGAGAGGGAGGCAACTCATGAATAAAACCAACAGTGTCAGTCAAAACAATAGAAACAGGTTGGTGAGTTAGTGGATCGGTAATAGACAAACGCCGTGTGGTTGGATCGAGTGTTGCAAAAAGCTGGTCGGCGGTGTAGACTTCAGCATTGGTCAATGCATTGAGCAATGTTGATTTACCTGCATTGGTGTAACCGACGATCGCCACAGAAGGAATATCTTGATGTTGGCGCTGTTGCCGCATTCTAGCTCGATGGGCTTGCAGTTGATTCACCTCACGTTGCAGATGCGAAATTCGCCGTTGAATTGCCCGTCGCTCAGTTTCCAACTTCGTTTCACCGGGACCACGAGTACCAATACCACCACCCAGTCGAGACATGGCTTGACCTCGTCCTGTTAATCGGGGCAGCATGTACTCCAGTTGAGCCAACTCAACTTGCAGCTTTCCTGCCCCAGATTGGGCCCGTTGAGCAAATATATCTAGAATGACTTCGGTGCGATCGACCACTCGCATCCCGATTTGAGCTTCCAGATTCCGCACCTGGGCTGGAGAAAGATCTCGATCAAACACGATTAAGTTGGCACCAACCGTCTGGGCAGTTAGAGCAATCTCTTGCACCTTACCTTCTCCAACAACAGTTTGAGGATGGGGACAGGGGCGGCGCTGATGCAACACATCCAACACTTCACCTCCTGCTGTCTCGACCAAGCGAGCTAGTTCTACCAATCCGTTATGAAACTGTTGAACCTCCACTCCACCCGTCATCAGCCCAACTAATACAACCCGGTCTCGATCGGTGCTGACACTTCTGGCGACGTAGGCTCGACGGAATTCCTCTTCCAGTCCTTCAGTCAGTGCCGTGAAATCTTGTTTAGTCAGAATATCTAAGCTAAGGGGTGGTGATAAAGTCCAGGTTGCTTCTGGGTGAGGTACTAAATGAGCTAAGTAAGTTTCTCGAATATAGCCCGTCGATCCACCACCCCGGCGCTCAAACCCCTCTCCTGACAAGATCAGCATCACTAGTGCATCTAATCGCTGCATTGCCATGGCAGTCAGGGCTGCATCTGTGGGAGGTTCAGACTTGAGCTTTGTTGCCAGACAGCGAATCCCACAGAGCCGCTCAGCACCATAGCGTGGGAGTTCCTGAAGCGGAATTTGAGTCTGTCTCAGTGTGCCAACACCGACGCGAATCACCTGCCCTCGGCGGTTGACATAAGCACAAACAGGCTGCTCAATTTCTGAACTGATAGCGGCTAAGCGTTGAGCAAACTCAGGAGTAATGAGTCGATCGCCTGGCAATCGCTGATGGTAAAGCCGCTGGAGTTGCTTCAGTTGGCTTGGCTTTAAGCCTTGTAGGTTTCCGTAGATAGTTTCTATAGGCACACCCCTAGATGCGTTTCAAAGGTCTTAACCCATTTTACTCAACCCAGATAGGGGTGCAATAGTTCATTGAACGTGAGTCTTCAATCAGGAGGTGGGGGTGTTGCACACCCCCACCTCCTCAGGAAGCAGGAAAGAAAACTGCGTTTTCTTAGGAGTTCGATGAGCGGTTTTTGGTTGAGGCGGGCTGCGCCCGCCCTAACAAAAAACCGCCGTTTGAGGGGTGTGGCGCGACGCGCCACACCCCTCAAACGGCGATTTGTAAAAGTCATGGAATCTTAAAAAAAGGGGTTGATTTGAGTGACTCAGAACTTGTCAATTCGTGAAAAAACTCCCGAAATAGGGGTTCTTACCCCTATTTCTTAAGCTTGTTTATTCCGGTATCTTCTCTAACTAGAGGAGTCATATTTTGACAATCAATCCTTTCCCAGAAAAACCCAGTTTTTACCTTGCACTGGAATCGTTCTTATGTGAAGGTTTTTTCAGGTCTTGGTCTACCAATCCCAGTTCAATAAAAAGTTCTGAAGGATCAGGTTCAAAAGCGGTAGGACAATCAATCTGTCGGAGTGATTGATCCTCAAGCTGTTTTGTCATGTGTGTTTTTCGGTTAGGAAGTCGCCTAAGTCCTAAATGCCCCATCCATCTTTACTGATTGGTAAAGGTGCTGTTTGAGAAATTCTGATTGTGAATCACTAAATGTTCTTGAATTAGCTTGCCCTGACTGAAGGAAAATTCAGGAAATCAATCAGTTTACTCTAAGGTTTTATGCATTTCTATTTTTGGTTGAAGCAGGAAAGTCATTCTTTCATGCTCTAGGAGCTTATGGCAACTTTACACTTAAATTCTTGCAGATTGATGAGTAGCCTCGTTCATCGTCCAAGCGTCTGAGAAAACAGCAAATTTTATGAAGGATTGCATTTATGTCGCGTGATGCTCTGGTTGTCGGAATTAACTATTATCAACACCTGCCCAACCTAAATGCTCCAGCACAGGATGCAGAAGCGATCGCCCAAAGATTGCAATCTTCTGGGGAGTTCAGCATTCGTCGTATACCGGAGGTCATACAAACAGGTTCACCTCGCGTTGGTATGAAAACCAAAGTGAGTTTGCGAGAGTTAGAAAACGCTTTAGTGCAATTATTCAAACCTAAAGGTCAAACGCTTCCTCACACTGCGTTATTTTATTTTTCAGGGCATGGCATTCAGAAAGAAGCTGGCATTCAAGAGGGTTATCTGGCTGTCAGTGACTCCAATCCAAATCTGGGCTTTCATGGCTTATCTCTATTTTGGTTACGTCGTCTCTTGCAAGAAAGTCCTGTGCCCCAAAAAGTTATCTGGCTGGATTGTTGCCATAGCGGTGAGTTACTCAATTTTTCAGAAGCCGATCCGGGGGCACGACAGGGATTCGATCGCCTGTTTATGGCTGCTTCCAGAGAATATGAATCAGCCTATGAATCGCTGACCAGTCCCTACAGCGTTTTCACGGCGGCCCTATTAGATGGTCTTGACCCCCAACGTGTTTCTAGTGGGATTGTAACAAATCATTCCTTGCTGAATTGGGTCAGTCAAAGTCTTAAAGGTGAACTGCAACATCCTTTGTTTGAGAGTTCAGGCAGTGAAATCATCCTAACTCGTGCGTCTGGTTCATCTGCTTTACCACCCTGGCAATCCCTGTTTCGGTCAAACCAGACGACTAGCATCTGCCCTTTTCGGGGTCTCTTGCCGTTTGAGGAAACTCATGCAGAGTTTTTTTTTGGGCGTGAGCAGTTAACTGCTCGGTTAGTTGAGCGAGCGAGAACCGAATCTGTGATTGCTCTAGCAGGAGCTTCAGGCAGTGGCAAATCTTCAGTTGTGCAAGCTGGACTGATTGCACAATTGCGATCGCCAGACCTGCCTATCGCAGAGGAGGCTACTCAAACGCAGGCAGACTCGCTTCACTGGCGAATTAAGTTGCTGACTCCAACCGAACATCCTTTGAGAAGTTTGGCAGCGGTCTTCGTTGATCCCAATGTGAGCGAACTGGAACGAGCAGAACAGTTGCGGCGGGCGAAATCTTTTCTAGAAGGAGGCGGAGCGGGATTAGCGCAACTGATTCAAGCCAGCTTACCATTACCAAAGACATCGAAATTGGGAGAAGTAGGACGAAACCGTTTGTTACTTGTAATTGATCAGTTGGAAGAGATCTTCACACTTTGTCACGGCGCTGAAGCAGAATTAGAACGACAGCAGTTTTTTGACTGCCTGGTTGATGCTGTTCATCTGTCAGGCAATTCGCTGTGTTTAGTGCTAGTGGTGCGATCGGACTTTCTAAATAAATTTGCACTTTATGAAAGGATGTTTCAACTACTAGAACAACATCTGTTAGTTCTGCCACCTATGAATTACGAACAAATTAAATCCACCATTATTCATCCGTCTCAAAAGGTAGGCTTAGTCTGCGAACCCAATTTGATTTACACCATGTTGCTGGATGTGATTGGTACTCCTAGTGAATTACCTTTAATCCAATACATGCTCCAGCAGCTTTGGCAGCGGCGACAAGTGCTGCCAAATGGTGGAGATTGCCTGACATTGAATGCTTATACCGAACTGGGGGGAATTCGAGGTGGTTTACAAACTCAGGCCGATCAATTGTTTGCTCGTTTGAATTCGCAGGAACAACAGATTGCCAAACGAATTTTCTTGACATTGACACAATTAGGAGAAGGAACTGAAGATACACGACGACGAGTGTTGAAATCTGAGTTAGTCAGTCCTGCGTTTCCTGTAAACGTTGTAGAACAAGTGTTAGAAAAACTGATTGCCGCCAAATTAGTCGTGACGAATCGGGTCACACTAGAAGCTGCCAAAATAGCTGCAAATCAGCAAACTCTCGATCGCTGTCCCTGGACAGTGAGACCAGAACAGCAGTCTGGAACATGGATGAAGGAAAAGATGATTCAGCAAGAAACCGTTGAAATCGTGCATGAATCAGTGGTACGAGGTTGGTCGTTGCTTCGCAATTGGCTGGAGGAAAACCGAGATCAGTTGAGGCAACAACGTTGGATTGAACAAGCGGCTCGGAACTGGAAAAACTCGGGTCAACCTTTAGGCGCGGAGCATTTGTTGCGAGGCAGGCAGTTATCAGAAGCTCAGGAGTTTCTGTCCAGATTTCCTCTAGAATTATCCAACTTAGCTCAAACGTTCATCACAGTTAGTCAACGAGAAATCCAATCTGCCCACCGAGAATTGCGAGTGTTACAAATTGCTGTGCCTTGCGTTTTGTTGGCTACTTTAGTGTTCTCTTTTGCACAATCCCACAAAAATCTTTTGTCTAAGAAGCCAGTTGGGGGAACAGAGCGGTCTCATATAGAGAGTAATATTACGGATGTGGTGTTCAGTCCAGATGGTAGTCGAGTGGCTGCGATCGCTCCAGATTCCCGACAGATTAAAGTGTGGGAGGTTGAATCAGGCAAGCAAGCGTTTACGTTAAACATTGCCCAAACTGTGACTCAAATTGGCTTCAGCCCAGATGGTGAATGGCTGGCAACAGTTGGTTCAGATGGTGAGACGCAACTATGGAATGCTCAAACTGGAACCAGACAAAAATCAGTGCGATCGCTGCGAACCCAACAATCAATGCTCAAAGATACCTTGATATTGCATCAAATCAAGAGTGACTAGGGTAGGAAGACAGTTAAAACACTCATAGGCAAGTTCTAACCGCTCCTCTCGTTGTAGCATTTCGATTAATTTGAGACGGAGCGACAATAAATAGCGCACATCATTAGCAGCGTATTGTAATTGCTCAATGGATAGATTAGCAGCGTTTCCCCAATCAGAACTTTGGGCTGTTTTGTCCAATTCTAATTGTTCTAACTCCTGCACTAAGTCTTTCAACCCATGACGTGGACTGTAGGTGCGGGCTAATTTACTGGCAATTTTTGTACAAAACATGGGAGCAACATAGATTTGTAAATGGTAACGCAACGTTGCCATGTCAAAACGGGCAAAGTGAAATACTTTTACGGTATCTGCTGACTCCAACAGGTGTTTTAGACGAGGTGCTTGTCGTTGTCCTTTAGCAATACGAATCACCGTGACATGGTTCTGCAAATCACACAATTGAACCAGGCAAAGACGATCGCGCTGGGGCAGCAACCCCATTGTTTCTGTGTCAATCGCGATCGCTTCTGCTTCCAGGTAGGACTGTAAAGCCACCTCTGACAAATCACCTTCAAAAATTTGAAACGCTTCTAAGTCCATGTAAGGTCTATAGTATAAAGATCCAACAGTATGTTAAGGGTGAACAAACAGTTGCGTGAAAAAATATTCACCTCGATCATTGAGCGCAACTCCAACACCCGTCAGGGTATAGTTTCCTTCTATGTTTTGTCGATGCCCTGCACTCTCTATCCATCCTTGAACGGCTTGCCTAACGGGATCGTTCACACCCTGATTAAATGCTACATTCTCTGCGATGGACTGGAAGGAAATGGATTCCCTAATTCGTTCTGCCCGCTGCTCGAACCCTTCATGTCCTAAGGAAACCTGTCCGGCAGACATCGCCTGACTATGTTGCCTCGCTTGCTGGCTGATGCGTTCATCCAGGGTTAAAGGTGGAAATCTGCGGCTCGTTCGATATTGATTAATCTGTTCGTGAATTGCCTGCTCCAATTGAGTAATCTCGGAGGATTGGCTCAGGCCATCAGGCGATCGCCGACTGTTATCAGGCAACGTGTTTTGAGTACTGTTGCAGGCTACAATTCCAGTCCAGACCACCAGGCTAACCGTCATCACAACCTCAGCAAGTAGGGATTTCATGAGGACATATCCAAAAACTTAGCAACCGTCTGTACATCCTTATCACCCCGACCTGAACAGTTGATGACAATTTGAGGCTGTCCAGCAAGTTGAGGGCAGAGGGCTTCTAAATAGGCGATCGCATGGGCTGTTTCCAAAGCCGGAATAATGCCTTCCAAGCGTGACAACCGTTGAAAAGCATCTAATGCCTGTTGGTCAGTCACACTGTAATATTCTGCCCGTGCTGAGTCTTTGAGATAGCTGTGTTCTGGACCGACACCGGGATAATCTAAACCCGCGCTGATAGAATGGGGTTCAATCACTTGCCCTTCTGCATCTTGCAAAAGATAACTCATAGCTCCGTGCAACACCCCAATTCGACCTTGAGTTAAGGTAGCAGCGTGTTTGCCAGTTTCGACCCCTGCACCAGCGGCCTCAATGCCAATTAATCGCACCGTCGGTTCTGCAACAAATTCATGGAATAAGCCCATTGCGTTTGAACCACCTCCTACACAGGCCAGCAAAATATCAGGCAAGCCGCCCCATTTTTCCTGGCATTGAGTCCGGGTTTCTTGACCTATGATCGACTGGAAGTCTCTCACGATCATAGGATAGGGATGTGGCCCTGCAACTGAACCGAGAATGTAATGGGTTGTTTCCACATTCGTTACCCAATCTCGAATGGCTTCAGATGTAGCATCTTTCAGCGTTCCTGTTCCGGCTGCTACGGGACGAACCTCAGCCCCCATTAACCGCATCCGAAAAACATTGAGGGCTTGTCGCTCCATGTCATGAACTCCCATGTAGATGATGCAGTTCAAACCAAACCGAGCGCAAACCGTAGCCGTTGCTACACCATGTTGACCGGCCCCAGTTTCAGCAATAATTCGCTGCTTGCCCATGCGTTTTGCTAATAGGACCTGACCCAGGGCATTGTTAATTTTGTGTGCTCCTGTATGGTTGAGGTCTTCCCGCTTCAAGTAAATTTGAGCACCTGCACCATCCGGTCGAGCGTAATAAGCCGTTAGACGCTCTGCAAAATAGAGCGGACTGGGTCTACCAACATAATCTCGCATGAGGTCTTGTAGCTCTTGCTGAAACCCTGCCTCATCTCGATATTGATAAAAGGCGGCTTCCAACTCGCTGAGGGCAGGCATCAAAGTTTCTGGAACGTACTTGCCACCAAATTGACCAAAGCGCCCCAGTGCATCTGGAAGTTGCTGAGCAGATAACTTTAATGAATCTTTTGATGAATTTACAGGCAGGGGAGTCAGAGTCACAGCAGTTACAGCGCAATTATGAGACAGTACTCCCCATTATATGAGCGATCGGTGAAGGTAATCGGTTGGAGTTGCTAATTATCTTTTATCGACGGAATCGGTTTTTCTTCCTTCTGGCGATCGCTTTGCGCTTGGCCTTTTCTAGAGGAGTTTCAAAGTGTTGATTCTTTTTTACATCTTGCAGGATCTCTGCTCTGGAAACTTGCCGCTTGAATCGGCGTAGGGCCGACTCAATTCCCTCGTTCTCTCCCAAAATTACTTGGGTCATACTGACTCCTCTCGGCTATTCTCAATGAATGAAATCTTGTTGGAAAGTGAATATTCAGTAAAAAAGCCTCCAACAACACAAGTCAGTTCCCTTGAACTGTTGGAGACGCTGAACCATCGAATTGATTGAGGTGGAATTCTTAGTAGCGGCGATTGTTTCTTCTGTTGTTGCCCCAATTGCCACCTGAACTCGGTCTGTCTTCACGAGGTTTTGCTTTGTTAACTTTCAAATCGCGTCCCATCCATTCGGCTCCATCTAGAGCATCAATCGCAGCGAGTTCTTCTGCCTCTGAAGACATTTCAACGAACCCAAACCCGCGTAAGCGTCCAGTCTCACGGTCGGTTGGAAGCTGAACCTGCTTCACCGTACCATACTCAGAAAACACCTCAATGATGTCCTCTTGAGTGACCGAATAAGAAAGGTTGCCAACGTATATTGACATAAACCACTCCAATGGAAAAAAACAACTGAGGCTGAACTTCGGAGAGCTGTCTGCCAATACACAGAAACAAAACCAGAACCGAATTAAAGTCTCATCAAGTACCCTAACTCAGGAACGGCAGATTAGTCAACAGAGATTAATAGACATGAAGAACTATGAGCGCACGTAACAAACCCCGATATCCCATGCGTCACATTTCGACAGTAGCATTTGATCATCACAACAGAAAAATTGAGACAAAAAATTACTGAGTTTAATGATTATGTTACCGTGCCTGAGACTCAATTTAACGTTATGCTTCCCACAAATTTTAAAAAAATTAAAATCCTTAAAGAGTGGATTGTAATATAATCTTCAACTTTACCGAATGCTCTTACTCTAAATCTCTCCCAATCATTTTAGTAGGGTGGGCAGTGCCCACCAATTAGTAGGCACTGCCCACCCTACAACTCTGGAGTTTAAGAATGAGGGCAGTGCCCGCCCTACCAGTTCTAAACTTTTGTAATCTTAGCCCGCATGGTCATATCCCGAAGCCGGCCTTTTAGAGAGGCAAAAACCTGATTTGTTGATAAACAGAGCGTAAAATGGTAAAAATACCCGCTTCTGGAAATACCTGAAGATCATGAGTCCTTATCAGTCCAGTTCAAATCCTGGCACCAGCAAAGACCGCTTGGTCTATTCTGAATTTGGTTCTGCTTCGCAACCAGAAGCATTGGAGCGATCGCAGCCTGATTTACCCCCCAATCAACAAAACCTGCGGATTCAGGCTTCCCGCAAAGGACGTAAAGGTAAAACGGTGACTGTCATCACTGGATTTCGTGCTAAACCTGAAACATTAGCTGCATTGCTCAAGCAGTTGAAAACGCAGTGTGGCGCGGGTGGAACGGTGAAGGAAAACGAGATTGAAATTCAAGGGGATCACAGTCAGAAGCTCTTACAAGTCTTAACCCAACTGGGATACAAGGCAAAGATCAGTGGCGGTTAAGTTAAAGACTGCGGATTGAGTGCATCCAAAATTAAGGGTCTCAAAGCACACTCTAGCGATTTTGTATCATTTGACGCTTCAGGAGCAGTCCAAGGTTCTGTTGCACAGTCTGTTGAATTTTCTCAGTGATGAGAGTGACTGTGGCAGCACGGTTATGTAAGTATTCCTCGAAGTGATCTTTCAGGTTAATCGGTTCACCAACACAAACACGCACCTTGCGGTAGCCCTTAGGAGGGGGTTGATCAATATTAAAGACGGTTCTCTCTAAGCGGGTCAGGGTATCTAAAAAACGTTCAGGGGTGGGATGATCAGCGACATATCCGTCATAGATAGCATCGAAGTTAAGCAAACCTGCGGCGGCTTGATGAATCGCATCGTAAGTCCAGAAATCATCGACCGCTAAGCTTTCAGCCCGTGATTCCAAAACGTGTTGAATCCGATAGACGCGCTCTCGCAACATGGTGCCAGGCGCAGGAGTAATTCCCAATTTTTGTTCACAGGATTGGAGGACGTGCAACTTCAGCGAAGTAATCCGCTCGTTCCAGTTGATCTGAGAGGTGTTTGCCACATCAAAATCAAATTGATGTTCAAATTTTTCCAGCAGGTGGGCGGCGATCGCCCTCAAGCGCTCATAGGATGAGTTTTGGGGTGGCAAGTAAAGTTTTCTCTCTAATCGGCTCAGGGTTTTTTGAATCACTGGAGCCATGTCGCTCGTGTAGTAATACTTGATACTCACTGGCACAGTGTAAAAATCTGGGACTGCTTCCCCTTGTCTAACCAGCCGATGCATGGCTTGAAAAGCAACCTGCACTGAACCCACGCGGAAAGGCATCACTGTATCATTTTGTAAGGAACAGCCGCCTTCTGGGAAGATGACAAGACGGCAATCTGACTGCATCATCAGTTCCAAAGTTTTAGCCACACTAGGGCGATCGCCCAAACCACGACGAATAGAGTAGGCTCCCAACTGTTGCAAAAATAATCCCCAAACTCCTTTGAACCGCTCATACGCTGCCAGGTAATAGAACAGTTGGTTGATGCGGGCAGATAACAAAAAAATAGCAATCCAATCATGAAAAGTAGGATGGTTAGGCAGCAAGAGCGTTCTTTGCCCTTTCAGGGCAGTCAACTTATTCAGGGAATCTGGGTCTATTTCTAGCTGCATCCGATAGTGAAAATGTCCCAGCATAGGCGAAATGCTCTGCACCAATTGGGTCAAGGCGGGGTTGAGACGAGGGGGATAAAAATCAGGCTTTTGGGGGCTTGGCATCTAGTTACTCTTGGCAGGTGTGGCAGATGTGGATCAAATAAGAGATTTTGGGTCAATCTTCACCTTAGAGCATAACTAAATCCCATCAGGTCAACATGACTAATCTTCCAGCAGTATTTTCTCTAGAGAACCACAGAGAGCCAAAGGGTATAGAAGCACAGGGTGTTGCTGATTTGGACAATGATTTTGAACGTGAAACCTTCGGTTTCACGTTCAAAATCATTGCTTTATTAAGCAACGCTAAGCACAGAAAGTATAGAAAAGGGAGGCGCGACCTCTCAAACTTTCCTGTAACCCTACAGTAGAAGTTTCTAAATCTGTAACCAGATGAAATTCAGAGGGCATGACATGACAGATTGGAGATAACAAAATCTCGAAAAATATTCTGCTGTGAGGAGAACATCCGTTATGAAATTTACTTTATCTCCGGCTATCCAGCCGCTATCTCAGTGGTCTAAGCGAGGATGGTTGGCAATCCTGCCGATCGCGCTGAGTCTGTTCAGTCTAGCAGTAGTCGAACCTGCCTTAGCGGAAGAACAACTGTTGAGAACGATTACGGTTTCAGGTCAGGGCATGGAGAGTGTCCAGACAAGCTTAACCGAGGTTCGTTTGGGAGTTGAAGCCCAAGGGGAAACTGCTGAGGAGGTTCAACAGGAAGTCGCTCAGCGATCGAATGCCGTAGTAGAGTTGCTGCGATCGCGTAGTGTCAGCAAACTGCAAACAACTGGAATCAACTTGAACCCTGTGTATGATTATGCCAATGATCGGCGGCGGATCATCGGCTATGCGGCATCAAACACTGTTAGTTTTG
>Ga0224723_1000240_pt1 | contig 37876 bp, 31 predicted proteins | sample Balambano_FR2_Me_FD_161647 | JGI IMG/M metagenome (GOLD analysis project Ga0224723, IMG submission 161647) | Freshwater sediment microbial communities from Lake Towuti, South Sulawesi, Indonesia - Balambano_FR2_MetaG | ecosystem: Environmental > Aquatic > Freshwater > Lake > Sediment | place... | reverse complement strand
ATTGAACAGAGCAGTGTGATACCAATTCTCTAAATGAATATTACGAGGAAGTTGTTCCAGCCCACATGTTGCCCTCTGGATTCAGGAATGGCTACATGCACTAGATGGCCTACCCAAGCGAGAGAACTGACTCCAAACAATCCAGCTCATAACTTTAGCGGTTAATGAGGTTCTCTTATCTCTGCCCTCAGAAGTAGAGGGGAATTAAATCGGTTTGTAGTTACGTGTACATGGGAGTGGGAGGGAGAAATGGGGTAATCGGGGTTCTTTGGCATCCTGGGAAACCATGTAGGTAATCAAAATCGCAACTACCTGTAATCAAACTTGTAGCTTGAGGAAGAGGTTTATTTGTTTGGCGGTTCCTAAGATGACACTCACAAATAAGTAGACTGAACGAATTTTGTTCAGAAGGAAATTTGTAACCATGATTCAAATTGTTGAGAAAATTCAAGATTCAAACGATAATCCTAATGATCCACGTAACCGTGAGGTGTTGCGTCCTGCAGGTGACCCTCAGATAGGTAACTTAGCGACTCCAATTAATGCTTCTGACTTTACAAAGGTTTTTATCAACAATTTACCCGCCTATCGTCAGGGATTGTCAGCACAGCGGCGAGGGTTGGAAGTCGGTTTGGCACATGGTTACTGGTTAGTTGGACCGTTTGCCACGTTTAACCCCCTTCGACCAACGGAAGTTGGAACCTTAGTGGGATTGTTTTCTGCGATCGGCATGGTCGTGATCTCAACTCTGGCTATTTCTCTCTATGCGTCCAGCAATCCACCTAAACCGATCGCCACTATTACCACTCCCAGACCTCCTCAAGATTTCAATTCACCTGAAGGCTGGAACGAGTATGCGACTGGATTCTTCATTGGTGGGGTTGGTGGTGCGGTTGTGGCTTACGTTATCTTGACGAATATTGGCATTTTTAGAAACTTCTTGACGTTTTAGATCTAAATGTTTTAGATCTGACGGTGAGACGTGGGTTTCGGCTGCGCTCAACCCACGATAATCTGTGAGCTGAGCGTAGTCGAAGCACGGTTACTGGAGAGCTAGATTATTAAGCTTTATTTCATCTGCAAACCTAACCAACCCCAAAGTCACTCTAGAATCGAAGAAGATCTTTACCAAGCATTGGGAGTCCAGAGGAATTGGCCCTTCCTATCTCGTTATCTCCACTTTTGGCAACCGCTTCCCGTAAGCAAAGATGGTTGCTTGTTCTTTTGGGATTGGGATTACTCATCCTGTCCCATTGGGTTGCTCTCCTATATCGAATTCAGCCTGCTGTCTCTCTGTGGTTTCCACCTGCTGGAGTGGCGATCGCCCTTACCTTCTGGATGGGACCCGTGGGCATTGTTTTGACGGGTATCGCATCGGTCTGTATGGCTCCTCTATGGGGGAGCACGGGTTGGAGTAGTCTAGTAGGGTGGGTAGATAGCCTGGAACCGCTAGTTGCCTGGTTGCTTTATTGCCATGTCTTTCGTGGCTCGGTTTTTCTTAAAGATTTAAGGGATGCGATTGCTTTTTTAATCAGCGCACCTCTCGTTGCGAGTGCGACTTCGGCAATAGTAGGAAGTTTTGCGTTGGTTACTTTGGGCAAAATATCATCAGCTACTTTCAACGACTGCATTTCTCATTGGTGGTTGGGAAACGCGATCGGCACTTTGTCCATTACTCCTACGTTGCTGTTAACTCTCCCCCCTCTTTTGCGAAAATGGCGCTTATTTCCTGATCAATCTGCCTCTGATGTCTTGCATGATGCCCGACCTTGTGCCTTTTTACATCAAGCTGAGTTTTTGCTGTTATTGGGGGTTAGCGCTTATACAACGTGGTTGACAGTCGCTCAAAGTGGAAGTTCATCCTTTGCTTTGCAACAGTTATCTCTAATTTCATTTATTCCAATCATTTGGGCCGCAACTCGGTTTGGTTGCATAGGTGGCATGTTAGTAGCTACATTCACTGTGATAATTACATTGCTACATTATTTAGTGTTGTACCCGAATGCTTTGGAATTATCTCGTTTTCCAGTAGATCCAGAACTGTTACACGTTCACAAGCTCAGCCTGTTGGTGCAATGTGCGATCGCTCTGCTGGTCGGAACTGCAATCACCGAACGAACAACTTCTCAAATTAAACTAGCAATAGAGCAAGTGCGCCTGGCTGAGTATGAAGCTCATGCTCAATTAAGCGAAAAATTGTTCCAGGTGAATCGCTTATTAACGGAAGCAGTGACGAACTCTGAGCACACCGAAGCAGCATTACGCAGCAGCAATGAGCGCTTTCAATTGGCCGCAGCCGCTGTAAATTGTTTGATTTATGACTGGGATATTCAGCAGGATTACATAGAACGGACGGAAGGGCTGGTTAAGATCCTGGGATATCTGCCAACGGAGGCCGAACCAAGTAATCGCTGGTGGCGTGAGCAAATTCATCCAGACGATTGTGCCCTTTTAGATCGCGATGCCAAAGTTGCCCAAATCGTTGATCATCGTTACAGTTTGGAGTATCGAGTTCGCCATAAACAGGGACAGTATATTTATGTTCTTGATCAAGGGTTAATCATTCGAGACGAGCAAGGTCAGCCCATACGTGTAGTTGGTAGTACAACCGACATTAGCGATCGCAAATTAGCAGAAGAGGCTTTACGGCGCAGTGAAGCTCGTGCTCGACGCTTAATTGATTCAAACCTGATTGGTGTCTTATTTGCTAACCCAGTAGGAACCCTCTTGGATGCCAATGATGCCTTCCTCAAAATGATTGGCTACAGCCGAGAAGAACTCGTCCACTTGAATTGGCGCGATTTAACGCCCGTTGAATACGCAGAGCAAGATCAAAAAGCGATCGCTGAAATTCGTGCTACTGGAGTGTGTACTCCATTTGAGAAAGAGTATATTCGTAAAGACGGCACTCGCATCTCTGTGTTGCTGGGGGTAACACGAGTGATTGACACAGAAGAAGAATGTGCCTGTTTTGCGCTTGATCTGACTGAAAGTAAACGCATTGAGGCAGAGCGAGCAGAACTGCTGATTCGAGAGCAAGCGGCACGGCAGCAAGCGGAAACTGCCAGCCGCATGAAAGATGAATTTTTAGCAATCGTCTCTCACGAGTTGCGATCGCCTCTCAACGCCATTCTGGGATGGGCCCGGCTGTTGCGGACTCGCAAATTTGATCCGGCGACCATTGAAAGAGCTTTAGAGGTGATTGAGCGCAATGCTCAAGCGCAAACTCAATTGATTGAAGATTTACTGGATATTTCCCGTATCATTCGTGGCACGATTCGACTGTATCTACAACCGCTGCATCTTGCCCAAGTCGTTCAGGCTGCCTTAGATACGGTGCGACCGATGGCTAACAATAAACAAATCCATTTAGAAACTCATTTAGATTCGTCTTTAATGGTTTCGGGAGACTTTGATCGCTTACAACAAATTGTTTGGAATCTCCTTTCCAATGCAGTTAAATTCACTCCAGAAGACGGACAAGTTACCATCTGGCTGGAACAGACTCAGCCATCAGAAAAGATTGCCCTGTCTAATGCTCCTGCTCTTCGCGATTGGGTTGCTCAGATTCGCGTTGTAGACACTGGCAAAGGTATTCATCCTGACTTTTTGCCCCACGTCTTCGATCGCTTCCGCCAAGCCGATGGTACATCTAGCCGAACTCAGGGTGGGCTGGGATTGGGATTAGCGATTGTACGAAATTTGGCTGAATTACATGGAGGAACTGTATTTGCGGAAAGTGAAGGAGAAGGTCGAGGAGCAACCTTTATCGTTCAGTTACCGTTGTGGCTGGAAGACTCCGAACAATTTGAAAATAACAGCAATCCCGCTACCCCCTTACCAACTGAATCATTAGCTGGCCTGAAAATTTTAGTAGTAGATGACAATCCCGATACGTTAGAATTTATGACTACTGCTTTGAGCCAGTATGATGTGAAAGTTATTACAGCTAATTCTGCTCACGAGGCACTCCAACGATTGCAAGAAGCGCGTCCTGATATTCTACTCAGCGATATCGGTATGCCTGGAGAAGATGGCTATGTGCTAATTCGTCAGGTGCGATCGCTCCCCCAAGAAAAAGGCGGTCAAATTCCTGCTGCTGCTTTAACTGCTTATGTGCGAGAGGAAGACCGGATGCAAGCACTAGCGGCTGGGTTTCAAATGCATATTCCTAAACCCATTGATCCTGTTCACTTGCTGCAAGTTGTCACCAAACTTGCTGAGGGACTTACGTGAAATAGAATTCCTATTGTAAATTCCCTGTCGTGTGAGCCGTGGGTTTCGACTACGCTCAACCCACTACATTCGCAAGCTGAGCGTAGTCGAAGGTAGGCTGAGCGTAGTCGAAGGTAGGCTGAGCGTAGTCGAAGGTAGGCTGAGCGTAGTCGAAGCCTGATACTCTCTCAATTAACTACTCAACTTCACCAACTGCTTTACTGACTGCTGCGGGAGTTTCAAACTCTTTGTCATCTGGTAGCTGTTCCAACGTTGAGCAAACATTTTCATCTGCTCCATGCTGCTTAGCATGGGCAATCAAATCCTGCTTGCTAGCAGGATAATCCATTCCTTTGAGAAATTTTTGTAATTGAATGGGGTTAACTTTAGTCATTGTTATCTATCCATTATTGTTCAGCCTGTACCATCATCATAAAGTTATGAACCTGATTTGTTCTCCTTCTGAAGATGTGTTAATCAAATAGTTCTATCCACTAGTTCTTCGGCTGAGCACTATCCTGAAGCAATGCTGGATCGGTAGACATTTTATATTGAGTGTTTTCATCTCCCCCCATCTTGTAGGGGTTATTTTGTCCTCCCATTTGTACAGGAGGATTATTGGGGCGAGCACCCTGCATGTCACCTGGATTACAGGCAGTTACCAGAAACAAAATCGAACCCAGTGCTAGAATTGTCGAAATTTACGTTTGAACTGTGTAAGTTCTGTTGTAGTTTTGTTACCTGATCCCTGTGTGCTCTAGGTTTCTCTAATGCTTTGTTACACGTTAAAGCGGAAAAGCAACACATCTCCTTCCTCAACAATATAATCTTTGCCTTCACTACGAACTAAACCCTTGTCTTTGGCGGCTGACATGGAACCTAATTCGACTAAATCTTTGTAGGCGACAGTTTCTGCCCGAATGAACCCCCGCTCAAAATCCGAATGAATCACACCTGCCGCTTGGGGAGCCAGCATTCCCTTTTTGATTGTCCACGCCCGGGTTTCTTTTGGCCCTGTGGTGAAGTATGTCTGCAATCCCAGTAATTCATAGGTCGCCCGAATGAGAGACTTTAACCCGCCTTCTGTCACCCCTAGAGAGTCCAAAAACTCAGCCCGTTCACTTTCCGGTAATTCAATCAGTTCCGATTCAACCTGGGCTGAGACGACTACCACCTGAGCATTGTCCTGAAGCGCGATCGCCCTCACGTGTTCTACCCAGGCATTCCCGCTAGCCAAATCATCCTCTGATACATTGGCGGCATAAATAACTGGCTTGCGAGTCAGCAAGCCCAGCGGTTTTACCAAAACCTCTTCTTCTTCCGTCAAAGGCACTTGACGCGCTTGTTTGCCTTCATTGAGGGCGGCTACCAATTTTTCTAAAGTGACTAATTCTGCTTGAGCCTCCTTATTGGAGCGGGCTTGCTTACGGGTGCGATCGATCCGGCGCTCAATTTGTCCCAGATCTGCCAGGACTAACTCTAAATTAATCACCTCAATGTCACGCCCAGGATCAACTGAACCAGCAACATGGATAATATCATCGTTCTCAAAACACCGCACCACATGGACGATCGCATCCACCTCGCGGATATTGGCCAAAAACTGGTTGCCCAATCCCTCGCCTTTACTGGCTCCTTTGACCAATCCAGCAATATCGACAAACTCAATCCGGGCTGGGACGATTTCCGCAGAACTGGAAATTTTGGCCAGTACCTCCAACCGTTCATCGGGAACTGCTACAACCCCCGTGTTGGGTTCGATCGTGCAGAAGGGGAAATTGGCGGCCTGCGCTTTGGCATTGGCAACCACAGCGTTAAAGAGAGTTGATTTACCGACGTTGGGAAGTCCGACAATCCCTGCTTGTAGCATATCTGGAGGTACTTAAGGTGACAAAGGACAAGTTCAACCTTCAGTTTAGGGGATTCAAGAGATTTTAGGGAAAGCCTTTTGGCCTTTCTCCACTAGGTTGATGGGGAGCACGAAGGATACGGGCATGGCTGAATAGAAGGACGATTTTGAACGCGACTTCGGTTTCATGTTCAAAATCATCCTCCAAATCCGCAACGCCAGGATACGAGTGTCAGCAAGGGCAGAGAAGATGGCGATCGGTCGATTGGGGAACAATCACAGCTTGATTTTCGATGTATCGTTCGGACCTAACGGGGTAACGATGATGCTTTGGATCTTGCCTGAATTGAACCGAATGCCATTCTGAAAGGGCTAAAGTTTAGAAATCAAGATTTCTACAGAGCCTACCTATGTCTGTCAACCCAACCTCCGTTCTCAATGCCTCGCTGGACTATCTTTCTACCTTGCAGCAAGCAGCGATCGCCTGCCAGTTCAATGCTGCTCATGCCCCATCTCGCCCGACTCCTGAAGAGATGGTGGTGGCTCTATTGCAGGCAGAGAAAGCTGCTAAGCAGCAACGTTTAACCTATTCTGCGGATTCTTTAAAGGGAGAATGGCGCTTATGTTTTGCAACAGGCACCCGCAAAGTGCGCCAGCGGGGTGGAATTATGTTGGGTCGAGGTTTTTATCTGCCGGGTTGGGTTAAAGCATCGCTTGGCTTTGCGCGATTGCCAGAGTCCTCTCATCCCCATCAGTTGGTAATTACCAATCAATTGAACCTGATCAACTCACGATTAAAACTTAGTGGTTCAGCGCATTATTTTGGCAAAAAGAACCTTGTTGCTTTCGATTTCAACCAGATGCAAATTGATGTATTTCAACGCACTGTCTATCGTGGCAAATTTCCAGGTAACTCAACTTCAGTTGAGACATTTTATGATCAAGCGATCGCTCGGTTACCCTTTTTCGCCTTTTTTCTTGTGACAGATGAATTAATCGCAGCACGGGGTCGAGGCGGTGGGCTGGCCCTTTGGGTGAACTGTAAAACTGACGCAGTTGAATGATTTTGGGACGGGGGCACCCCGTACCGCCCTCCTGAAGTCCTTTGTCATTAAATCCGACTGGGATGGCGTTGCACTCGTTTTGGGCATCGTGGGTGAGCTATGTTGCTTGAGCTATGTTGCTATAGTATGAACGGTAATGCTAACTCACTGTTAAATGCTAATTGATTATATTCAACCCTTCCGACCTCCCCTTAGCAAGGGGAGGTGCCATAGGCGATGGGGTTTAAGCTTAGCGTTTATTTAGAGAATTAGTATAATTTGCTCTCTTCTATCCCACTCTTCTATCCTACTCTCCTATCCCATTGACATGCACAATTCTCCTGAAGAGAATCAGCCTCACGAAGTCAGTGATGCCACGTCGCTTGATGCTGTTCAACCATCCCTGCCTGCTCCTTATGTTGTGACTACGGCTTCTCCTTTGGCTCTGGTAGAGACAGCATTCTTAGCCAGTACGGCTGGATTGTTATGGCTGGCAAGTTACTATCTCAGTATTGTTCCCTGGATGCGGATTTTCTTTCCGGCTCCGATCGCCCTAGTTTATCTGCGCTGGGGTCGCAGAGCCGCCTGGATGTCTGCTTTGGTGACAGCACTGCTACTTTCTGTGCTCATGGGGCCCTATTTGAGTTTGTTGTTTATGGTGCCCTATGGATTGTTGGGGGTACAATTGGGCGGCTTGTGGAAACGTGGAGCAAGTTGGCTGACTTCGATTAGTCTGGGCAGTCTGCTGGCAACACTGGGATTTTTCTTTCGGATCTGGCTCCTATCTATTTTTCTAGATGAAGACTTGTGGGTTTATCTCACCGGACGTATTACTGATTTCATTGAATGGATTCTGACCCGCTTATCCAATTGGGGGCTGGTTGATATTGGTTTAGTGGGTCAGGTGAATCTACCAGCGATTCAGGCTACAACCCTGGTGATGATTTTATGCAGCGATATTGTCTATCTGTTCACCATTCATCTGGCTGCCTGGTTGCTGTTAGAAAGATTGGGCAACCCGATTCCTGAACCCCCTCGCTGGGTGAAAGTGTTGCTGGATGAGGAATAGTTCCTCTAAGTCGGTGGAAGTTTTGCTCGTTGACACCAATTCTTGATAGTGTTCGATCGCAGTCTGCTCCGTTTGAGAAAACCATGGCTCCACGATAGGCAAAGCCTCTGCATGTAAATCCTCTGGCTTAACGACCTGAATATTCTCAGTGTGGATACCCGATTGAATCAGGCGATTATCGAACTCACATTTTGGAAGAACGAGGAATTGTTCTGATGTTGAAAATTGCTGCTAAACTCAATCTTGCAGTATCGGTTGTTCTTATGTGGTTTGGCTGATACTAACGTTTAACCTGTGGGTAATTACTCTAATGGTATTTACATCCAGGTTCTAGTGACGTATGAGGTAATTGCGATGTCTGAAGTGCAGCCCAATCCATCGGACTCTGAGCCGTTAGAGCCATCGGACGCTAAGCCTCCGGCTCCATCACCTGAAGCCAGCGATTCGATCGCCCCTGATGCTCAACCATCAGCCTCACCTGCGGCTGTGTCAGCTTCTCGTCCTGCGCCTCCGTCTCAACCTGCTGCTCAGCGATCGCTCTTCACCACAGTCATTACCGGTCTGCAAGAGACTTGGAGAAAACTGCGCCCATTAATTAACCGTCTGTGGAACAGCGTGCGTCCTCTACTGGAGCAGTTGGGCAAGCTGTGGAATCGTCTCGTCGCCCAACTCCACGCTCGCCTGCCAGAAACATGGCGATCGAAACTGCCTCAACCTGTGTTGAGCCTAGTTCTAGCAGCCAACTTAATCTTCTTTGTTTGGGTGACTTCGGGCATTGTGAACAGTTCCTCTGCGACCAAACCTTCTCAACTGCCTGATCAGGAGGCAAACCCCGCTGCTACGGTAACTGCAAGCCCCTTGAATACATCATCGGTTGCCCCCGAAGTTGCGCCCCCGATCGCCACAATTGAGGCTCCGGCTGATTTGACTCCTGAGCAAAGGTTGATTGCCGCCATCCAAGAAAAAATCACTGAAGTGACTCAAGCATCGGCAGATGGGCTAATTCAATCCGTGCAAGCTAACTTTCGGAACCACCACTTGACTGTCAAATTAAGTCAAGATTGGTATACACTGGCTGCACCACGCCAGGATGAGCTAGTAAACGAAATCCTGCATCGCGCCCAGGAATTGGAGTTTGACAAACTTGAAGTCGTCGATGAAACAGATACGCGATTGGCCCGCAGTCCTGTTGTCGGTTCCGAGATGATTGTCTTGGCGCGGCGGCTTTCATGAGCTTTGATGAAAAAAATCCCTAATTTTTCTCGGCTAGAGAGGTGATTGTCGAGTGCATCCCACTTTTGTAATCTGCTAAACCCGATTTTGCGAGTGGCGCGGGCGCAGCCCGCGCCACTCGCAAAATCGGGATGCACTCTGATTGTCTCTATTGGTAAAGTTGGGGTTTTGGAGTGCCATTTATGGGATTTACCATTCGTCCAATGCAACTTGCAGATCTCCACCTCGCCATTAATTGGGCGGCTGAGGCCGGCTGGAATCCTGGACTACACGATGCGGCTAGTTTTTTCGCAACGGATACGAAGGGATTTTTTATCGGAGAGCTAGACGGAGAACCTATTGCCTGTATCTCGGCGATCGCCTACTCCACTACGTTTGGTTTCATTGGCTTTTACATTGTTCGTCCACAGTGGCGGGGACAGGGATATGGTTGGCAAATTTGGCAACACGGCATGAATTATTTAGGCGATCGCGCTATTGGTTTAGATGGGGTGGTGGCCCAACAGGAGAACTATCGCAAGTCTGGGTTTACCCTGGCCTATCGTCATATCCGCTATCAGGGCACTTTCCCGCAAATTTGGCAACCCTTTGATACCCTTGTGTCTGCTTTATCTATACCGTTTGAGCACTTGCTAGCGTTTGACCGTCAGTTTTTTCCGGTAGAACGTCCCGCTTTTCTCAAAGCCTGGATTGAGCAGCAAGGCTCTGTGAGTTGGGTGAAACAGGAGGGCGATCGCATCCTGGGCTATGGGGTGATTCGTCCTTGTCGAGTGGGATGGAAGATTGGCCCGTTGTTTGCCCTGGATGCGAACACTGCTGATGATTTGTTCCGAGGTCTTGTCGGGTTGGCTCAAGGGGAATCTTGTTTTCTGGATGTACCGGAGTTGAATCCTGCGGCCCTTGATTTGGTGCAAAACTACCAAATGGTGCCAATGTTTGAAACGGCGCGGATGTACACAAAAGCACCTCCTGACTGTGCGATCGAGGGCATCTTCGGTGTAACAACCTTTGAACTGGGCTAACTGCATCACTCTTCTGAAGCTACAGGTTCCTGCCGCATTTCTTGCAACACTTGTTCCAAATCACTGGTGTTGGGTCGGTAGACTTCACCACAGAAATGACAAATCGCTTCGGCTCCTTCGTCTTTGTGGATCATGTCTTCTAGTTCAGCCTGACCCAGCATCTTCAAAGCACCTAAAACGCGATCGAAGGAACAGCGACACTGAAACCGCAATGCCCTTGCACCTGGAAACACAACCAGGTCTAAGTCCCCCATCAATTGCTCAAAAATCTCCGGCAGAGATTTACCATCCTGCAATAGCGAATTAAAACCGGAGAGGGCGGCAAAGCGAGATTTCAGGGTTTGCACCAAGGCTTCATCTCTAGCCACCTTGGGTAGAACTTGTAGAATTAGCCCTCCCGCAGCCGTCACCTGTTCAGCTTCCAGGGAAACATCCAACGCCAAAGCGGAAGGAGTCTGCTCAGAAGTGGACAGGTAATAGGCAATATTCTGATCAATTTCTCCAGACACCAATTCAACACTACTGGTGTATGGAATGCCGTAACCGTCATCCCGCAGGACGTGGACATATCCATCCCGGCCGATTGCTGCACCGACATCCAATCTGCCCCCATTGCGATCGGGTAATTCGATGTCGGGATGATCAACATACCCCCGCACGGTGCCATCAAACCCTGCATCCACTGAAATGCTACCTAGCGGCCCGTTGCCGCGAATCCAAACATTAACACGAGAACGTCCTGCCTTCATACTGGAAGCCAGCAACAATCCTGCTGTCATGGTTTGCCCTAAAGCCAGGGTAGCAACTCCCGAAAGCTGGTGCCGTCTCTGAGCTTCTTGTGTCAATTGAGTCGTGATCACGCCGACCGCTCGAATGCCGCCGCTCACCGCTGTCGCTCGAACTAGCTGATCTTCCATGAAAACCTTACATATTTATTAACAATCGTTATGACTTTATTTTACTCTGTGCTGACAGCAGCGGGGGAACCACCGGAAATTGGAGACAACCTCCCCAGTGCTTTGCTCTCCTGCTCCTACCTTGCCATGCGCTCAGAGAGCGCCAAATGCTTGCTACAAAACGCGCAGAACGCTGGGGATACTGTTTACCGTCTCAAAAGTGCGGATTTCTGCCAGGGCTTGTCGGAAGTTGCCTTCCCGCACATGATGCGTGACTACTACAATTTCTGCCAGATGATCGCGCAGTCCGGTTTGCACCACTGATTCCAAACTTACTTCATGTTGACCAAAACACGTTCCCAGTTTGCCGATAACACCCGGACTGTCCTGGGTCAAGAAGCGGGCATAGAATCGAGTTTCCAGTTCTGCAATCGGGGCGATCGCACAGTATTCCTGATGAGCACAGGCTAGAAGTGGATCGAGCAATGGTGTGCCATCCGCTTTCATTAAAGCACTACGTCCCACTTTGAGAATGGCAGCAATGTTAAGGATATCGGCAACAATGGCACTAGCGGTTGGCCCAGCACCCGCCCCAGGACCGAAGAACATGACTTGCCCAACGGGTTCACCCTCAATCAAAATCGCATTATACACTCCATTGACACTGGCTAAAGGATGGGATTTGGGCAACAGGGTGGGATGAACTCTCACCTGCAATGGTTCTAAAGCAGTGGGGGAAAGGGAGGGAGCGCGTTTAGCTGTCGCAATCAGTTTAATCACAAAGCCCAACTTTTCAGCGTAGGAAATATCGGCTGCCCCGATGTCACGAATCCCTTCACAATAAACTTCCGGTAACTTAACTCGCCCCCCAAACGCTAAGGTTGCCAAAATCGCAATTTTGTCTGCCGCATCTAACCCGTCTACATCTGCTGTTGGATCTGCTTCGGCGTAACCAAGGCGTTGAGCATCGGCTAGGATTGCGGCAAATTCTCCCCCCTCGGTTTGCATCTGGGTGAGAATGTAGTTGGTTGTACCATTGACAATGCCAGTAATCGAATGGAGACGATTGGCACACAGCGACTGCTTCAACGGTTCAATTACAGGAATGCCCCCCGCGACTGCTGCCTCAATCAACACATATACCCCTGCTTCATTGGCGGCTGTAAAAATCTCATCTCCATAGCGGGCGATCGCAGCTTTGTTCGCAGTTACTACATGTTTACCGTGGGCGATCGCTTGCAACATCAGCGATCGAGCAGGTTCCAAACCACCCATGACTTCTACGACAACATCAACGGCGGGATCAGTGACGATGGATTCTAAATCAGTCGTTAACAACTCTGGGGGTGGCATCAATGCACGCGGTTTGTCGAGCGATCGCACCCCTATTTTATAGATCTCCACCTCCTGTAGCAGAGGATGCCGTCCTGTCGGATTGAATAGGATATCCGCTGTGCCAGTGCCAACAGTACCTAAACCCAGTAAACCCACCTTAAACGCCACGATGTCAACCTGTTGTGAAAGTCCTTCTCCCTTATTGTAGGAGGGAGAGAGGAGCCAAAAATCAGGAGTTTAGAAGAGTTTGAGGAAAAGGATAGGTAAATTGGAAAAAAAAGCTGACTCAACAATAAGTCAGCTACAGAATGTTGTCATTGAACTTTAACTGCTCTCAATTGGAAGAAACCCATCTGCGCGTTCCCAAATCGGCAGGAGGGCATCAAGGTAATCAACAAGCGTGTCAATTCCTTCTCCGGAAAATAGTGTAGCAACAGACACAGACGTTTGTTATAAAACTTCAAGCTCTTTTTCTAAAGAAATTATAAACTTTACTGATGTAAATGTCGGGCATACATCTTCAGAACCCCATGTCTAGTAGGAATTTTTGCTTATTTGTCTGGCAAATGAAAACTTTTATCTAAAAAAATTACGAACTTAATCTTAATTTTTATAATAAAAGTTTATAATTCGACCTTTATGGCTACATGCTAGTAGTCTGTCAAGGACGTTTTGAGGGGTCACAGACCCCTCAAAACGTCCTTGACTTTAATTTTGATTTGCGGGATACCCCGCAAATCAAAATTGATAGACCACTAGTTCGACCAACTGTCAACAGAAACAACATCTGGTTGCTCAACGTCCTGTAGTTCATCCTGTAACTTAATCTTGTAGTTTGGATATTTATGACTCAGTCAACCTTCAACTCACCCATCTGCTCTCCACAGCCTTGTCTAAAAAGACTTGTTCACACAATGGGCTGGATTGGGAGTGCAGCGATCCTGCTTACCGCTGGCGGTGCTTTTGCAACCTCGGTAGAACTTAAGCAAACGAGCATTGATGCTGATTTAGCAGATGTCAGATTCGGCTGTGAATTTGTCGATGGACAATACACGGTAATGTACTATCCAGAAGGAGATTTTAATCAGGGACAGTCCTGGGCAACTCCAGTTCAACTAGGAGGCGGTTGGACTCCAGAACGCCGTTGTAACGAGATTAGCCGCCGTCTGGAATTTTATCGTCCGGATGGTTTACAAGAACTGACCACAGGCATGGAGAATGGCTATGACACAGTGTGTGTCACAACGGAACGTAATCCCTCATGCCGCATCGTTCTCACAGTTCCTCCAGGACAAGATCCGATCGCCACTCGCGATCGCGTCTTTGAGAACATTGTTGTGGCAGATAGTGGTCAAAGCACTGAGGCCGTCACTACCTTTAGAGGAGATGGCGTGGGTGATTTGCTGAATCAACTGGGCGATGCATTGAATCTGGATTTGCCAGGGCGCACTCGCCCTTCAAATCGCCCTACTGGTAGACCTGGAGTAGAGTTGGGATCACCCAGAGCGATCGATTTGCGTCCCTTTCTCGACCCAGCGGATGGTGGCACAGGCGAACGTTTGCGATAGCCTCTACACCCTGGAAAAAGGGTATTGCTTAATAATGGGATGTTTTTGGACGTGAAACCGTAGGTTTCACGTCCAAAAACATCTTCAAGATCAGCAACATCGGAAAAAGAGTGCCGCTGGTCGTTAAAGAACGTGAATTAAATAAAACCCAAAACTTTTTTGGGTTTTATTTAATTCTTAATCCTAAGCATGGCAGATGAACACCATAAAGGCACGGAGGACAGGGAGTTAGGTTGGAGTGTTCCGTAACTCAGGTGCAAACAAACAGCACCCCAAATAGAGAGGGATGCGACCATGTCGCATCCCTCTCACACTAAACATATAGATTCTTACTAGATAGAACAATTCATGCTAATCTGAGCGCTTCTGGCAACCAGACCAAAAAGTCCCTTAACCAAACCACTGTAACGCCAAGTAGTCCAATATAAATCGGCACAATCGTCGCAACTAGAAAAATTTCGATATAAGGCATCAATCGATCCAGTTTGAAACGCTGCATGCGTTGCCGCATGGGTTTCAAGAATTCACGCATCTCACTTCCCCCTTTATCCATCTATGGTGAATACATGGTAAATACTATAATGAGCAAACACCGTTGCTCATCAGACAAACGGCTTACTTTGATCATCACAAAAGCTGGGATGCATCCCTATTAAAATTAGACAGAATGCAAACTGGATTACATTGCAAATCTGTCTCTTTAAGAAAAAATTTACACTTCTATCCTGCTATAAATTTACCTCATCTGCAACCCTCTAAACCCTAACAAAGGAAGGAATTTCCAGATTTTTTGAGGTGGGTTATCCAGACAATGAATTCAGCTTAGGCGATTTCTGGAAAAGAATCTCCCAGCTTTTTAGGAGGGTGGGCGGCGAAGCCGCCCACCCTCCTAAAAAGCTGGGTATATTATTTCCTGGAGATCTCCTTAAATGACAAAGTTGATAGTTTCTCCTTGAGCCGCCTGCCGGCTGCGAGCATCAAAGTAGAGGTCTTCCAGGGTAATTGCGTAAAGCGCTTCCTTCAACTTGTGATGGAGTTGATGCCACAGGGTAAAAGTAACCCAGTCTTCTGGTTGGTCAGTCCTCGGAGCATGGTGAGAAAGCGGTTCAATGGTTTCACCGACTGCTTCTAGAATTTGGCCCAGGGAAATTTGGGCAGGCGATCGCGCCAGTTGATATCCTCCCTGTGCTCCCCGTACCGACTCGACCAGATGAGATCGTCTTAGTTCAATCAAAAGTTTCTCTAAATAAGGGGGAGGAATGTTTTGTCGCTGAGCGATCGATCGCACTGAAACTGGCCCATAGTTTGATTGTAAGCTGAGATCGAGCAGCGCTTTGACACTGTAATGCCCGCGAGTGGTTAACTTCATCAATTCATCAGAAGAAATCAAGTCAAATGGCTATATAGCAATCCTACACGGGTTGTGAGAGTTGAGTGAGCACAGCCCGCTCAACTCTCAGGCTCTTCGGTTCTTTCAGATCTGAGGTGGAAACTGTAGCGCCAGCTTCCAGTGCTTTGTCAAGTTTGATTTGTGGGGTATCCTGCAAATCAAAATTAAATTCAAGGAAGTTTTGAGGGGTCTCAGACCCCTCAAAACTTCCTTGATAGACCACTAGCCTGCACGGGCAAGATGCCCGTCCTACGGCAATATTCAATCGTCTTATCACTATGATTCCGGGAGAACCAACTTTCACAACCCAATCTTAGAATCATTCAGGATTGCGATGGAGATTGACCACTTTTAAAGCCCGCTCAAGATATTCGTCATTCGTCATTTAGTTATTTAGATAGATTCGTTTAATAACGACCGATAGATGTCTTTCAAAAGGATACCATTCAGTCGCCTAATCTATCCAGTAAATGATGCGAGGAACCCATCTTCTATGCATTTTCTAAATGTTTCATAGTCGATAAAGTACAAACTTAATTCAGTCAGCATCTTAGAATTCAGAATTAAGTAAAACTCAAGACTATTGTAGGGCAGCCGTAGCTCAGCTTCAACTCTCACAACTCATGAGATAAATCATTTACGGCTGCTCTGTAGGGAATCCGGCTTGTTTTGTTCTACGGGTGCTGAAAAGCATAACCCAACCGCCCTCCAATCTCCACCTTCAAGTCGATTCAAGCATCAAATGAGCGCGATGGAAGCGATCGCGAAAGAGAGAAAACCTGACTTGAATCAGGTGAGGAAAGTAATAAAATCGGTGTAATATAAACCAATAGCCAAAGCAAAGCTAAAGTTGTAATCTACTTTGCGCTTACATTTCATCTATAGTTTTGCTAGCCTTATGTAAGCTTCGTGTTAGTGGATTTAGAGTTAAGTTAATGACTAGAAGAAAAAAGATAGAACCTCTGACAGGTGAAGCACTTCTAACGAAAGTGAAGCAGCTTGAACACTTGAGTAAAGAAGAGAAAGCCAAAGAATGTGGGTATTACACCATCACAAAGAATGGTGTTGAGCGGGTCAACATGATGAAATTCCTCAATGCACTCATTGATGCGAATGAAATTCAATTGGATGGCAAGCAATCTGGTAATGGAAGAGGTGGACGAAGCGCTAGCTATCGCATCACTGTGCAGGCAAATGGCAATCTTTTGATTGGAGCCGCTTATACAAAACAGATGGATTTGAGACCTGGAGATGAGTTTGAAATTTCTTTAGGTCGCAAACACATTCGACTCAAGCAAATTGAGCGCGATAGATTAGAGGATGAAGACGATTTGGAAGATGATTTAGAAGATAATTTTGATGAGCTTGACTATGATTTGGAAGATGATGCAGATTTAGAGGGTGTTTGAAAGTTTTTTCTACTGAGTAAAAGGGCGATCGTAGCGCGATTCTCCTGGTACTTATATGCACAAAAAAGGTGCATCCCGATTTTGCGAGAGGCGCGGGCTGTGCCCGCGCCTCTCGCAAAATCGAGTTTAGCCTGGATTATTCATGATGATTTTTAACGGGAAACCTTAGGTTTCCCGTTAAAAATCATCCTTTTATCAAGCAACGCCCACAAAAAAGGAAGTAGAGTACTCCTACTTCCCTTCAAGATTAATAGTTAATGGCGTAATCCTTAGAACCAATCGGCGTGGAAAACACCCGTTTTGTCGGTGCGTTCGTAGGTATGTGCCCCAAAGTAATCTCGTTGAGCTTGGGTGAGGTTCTGGGGCAAGACAGCACGACGATAGCTGTCGAAATAGTCGAGGGAGGCATTAAATGCAGGCACCGGGATACCTAATTGCGTTGCTGTGCTCAGCACCTCTCGCCAAGCATCTTGTCGATCCAGAATGGTTTGTTTGAACTCAGGTGCCAGTAGGAGATTGGGTAGATCAGGCTCATTTTTGAAGGCATCTTTGATTTTGTTTAAAAAACCTGCTCGAATGATGCATCCGCCCTTCCAAATGCGGGCCGTTTCACTCAGATTGAGATTGTAGTTGAACTCTTTAGAAGCCTTGCTCAGCAAAGCCATGCCCTGAGCATAAGAACAGATCTTAGAGCAGTAGAGCGCATCCCGCACTTTGTTGACAAAGGCTTTGGTCTCCCCTTCATACTTGCCACTGGGGCCAATCAACTGCTTAGATGCTGCCACCCGCTCTTCCTTATAGGAAGACATGATCCGAGCGTTGACCGCTGCAATGATTGTGGGAATACTGACTCCTAGTTCTAGAGCCGTCATCACCGTCCAGCGGCCTGTACCTTTTTGTCCAGCTGCGTCTAGGATCACATCAACCAGAGGTAGTCCTGTATCAGGGTCCATCTTTGTGAAGATGTTGGCAGTGATCTCAATCAAGAAGGAATTCAACTCGTCTGTAGTGTTCCACTCGGCAAACACTTCATGAAGTTGGTTGTGATCCAATCCTGCTGCATTTTTGAGCAAATCATAGGCCTCGGCAATCAATTGCATATCGCCATACTCAATGCCATTGTGAACCATTTTGACGTAGTGTCCAGAACCGCCAGGACCGATGTAAGTGACGCAGGGGCCATCATCTACTTGAGCAGCAATTTTGGTGACAATTGGTTCAATTTCTTGATAAGCCGCTTCAGTGCCACCGGGCATTAGACTGGGGCCATTTAATGCACCCTCTTCACCACCGCTGACTCCCATGCCAATAAATCGCAGTCCAGTAGATTCCAGATCTTTTACCCGACGCTCAGTATCTTCATAAAGGGAGTTGCCGCCATCAATAATCATGTCCCCTTCCTGCAACAGGGGCTTGAGTTGGTCAATCACGGCATCTACGGGACTACCTGCCTTGACCATGATGAGAATTTTTCGGGGACGATCGAGCGATTCCACAAACTCTTCCAGTGTAAAAGTGGGATGCACATTTTTCCCCTGTGCCCGCTCTTGCATAAAGATATCGGTCTTCTCGCGAGAGCGGTTGTAGACGGAGATCGGGAACCCATTGCGCTCAACATTGAGGGCCAGGTTTTCTCCCATAACGGCGAGACCGATTAAACCAAAACTTTGTGCCATAGACTTGCTGCCTACTCTCTGCTTTACTTCTGGACAAGGTTAACCCAATGAGGATTGGGGATTGTATCAGTTTTATGGGTGGAGAAGGAATTAGATCTGTCCTTCATAAACAAAAACTGACCGAGTGACCCGTAAATGGATAGGGACGTTCCCCTTTCAGCGTAGTCAACTTTTTCGCAGAGGTGAGTAGCTCACAGATTTTCTTTATGCTCTGGATTGGCATTGCTTGATAGAAGAGATGTTTTTGGACGTGAAACCGAAGGTTTCACGTCCAAAAACATCAAAGCCAGCAATGTCCTGGATTGAAATGCAGGGGAGATGCTTTTCCAGAAATCGCCTCATGATTTTCTGTAAAATTGGGCAAATTTCAATTGACCCGTTGCCACAGGCGAATCACCTCAGCCGCCGTTTCAGTGTCCAGGGCAGGTGAAAGTTGTCCGGTTAGAGTCATCTGAGCACCAGGGATATTTTGGTTCCACGGGCTGTCAGGAACAGACTGCACTGCCACAGCAGGATTGACCGGACGAAATCCGTGTTGCACCAACACTGCCTGTTGTTCTGGTTCGGTAAGAAAGTCCAGAAAAGTTTGGGCCGCCTCGGCGGTACTTGGATTAACGCCACGACGGACGATCGCCGCAGTTGAGATGCTTTCCACCGTAACATCCAGGTAATAAATCTGGTAAGGTTTGCCTTGATTGATGGCTGACTGTTGCCAGCGGTATAGTGCAATACTCTCATAAACCATTGCAACATCGGCATCATTGGGACCGCGTGCAATAAATTCCTGTAACAGAATATCGGTCGATCGCGCTGGTTGATAAACCGATCGCTTCACCAAACCAAACAAAGTTTCCACCTCTGGAGTATTGACAGTGGTAGCAGTCAGAGGGGTGTTTCCCCGTTTAGATTGGGCAAATAAACTTAAAGTAGATTGACCGCTGTTGGAGCGCGTGGGATCAGTAATGACCAGATCAAAACTGCCCCATTCTGGAGCACCGCCTATTGTACTCCAGTTGCCAGATTGCATGGCCTGTTCTACCCGCTGCCATTGAAATTGTCCAGTGGGAAATAGGGTGTTCCCCCGGTCTGTCCAGGCAATGCCAACCAGTAACGTTTTGGCAATGGGGCGCGGTTGGTCATAAAAAGGGTCGGTGTGATTTTGAGATTGCCAGCGATCGCTCAACTCATGCAACATCTCGCCATTCGCAGGGATCAGCACCGTTGGCGTGAAGTCATACTTGTCATCAATATAATCGTTAATTAATTCTTGTGACCCCTGAAATTTCAGGTCTAGATTGATAGACGGATGCTGTTGTTCAAATTCTGCCGCTAATTGCTGCAAAGGTTCTTGTAATTCCGTGCCACTGACAACGACAACGGTGTGACTGAGACCGGGCACAGGAGCATAGGCTAAACCCAAGGCTGCCAACAGTAATGTTGCAGAAGTAGCAACACGAACGGGGAAATTATTCTTGCCACTTGTCATATCAACTCTCGTATTAGTTCGGCAATAATTTTCACACTGGTATTAACGCAGCACAGCCTGCTGTCTGTGATAGAAAATCAATGTGTTAATAACAAACTGTGCCCACACCTCAACAATTACCTGAATACCAGCAGGTCAACATTCTCTTGAAAGTTGGTCAGTTCTTCGCTAAGCGATCGCACCTCCATCGCCTCTGTAGGATTGCTCAAATCGGCAGTACGGAGTTTGTTTTGTAAAGTTTGTAAAACTCCAGCCGCATCCAGAATCAGCGTTGATAAACTAATCACTTGAGCCTGACGCGCATCCTGTCCCTGGCGGGCCAATTCAATATTGCGGCGCAAACTGTCTGCCAGTTTTTCCAATGACTCACGCGCCACTCCCGAACTGGCTTGTAATTTAGCATTGACTTCTTTAAGTTGTTGCTGCAATTCGGTTACAGACAGCAGCGAGTCAGAGCCTTGCAACTGATGAGCCAGATGGTCAATTTTGCCAGGTAACTCGTGGGTGCGATCGCAAGCACACTGAATCGTACCCAACAATTCTGTTTCATTCATTGGAATCAGCAGCCGGGTTGCTTCTGTTTTCAATGCATCTGAGCGGGTTGCCAGACTGACAGCTTGCTGATGCGCCAACCGCAATTCCCGTTCCAATGCCGGATTGTCTAAACCATAGCTCTCTGGTTCTCGCGACTTGATCACAGATGCGCCAATGGTAGCAATGGCGATCGATGCAGGAATAATTACAGGGGGAGGAATTCTGAGAAACCGCACTCCAATAATCAGGGTGAGTGCTCCAGTTAAGACGGCGAGAGGATAATTTAACGGATTTGCTAACTTCATAACCTTAAAATTCCACTTGCAAGTCTGCTATGACTTGAGAGATCGTGTTGGGATCGCCTTTCGAGTAATATCCCCCATTGTCACCCGCAATTTGTTGCAGCACTTCGGGATTGAACTCGCCTTCATTACCGTATCCAACGGTAAAGACAGCAATTCGTTGATCGCTCCGAAATCCACTTGCTTGCAGTTCAGTCTTCAAAGCGTCTAGCGTCAGGGTGGAGTCTGTGTCTGCACCATCGGTTAGCACTAAAATCGCATTGATGGCATCAGGACGCAAGTTCTGCTGAAGCCAATCTCGAGCCGACAGCGTCGCATTATATAATGCCGTTCCGCCCCCAATCTGCAAGCCACTGACAAACGCTAACCCCCGATTACGACCTGCCGGAGTGCCATCGATTTGCACGGGTTCACGGACGATCGAATCAAAATCGATCAGGGCAATTTGATCTTTAGGCCCCAGGTTATTGATGTAATTTTGCAGTGTGGTTTGAGCCGCAGGCATTTTGTTTCCCATCATTGACCCCGAACTATCGATCACCACCACCACCAAAGATGGTTTTTTGGCAATCTCTTGCCAGGACTGAATCATGACTTCTACCACTGCGGGTTGAGGAGGACGGAGAGAGTCATACTGGGCTTGTGGATCAACTCCCATTGCCGGCGTAAATTTAGCTCCCAGTGGCACCCCAGGAGTTCCCGGTCGCAATCCCAAACTTGTAGCGATTTGTTGGATCGCGGGCGATCGCAAATACTCTATCACCTGTTCAGCGGCTGCTCGTTCCTGATCGCTCACCCAGGGAGCCGCCGGCAAAATGGCTCTCATGTTTGAGGTAAATGTGGCTTTGGGATAAACCGCTTCATACCGGGTTTGACCTGGAGGTAAGGCAGCGTTAGCAGCAATCACAGAAGATTCATACACGGAAGCCACAGAAGCCCAGAAGGGGCCGTTTTGCACCATTGATTTAGATAAAGAGTCCGTAGAAATGCCGTAGCGGGTAATCTTGCTTTGAATTTGTTGAATTTGCGGCGTGAATTGAGTGACTTCCTGAACTGTTAATTGTTCAGGACGTTTAGCGGCAACTGAGGCATATTGAGCGACGAGGCTTTGTAAGCCTGAATTGGAGCGCGTGGGCGCAGTGTGGACATAGTTAATGGCGATCGCCGGACTAGCGGGATCAATATCCTGATGCGTCCTGGCAGTCACCAGAGATTTGTACAAATCCTCTGTCTTGCGTAAACCGGGTGCCAGATCGCTAGAAGTCATAAACACCATTGGACTGTTCGCCAGCAGCGGTGATTCGGTGATGTCTGGAACATAGGTCTGCCCTGGAAACAATTGTTCTATGCGGTGAATCAACAAACTTTGGTAAATGTCGCCGTCCACTGAGAGTAAGGTCGGGAATTCAGGAGCATCGGCTGGCAAAGTGCCATTTTTGAACTGCTCCGCTAATGCCTCAACCTCTGCCACCACATCTCCACTGCCCGCTGCTTCACAGGTGACATAAAACGCCTCACCGCTCTGTAATTTGGGCTGTTGTTGATTTAATTGCGTGGCAGCCTGCTGACAAAATTCTCCCAAAGCACTACCTACTAAGAGTTTCACCTCAAAGCCTTGATATTGTGATGATTGCAATGCTTGGGGAGATGGGGAGTTACTACTGGTACAGGCTCCCAATAACGTCAAACTGAAAGTGGTGAGAAGCAGACCAAGACGAGACTGATGTAGCATCATTCCAGTAATTTAAGAGTTTCAAGTGAATGAAAAAGCAAATTTTAGAATTGCCATAAAAGAACTCAGTCCAATCCTTGCAAGTTGGGTAAAAATGACAAAAACTTTACAAAACGCGATGTTCCGGTTTTTCCGACTTCCTGGTTCCCGCTTCCTGGTTCCCAAACTCCAGCTTGGGAACCCATCCAGGGAAGCTCCAGCTTCCCTGCATCCCGGAAGCCGGAGCTTCCCAAGGGACATTAACCAAGCGCCAGCCTGGTGACGAGGAGAGAAATTATGCTTTTGAAGACTTGGAGCGAGTCATCTCGATCGCCACTTTGCCGCTGAAATCTGGAATCGGCGGAGAAACTTTGGTGAGCCTGACATGAACTTGCTCAACAGATTCGGCAGTGAGAATGGTTGCAGCGATCGCCTCTGCCAGTTTTTCAATCAAGCTGAAATTGGAGGTTCTAATTAATTCGCGCACCGATTTGATGCCCAATCGGTAGTCATAGGTGTGCTCTAAATTATCACTTTGACCCGCTTTGGAGAGATCGAGCCACACCCAAAAATCTACTTCAAACCATTGCCCCAATTCCTGTTCCGCAGGCAACACGCCCGTGTAACCATAAGCCCGAATACCAGAGATGTAGATGCAGTCAGATGTCATAGTGTAAAAATTGTGCAAAAGCAGTATCAGGTTCTACTCAATGTCGTCCAAAAGCCCCAGAAGATCTTCTATGCTACGTCCCAAAATTCTAGAAAGGGGGGTCAACATACTGCTATCGATTTCCTCACCTGCAAAAATAGCCATAAGTTTATCTTTAGGTAGCCGATAAGAGTCACAAAACCGCACAAATTCGCGATCGCTGACATCCAACTCATCTTGCCGATCACGCAGGAGTTGGGCGATCGCCGCCGTACCCGACCTTGGTTGTTTCGTCCTGTCCAGATATTTCTCCATGACTAACTCAACCGGCCCTGCATTGCCACCTGATAGACTGACCAGATCGTAGCAAGCCAGTTTGAAGGCCTGCCGCAGCCTTTCATCATCATTAAGTGCTGCCACTATGCGAGCCGCAAAATCTGGTTTGCAGTACCCAATTACCTCATCTTCATAAGTCACCGATATCAGAGCATCCGCAGGATAACATTGCCAGGGTTGAGGTTCATCGGGCAAAAACATCGCTTTGAACTGATTCCTATGGTTTAAGTTACACCGATATTACCTCAGAATGAGCCAGCATCGTAGACCCAAACCGTTGGATACTACAGGTAAACACATAGAAGAGCGCAGGCATAACCCACGCTCCTCCAATCAGTCTTGATCGCTACTTCTATCTCTGCATTGTGTATACTGCCGTGACAGAAGTCGTAACTCTCACTTCAGGGTCTCTGTAGGGTTCGTAGGAGGTGATTTGACCGATTGTAGTACTCAAATCATCTGCTACATCAGGACAAGCGGCGGCATAAAAATCATCTGAGAGGGAGAATAATTCACCCACTTGCACGCCAGCAGCAGCAGCCAGTGCTGTGGCCTCTCGATTAGCCGCTGCGATCGCCGATTGTCGAGCTTGATCTCTCACGGTTTCGCAAGCATTGGTGGCATAGCTAACCAGCACTTGGGAAAGGAACAATTCATTGTCCTTAGCTGCCGTCCCAGCCGTTTCAATAAGCTGGCTGATGCGAGCACGAGTGGGTTGATCCAGTCGCACTAACAAGAAGTTATTGGCAGGATAGGAGGTGTAGAAGAGGGTACTGCTGAAAGCTTCAATGTTGCTAGCGGGAATGCCGCTGGCAGTCAACGCTGCTACCAATGGCTGTAAATTGGCTGTTGGCACAGTCGGAGGAAATGCTGTAGGTTCACTGGAGTCATAAAGACTAGATGGATCAATGGTCAAAATCAAGTTTGCTCGATCAGCAGGGACAGTTGCCTCGCCTCGACCGACCACGGCGATCGTCGCTTGATCGGGGGTCGTAATCGGAGGAAAGCCCTGAGCGAGGAGTGTCTCACTGGTTGTAATTGCACTGGAACTCCTAGCAGGCATAGTAGATAGGGAGTGCTCCTGAGATGAAGTCGTGGATGAAGGGAGGCGATCGGCTCGGCTGGCTGGGGCGATCGCATTCCAAGACGCGCCCAGCACAATGATAGCTAGCAAAAATTGACTGAATGATTTACGTCGTAGCAACATAGGTTCCTCACAACCAAAACATAATTGGGTGCATTCCGATTTTCCAGTGGCGCAGGCGCAGCCCACGCCACTGGAAAAATCGGGTCTAAAAGATGGCAAAAAAGGGATGCACTCATATAATCAACTGTTGTACAGATGAACAAGAAATAACGTTAAAGGCAAGTTGCAAAAACGTTGCACTGGCGTTGTTAGATAACTTGTTTGAGTTTGAATGCTGGTTACCAAGCCAGTCATTCCGGCAGTTCACCCGTTACAGAACTGAAAACCTCTTAGTGCAGCTTTGAAACTGGGGTTTTATGGTCAAAGTATAGCCATTCTTTTGTATCACCGCTATAAATATGTCAAAAGTTTGAGTGATCTAAGTAGATAGACAGAAATAATTACAAACCCAATTTTTGGAGTGCGCGCCGACGGCGCGCACTCCAAAAATTGGGTAATTTATTTTGTCTAGGTACTTATCATTTCAGCAGACTTGCTATGGCAATCCTAAATTGACAGCAGGTAAATCTGACCAGCGCGTTGTGTGACGTGGTGAGAGATAATTTGCCCTGGTTTGCCACTCTTGCACCAAGCCAACAGCACCCAACCGCAGGGTGTTTCGACCGAATTTGGTGTTAATGCGATCGACCACCTGCATTAACTTCTGTTTATGTGCTGGTACAGGCTCTTGAAAGAGGTTTTGCTGAATTGTGTGAGCAGATACGAGATTGCTAGCGATTACACCTGCTCTATTGTAAGCAAATCCAGGTTTGAAAGCTGCTGCTGTCGTTTGCAGAGCAGCATGAATTAAATCTGGAGTGTAATTTGTCGCAACGGCTAATTCAACGTCTTGACAAACTGAATGTTGATGCATAGAGCCATAATGGTTTGTGTTAAAGAAAATAGTCAGGGTATGGGCTGCTAAATAGTCCGCTCGAAGTTTTTCAGCAAGTCGGCTGGTGTGAGTCGCGATCGCCTGTTTCATTTCTTCTAAAGAGTCAACCGGACGACTAAAAGCACGTGACACAGTGTAGGATTGTTTCGGTTTCGCTGTTGTCTCTAGCGGTAAGCATGAAAAGCCGCGCAATTCTAACACAACTCGTTGAACAACGACTCCAAACTGCTGTTTAATCCAATGTTCATCTGCACTTTGGAGTTGAGCAGCATTGCTGATGCCATGTGCTCTCAAGCGGTGACCCAAGCGACGGGCAATTCCCCAAACATCTTCAACTTCGACTTGTTCTAATCGGTCTGGTAGATGGGTCACTGTATGAAGATCAAACACTCCATTGGCTGTCGGTTCCCGTTTGGCCATCCGTCCAGCAATTTTGGCCAAGGTTTTGGTTGGGGCGATGCCGACTGAGGTTGGGATACCTGTCCACTGTTGAACTGTCGATCGCATTTGTTGTCCATACTCTGTCAAGCTTTTATCCGAGAATCCTTTGAGGCTGAGAAAGGCTTCATCGATCGAATAAACCTCCACCTCTGGGCTAAAGTGTCTCAACGTTTGCATGACACGGTTGGACATATCACGGTACAACTCGTAGTTAGAGGAAAAGAATTGCAAGCCATCCCGCTCAATCCAGGGGCGCAGGGTGAAAAAGGGTGCTCCCATTGCAATCCCCAGAGCCTTTGCTTCGTTAGAACGAGCCACAACGCAGCCATCGTTGTTAGACAAAACAACCACAGGTTTGCCTTCTAGCTTGGGTTGAAAGACACGTTCGCAGGAGACATAGAAATTATTGCAGTCAACCAACGCAAACATGATGATATCGTTTTGCTGAGATAAATTTAATAGACGCTACGAATGATATTTGTTACAACACCCCAAATTTCAAAAAAAGTTGCCTGTCCAGACAAATGGTGGTTTCCATTCTGAGATTTAATTTGTTGCTCAATTCGGTGCGCTCGTCCGACGAACAACTCTCCATCCAGTACAGCCACAATCATGCTGTCATAGGAAGGTCGCAACGAGCGATCGACTACCAATAAATCTCCAGCATGAATTTCATCATCATTGCTAGAAGTTTCTTTGACCTTCATAAAAAAGGTTGCGGCTGGATGTTTGACCAAATGCTGATTGAGATCGAGAGGCTGTTCAGCGGCCTCACCGGGTGCAGGAAACGCCATAGAATCAGGGATCGGTACTGAGGAAAATTAAAAATTCAGGAAATGTCTCATACTCAATGCACCACCAATGGACAATTTAACTCTGAAGTTAACTTGATTAAAGCTGAATTATCAATGAAGAATAGGAAAAACACATAAATAAACTATCGTTGACAATAATTCTCTAACGAGCAAGTTTCAATTAAATTAAAAGTCAACGAATTAGATATAGAAGTTGAGGCAGTTGAAACATGTTATGTTTCATTAGCACCACGATGCAGACCTAGTTATCCATATGAAAGGTTTGCTTCTGTATCGATATCCAGGTCTAATTTGCCATTTTCAGCGATGAAATGAAGTAGTTTGGCATGAAATTAACAGAAGCTTTATAGAGCATAGAAAATTAATGAATCATGCCTTTGATTTCCAGCTTTTACGCTGAAAAATTTTCGCTGGAGCGAAGGTAAACCATTTTAGATTTTGGATTGGCAGTTTTGGGTTATGTTGCTCATTGGGATGACCGTAAGAGACTTGCGTGAAAATAGAGCCTCTTGCTGCATCGACCGCGAGTTTCGACTGCGCCCCCCATTACAGTTGAGGGCTAAGCGCAGTTGCAGCCCAGTACTTGATTAAAATGCATGTCCATAGACAGATGATCCTCAGCGATTCTCCAAAAATTGCCCTTGATTGACAGGGGCGATCGCGTCACAATAAAAAGTATAAGTACTTAATTTGTTCAATTTAATCCCGCTCAACCATGTTGGATCAGGTCTTCCCTTCTCAAGCCCAGCCGATACTCCAGTCTCTAGACAACTCTCAGGCTAAGTCAGAGCCTCTAACCTCCCGTCCAATTGAGTTTGATGTGGCGATCGTCGGGGGCGGGATTGTTGGATTGACCGTGGTGTGTGCCCTACAACAATCTGGGCTGCGGGTTGCTTTAATCGAAGCGAATCCGCCTGAAGCGGGGCTGCGGCGAGAACGCGCCTATGCCATCACGCTGATGTCTGGAAAGATTCTATCTGGCTTAGGCATCTGGGATCAGATTTTGCCTCAAATCACCTCCTTTCGCGAAATCCGTCTGGCTGAAGAGCATGATCCAGCCGTTGTCCACTTGCAACCTGAAGATTTAGGTATGGAGGAGTTGGGCTATGTTGTTGAACATCGGGTGTTGCTCAAAGCACTCCAACACAAAGCTGCCACTGCAAACTTAACCTGGCTCTGTCCGGCAGAGTTGATAGCAGTGGACTACCAGCCAGAACAGGTGGTCATAGACTTGGCGATCGCCGATGAAACCTGGCAAATTCGGACTCGGTTGCTGATTGCTGCCGATGGAGCCAGATCTCCTATTCGGCAAAAGGCCGGCATTTCTACCACAGGTTGGCAGTACTGGCAATCTTGCATCACAACAGTGATTCGTCCTGAACTGGGACACGGCAACATCGCCCGTGAACACTTCTGGCCCAGTGGCCCATTTGCAACGCTCCCCTTACCAGAGAACCGCGCTCAAATTGTCCTGACGGCTCCCCATACCGAGGCAAAAGCGATGATGCAGTTGAGTCCATCTGAATTTTTGGCTGAACTGAACCGGCGCTATCAGGGGCAGTTGGGTGAGTTGGAACTGTTGAGCGATCGCCTACTGTTTCCGGTGCAATTGATGCAGAGCGATCGCTATGTGCAACATCGCCTCGCGCTGGTTGGAGATGCGGCTCACTGTTGCCATCCGGTGGGCGGACAGGGGTTAAATTTGGGCATTCGCGACGCGGTAGCACTGGCGCAAGTGCTGGAAACTGCCCATCAACGGGGTGAGGATATTGGGCAGTTGAAGGTATTACGGCGATATGAGCACTGGCGCAAGTGGGAGAATTGGTTGATTTTAGGGTTTACAGATCTCCTCGATCGCTTGTTTTCTAATCGCTGGTGGCCCTTACTGCTACTGCGGCGATTGGGATTGCGGGCCATGAAACACATCCGTCTGCTCCGCTTTCTGGCACTGCGATTGATGACGGGATTAAGCGGCCGGATGCCCCGCTTAGCGCACCGTAGTTGATTCAATTGGCAGGTAGTCGAAATGTCGAAAGATTATTTTTTAGTTGGATTTGCTCCGGGCCATTCCTGATTGAGGGGTTTGCGGATGACAAAGGTGACAGTCGGACGCGGGCGCAAATCAAATTGGGGCAACTCGGGTTGGGCGGGTTTTGATTTGGCTTTAGAAACGGGCGGCGTGGTAGACGGAGTCAGAGTAGGCGGCATCACAGGTTGAACAGAGGTAACTTGGGACGGTTCAGGTGTGGATGTCCCTTCGGGTGATGCTTCAGGTAAGGCAGCAGGAAGCGCACGCCAAAACAATCCCGCCGACTTGCTGGAATTGGAGGCGATCGCCAACAATACCCCCGCAGCCACAAACAGAGGGGATGGAAAAGTAACCTGGACAACATGGGGCAAGCCAATCCAGCCCAACAGCACCAAACAAACCAGCAGCAACCGCATTTTGAGCCTTCCTTCAATCAACATTCCTTATGGATTCTAATGTACTATAATGCTAAGCGTTTGGATTAAGACAATTTTTGGAACGATTCTCTCGGAACTGATTCTCTATGAGAACCCTAGTTAATTTTTGAAGCAGCTTTGAGGCATTTTAGATTTTAGAACGTCGCCAGGATCAGACTTGGATGCATGAGGAAAAAGCAGATATTCAAATACAGATATTTACATTTCAAATTGTAGTATGAGTTTCTTTGGCAAAAAAGGTAGGGGCGATCGCATTCGTATCTCCCACATCATTCTCACATCAATTCGTAGCTTGATCTTCCAAGCAAATCCATAAGGGCTGTGCAAGAAAATAAGAACCCGGTTTTTGTGGGAAGAAGCGACTTAGTCGCTTCTTCCTACAAAAGCCTTGGGGTTTTAATTTCCCGCATATCCCTAACCTTAAACATTAAAGCGGGCTAACGGCTCAAATCAGCGGCGGCAGACAAGCTTGGCAACCCCACAAGTGGCTTTCGTCCGTCCGCTGCATTGGGGTTGTTGTGCCGTATCACTTGCCAAGATATCTGCGATCGCCCAATTCCCCGTTTCACAGTTTAAGGAATAAGTGCTGTCCTACCTCACAGTTTGCGATATTAACCACTGTCCTATGATTCGGGCAGCACATTTGCTGTATCGCTGGATTTACTTGAAGGGGTAAGCTAAGTGACATACTCCCGACGTTGACCGCAAAGCGGTACAGCGCGGGCTTCCTGCTTCAACGTCCTGCTATTGCATCGGACTCCACAGGCTTTATTTTAAGTCCACGGGATGCCCCACCGCAGACTTGAACAGACAAAGTGTTCTTTCCAACGTTGCTGTCAGAGTTTTACCCATCCACAGAAAGCGACTACCAATAAGTCTATGTCCTGGATGGAACCCCCATACTCTGAGTTGTCAAGGTTCGGTTCATTACCAGCTTTTTCGGCTTTGTAATAGAACAATTATACCACATTTTGTCTGTCTATGTTTCCAGGTTATGTTTGTCGTTTCAATCTGATTGTCGGGCAACTCGTCGCTCACCCCTTCACTCGCTGCAATGCAGCATTGTTACGGGATGAGACTCCTCGAAGCCCGCGACTTTCATCCCAAGCCTGCTCTACGAGACAGTGCGTAGCTCTCCCGTCTATTGAGGCTAAACAGATATGCCCATCGCTGCAAGCCACGCACGCAATAGTCCACGGGCAATTTGTGTGGAATTGCGTTCGCTGGAATTCGCAAAGCCAAATGCATAGTATCCATTCGGCAACCGAATTACAGCACTCGTGTGGTTGGATGCAGGATCAGACCCGCCGTGATAAGGAAGATATCTTGTGCCAAATTGGGTCATGACGGATGGAAAGTCGGTTTGAACATCGAGAAGGTTGCTCCACCCAAGCCGATTATCGCGTGATGCTGATGTTTCCGGGTCAAACATCATGTCTCGCACAGCTTGGTTGACGAAGGTATCGCCAAAACCAAAGTTTGCTATCCATGCAGCATACTCAACTGCCGAAAACCAATAGCCACCTTGGGCATAGCATCCAGGCGGTTCAAGTCTATTTTCGGGGGGTGAGCCGGGACCCTTATCATCTTTCGAGTCGTATCCAAGCGCATATCTACGACCCGCAGCACTCCAGTTTCCATTCGCCTGTCGGAAAATTAACAGATTATCTTTGCCATCTCCATTGACATCGTTTACCAACGGAATGATTGATCCCGTCCCTGCTACAGCATCGCTTCCCCACCTCACCTCACGAAACAAGATTTCGTCGTTTTTGCCATTGCCTTTGCGTGCAAACCACTGCCCATTAGATGGTCGGAAAATGACGAATTCATCGGCTCCGTCTCCATTAATATCGCCCACCAATGGGATGTCGTTCTGAATTCCCCAATCTAACTCGCGTACAATTATTGCTCCGTTCGCCTCACGTGCGAACCATTGCCCATTAGATGGTCGCCAAATCACAAAATCAGCGGTGCCATTGCGGTTAATGTCACCTACTAGTGGAATGTCGCCGTTCTGCCCCCAAGAAACTTCTCGAACAATCACGTTGCCATTGACACTGCGTGCAAACCATTGATTGGTATTAGGTCGCCAAACTATAAAGTCAGCCCTGCCATCTTTGTTAACATCACCTACAAACGGAATGTCCCCCTGTTGTCCCCAGGGTAGGTCTCGCACGATGACGTTACCGCGAGCATCCATAGCGAACCATTGTCCATCTGAAGGTCGCCAGATGATGAAATCGTCCCTACCGTCACCATTAACATCTCCGACAAGTGGCTTGTCGCCCTCGCGCCCCCAAGATAATTCGCGTACAATCACGTCTCCCGAAACGGGTCGGGCAAACCACTGACCAACAGACGGACGCCAAATCACAAGATCGTCTTTGCCATCACCGTCAACATCACCGCTGAGCGGAATATCGCCTGAACGCCCCCAGACTTCGTTGCGAAAATAGGGGGTCCCTGCATAGGTTGTCTTATGATCACAGGAAGGAACAAGCCGTTCTTTCCATAAACCTGATGGAAGCTGGACATTGGGAGCAGCTTGAATCGAAACCTTATCAAAGAAATTACGCTGCATGTATCTGCCAAAGTATGTGGCAAGTTCTTGCAGGTAAAATTCGCTCTCGGATGCTTCAGTAATGCCCTGACGCTCAGCCTTATCATCAACCGCTTTGCCAAACTCCGGATCAACGATGTACGGCAGGGTGAATGTGAGGATTCTTAAATTTCCATTTGAATATGAACGGGTATTTCCGATCGCGTCTGGATTGATGCCATCCAGGAAACTACCTGAAATCCGACATAGGCAATCATTTTCTTCGCCGTCACCATCAGCATCTACCAAAGGGCAGGAACAAACATTTAATCCGGACTTATGTTGCAGAATATGGCGAAAGGTTACTTCACGCACAGCCCGTCGCCAGGGATCACTCGAGGCCAAAAGGGTTTCCCGCCACACTTTGGGAAAGTAGTTAATAATTTTGCGATCGAGCCACTCGTCTACGCTAGCACTTGAATCATTCTCGAAAAACGAAAGCAGTGCAACCGCAGATGCCATCTTTACGGTGCTACCAACGTTAGCGGGTGTTGCAGCATCCATAGGTACTGGAAATGGTGCATCAGCAGTATCAACCGCAACACCTCCAGAAGCAGTTCCAACCAAGATGCCATTGCGGACAACTGCAAAACTATATCCTTTAAGGACATCGCCGAATAATTCATCAGCCCGTGTTCTAAAGACCTCTAAATCAAATTGTGGAGAATTTCCCACTTGGGTATCATTAGGTGGGAACGGTTGAGCAAGAACAGGATGAACGCCCCAGCAAACTGCGAGAGCAATCCAAAGAACTGCACAAAATGAACTAATCGTTACCTTCAGTAATTTCGTTTGCATCATTATTTTTTCTTACAGTAGGATGTTCTATTTCGCAGGATGAATCGTGCAGATCGACGCACATGTCGGGAGCCAAGGCGATGCGATCGCACTGTTGGGTTTCATGCTTCAACCCAACCTACGGCGATGCGATCGCACTAAGCTATCCAGGAGTACAAGCATCATTGAAAACAATTCCGCTAAATGCCGGATCTTGATTTGTGTTGCTCCGTGTCATTATTACTCTGAAGAAATAAAGATTTGAGGAGCTAAAGTTGTGGACAAAGTTTATGCAGCCAAATGTATTACTTGTAACTGCACGTGAGTTAGAAGTGAACTCATTGCTTACATTTTGGACTCCGTTAACATCACGACGTTGAAGCAGTGCGAGAACGAAAGCCGAGCTTCCCGTTCCATCAGAATCTCTGTAATACACAGTGGCATTATGTCCAGAGTTCTGGGGCACCCTCGGTATCATGTCAGTATCTAGTGGAAGTGGACAGTAAAAAGTTGCTTGTCCGGTGCTACTTCCAGCGAAAGTATAAGCTCCGTTAACAATTCTCACTAGTGACTGTGAATTGGAATTAGCCGGAGCACAGGCACTGGCTGGAATACTCACTCTAAAAGAATTTTGAGCGTTAGCAGAAGACACGCCAAACAGGGTAGATAAAGCAGTAATTGCTGTAAAAGCTATCAAGCGCCTCAAAATCATAGTAGAGGCGATACCTGTGGCTTTAACCCACCGTATACTCGACACAACTTTCATTTGACCTTTAAGCTGATGAGAAATTTCCATTTTTATCTTCCTAAAATGATGGATTTAGTGAACTAGATTGTTCAGTAACTTGCTACATTGATAAATCTCACTACCTCACAAACCACAATCGCACTCTCCCCACACTCACCGGACACACATCACTCACATCGACTGTGAAGCGATACACTTTTCGAGCTTGTTCAAACACTTTTCTGGGATTGAAGAAGGTCAATTTGACATCCCAGCACTCGGAATCTGGGCGACACAAGGGGCTGCGTTCCACTTCAATCGTGTCGAGATCCATCTCATCTCGAATGGCGGACTCGAAGATTCGTTCTACATTCAGGGCATTCGTTCTTGATCGTGTAGGGAGATCGCTTACTTTTGCCAAACTGCTGCAAATACGGGGTTGCTGCCTCTTGCTGCGGCTGTAACCAGCTTGAGCGCGTACCCTTCTTGACCGACCCACTGATCAAATTCGCGCTGATAACCCGATGAACTCATTCCATGTCTCAGAACCTGCGATCGATTGATATTGCCGTAGAAGATAGCAGAGTAATGGATGTCACCCTTGTGGTTGTAGGACTTGAGGTAAGCAATTTCTCGTTTTGCTTTTACTTGTTCGTCAACGAATGTTTGATACTGTTCTCCGGTGAGGAACGATTTCACCGCCAATCCACCAACTGTTTTCTTTTCATAGAAGCCAGCATAGCGACGCTGTCCATCAATCGAGGTAACAGAAAGATTGACGGGAACAAAGCCTTGAGCAGTCCAAGCGTCAAATTCTTCCTGATGTTCAGCAGCCGTAATGCCATGATAGGCAGGCATATTAGCACTGCTTCCCTCAATCAGGATGACGGCATACTTAATTTGCCCATCATCGACGTAACTATCTACGTGCTTAAGTTTTAAGGAGCCATTCTTAACTTGTGTATCATAAAGCTCTTGGTACTGACTACCGCTTAAATTGTGTCTTGCAAGCCACCGAGTTTTAGCACGAATATAAATCACATTAACAAAGACTTCCGATCCCACATTGTAAAAGTTTACCCAGGTTGGCATTACACCTTGTGCTGCAAACTTCGTGGTAAGTCTCTGGTATTGAGCCTCAGAAAGACCATGTCTTGCCTGAAAAATACTGCTTTTATCAGGTGGCTCTTTTGAGGGGCTTTCGTCTTCAATGGTTCCCTTTCTCAACTCAACAGACCACTCTTCAAAATCCTCTCCGTCCGACTCACAAAAATCTTTAAACTGGTGATGTTGACAGTAGTCGCTCAGCGCCTCAAACTTATCATCAAGGTCCTGAAATTTCTCCCAGTCGTAGAGGTCTTTGAGGTTAAGAGGCTCACGGGCACGGTCAATAAATTCGATTGGGTCTGTTAAATCATTGAGCTGGATAACTAGCCGCTGAGCGCCAAATTGCGGACCATTTCCTCCGAAAGATAAGGGAATAGGAAAATACCAGGGATGGTTTTGCTGGCATGAATTAATCGGCCCGGTAAACTCAATTCCCCCCAGATAATATTCTTCCCCCATCTCTAACACATCGCCATGATTTTCTGCCTCAACTAACTGTCCTGATGCATTTAGCCAAAGAAACTCTCCTGCTTTCCGAATCCGAATTCCACAAAAATTATGTGGAATCACTAAAACGTCATCTTCATAGACAAGGGGAGGAAGAAACAAGGGATGAACATCAATTTCTACCCGACCTGCTTGAGTACCTGCAACATCAACAATAATTCGATTGCCTGCCATATCCTTGTCCTCTCAACTCCCAATTGAATTGGATAAATTCAGAACTTGATCTTTAGAAACTCTAGTTTTGATAGCTTGGGTCATGCCGTGCTTTCCACGAACCACTTGGTTTTTCTGAAAAAATCACAGAGAAGAATGGTTGACCATCATGCATGTATACGTTGATGTAATTAGGTTTCCGACCAGCCTTTTTATTTTGTTCGACGAGATCTTGGTATGCACTCTCAGCAACTTTTGATTTAAGTCCCCATTTGCCGATACTATCCTGACGATATAGAACTGTTTTCGTCACCAGTCCAACGTTGAGCGCCAATATCTTTGCCCAGCCCCTGAATTCCTGGTTTGTGAGTTCCTGTTGAGATTCGTTCTCCAGGTTCTAAATCGTCTGCCAGGAAAGGAAAGGTGTAGTAGTTTTGGGCGCTAGCTGAGCTGGCAAAGCAAATGAGAAGGTAGGTGAGGAAAAAATTAATGTGAGCAAACGCTTGACTTGATAGTATTTATCATACAAGTCTCCAGAGGCATAGGCTGATTCTAAAGCAGACCATCTAGAAAAGTCTTGCACGATTGTGCGATTAATGCACAATCGTGCGAGAGTTGAGTAACGTTTTATGAATTCAGAAATGTTTTGGGAGTCATCCCAGTCAGGCGCTTGAAATGACGGTGGAGGTGACTTTGATGGCTGAAACCACAAGCGATCGCCACCGCTCCAAGACTCATCCCACCCGTTTGTAATAATTGTTTGGCTCTCTCCACCCGTTGTTGAATCAAATACTGATGAGGGCTTAATCCGGTCATCTGCTTAAACGTGCGGCAGAAATGATACTGGCTCATTTGGGCGATCGCCGCCAATTCTTTCAAACTCAACTCACGCTCCAAATAATCGTTGATATAGTCGATCACTAACCTCAATTTGTGTTGAGGAAGTCTACCATTTTCCAGCGGTTGTTGTGTTGGCATTACTCAACCTCCTTTTTCTAAGGGCACCTCGATTAATTGCTTTATTGCGAAAATCAACCAGGATATACCGGGCTTTTCTCAATAAGCACCCCTATTTTTCGAGGTGCCCTTAAGAGGCACACTGTTCAAGGCTCGTAATTCCATGCTGGTTTGGGCAGATTTCTCACTACATCCCGTATCTCTTTCCCTGATAGCTCAGTCAACTGCCGGAAAGCGCGTCCAGACACATAACACTCGACTGTTGGGAAACAATGGGCAAACCGCTGATAGAGACGTTGAACACTGGGATTTTCAACGGCTTGCCCTCTGATATACACACCACCTTGCTGCTGAATTTGGCTGGCGATCGCCATAATCAACTGGATTGCTAAACCCCGCCCTCGATGGGCAGACTCAACAAACATATCCATAATTTCGCCACCCTTAAGGCAGTGGTGCAAATCGTAGGATGACTGCCAGACTGCAAACGCGATTAACTGCTGACTCTCAGTTTCTGCAACCGCCATCTGAAATTCAGCACCAAACCCATCTTGTGCCAACTTTTGGGATGTTCCGCCCCAAGGACGCTGAAAGGTTTCTTGCATGAAAGCGGTCAGTAATTTCTCCAGATCTGGAATATCCTCTGGCATTGCACTGCGAATCTGATATTGCATCTGTGTCAGCATCCCCATCTCTACGATTGTGTGAACAAAACATAGATTTCCCAGAGCATCCAGAAAATGCCTGGAAAAATATTGATAGAATGACCTTTGCTGTAGTTCTCATGTCTGATAGCAACGATCGCAGGCAATAGCAGAACGCCGTATACGAACAAATCGCTGTAGATTACACACAGATTACAACCGTTTTTGCGGTTTGTTCCCAGGTCGCGACGAAAACATGAGTAATACCAAACAAACATTGGTGGTCGCTGCCCACAACGGCCACATCAAGCCATACTTTCCCACGTTGTAAGAATAGGCAATTATCTGCGTCCATTTTCTCAAGATTCGATCCGCGATCGCCTCATTCAGCATCAGGTACAGCGCAGTACTGCCCAGCATATTCCAGTGACCCACTGAGCATAGAAAGTAGCTTTCCATAGGACACCCCCATTATTTGAAGAGTGATGTTTGAATTCCGATGATCATCAAAAACAAATTGAAAGCCTGGAATTGACCTCTTTTAGCATACAGACTGTGGCTTACTGTTGCGATTCCCCACGAGGGTACTTTTTGGACGATCTGCGATCGCCTCATATCAATCTCAAAACACGAATTCACCGACAATCTACCGCTAATTGAGTCTCGAGTCCCAATGGATAAGGGAAAGGACTGGATGCGGAGCCAGCTAACGATCGCGGTCAGCGGTTACAGTTACCCCTCAACTACAGGAACGATCGCCCTCCCATCCGCTGCACCGGGGTTGTTAGCTAGCAGACTTCACCAACCTAACCCCAACTCAAAACCGATCGCCCTCCACTTCCTCAACCTCAAACTGAGGAAACAAAGTGTTGGAGC
>Ga0224723_1000239_pt1 | contig 37914 bp, 24 predicted proteins | sample Balambano_FR2_Me_FD_161647 | JGI IMG/M metagenome (GOLD analysis project Ga0224723, IMG submission 161647) | Freshwater sediment microbial communities from Lake Towuti, South Sulawesi, Indonesia - Balambano_FR2_MetaG | ecosystem: Environmental > Aquatic > Freshwater > Lake > Sediment | place... | reverse complement strand
AATGAGGCAAACGTTACGATAATCGGCATCAAGTCTTTCGGTGGCAGGCTCATCAGGATTATTCCAACAACGCTTTCCTGATTCTGCTACCTTTCCTCCTCTCCCAATTGGATAAAGTCGAGCTTAGTACCCTTCCTGCAAAGGGAAATTGTACTTCAAAATCTTTGGGTACCTGCCCCTTGACACCTTAACTCAGCTTTAGTCCTTTAAGTTTTACTACAAACAATTTTTTTGATATGTCGAATTAATACTAAGTATACAAAGCTTGACGGGTCATCTCATAGGCTTCTATCAGGAAGTCTGCTGCTATGTAAATCTCCTTATCCTGACTAAACTTACCAATCCCAATACGAAGTGCCCCATCAATCACTTTCTCTTGTAGCTTCATTGCACGTAGTACATGAGAAGGTTCTTCCACACCGGAAGAACAAGCTGATCCAGTTGATATCGCTAATTTAGAACGAACCCTAGCGATGACGGCACTATTGGGAATGCCAGGAATTGAAATGTGAAGATTTCCTGCCAGCCGATGCTCTGGATCTCCATTAATTACTAGGTTAGGGATCTTCTCTAAAAGCAGGTCTTGAAGTCGATCGCGCTTCATGGCGATCGCCCGCTCATCTTCCTCCATTTCCAGCGATCGCAACCGACAAGCTTCTCCTAACCCAACGATCCCAGGGACATTGAGAGTACCCGATCGCATTCCTCGCTGATGACCGCCACCAAATATAAGCGGCTCCAGGTGATAGCCTCTACGAACAGCTAGTGCGCCAACTCCCTTGGGTCCATAGAACTTGTGAGCAGAGATTGCTAGGTAGGTGATGCCCCATTCCTCAAACTGAATGGGAATCTTGCCGACTGCCTGAGATCCGTCACATAGAAAAGGAATGCCGTAGTGTTGGGAAATCTGCCCAATCTTTTGAACAAGGTAAATGTTGCCAATCTCGTTGTTAGCCGCCATAACACAGAGCAGGGACAGCCCCTCGGCGCAGACTTGTTCCAAATGTTCCAAGTCAAGTCTGCCCGTGGAATCTACTCGGAGATAAATTAATTCAGCCCAACCTCGCTTCTCCAAAGCACGACAGGTATCAAGGACGGCTTTATGTTCGATCGGCATTAAGCCAATTCGATGGGGTTTCGTTGGGTTAGGGGTTAGGCTCCCCTGAATTGCCAAATTGATGCTCTCGGTCGCACCGGATGTCCAAACGATTTCTCTTGGTGAGGCTCCGATGAGGTCTGCAACTTGTTTGGCGGCTTGCTTGATGGCAGCTTCAGCGAGATCGCCCCACTCATGATCGGTGCTGCTAGCATTTCCAAACTCTTCAGTCATGTAGTGCAGCATTAAGCTGGCGACTCGTGGATCTGTAGGCGTAGTCGCGTGATAGTCCAGATAGATGGGCTTGGGGACGGTGCTTGCTCGCTCGTTCATGCCCCAAATTATAGGTTAGGAAGTCCTCGTAGGGTTTCTCATTGCTACTTAATGATTTCAGCGATCGCAGCCATCTCTTCATCCGCTAGGAATGGCACCTGAGCGTAAATGAGATCAGATTGGTTGGTCAGGCGGGCAGCTAGATGTCCCTTGCCTAGAAGGTTCTCTGCTCCTTTTTGACCAAGCGAGATCTCTGAGGTGCCTACACTCTCGACTCTCAGGATTAAACGATTTCCTAAGTTGTCTCGAAGCTGCACTGGAAGGACATTCGCATCAGGACGTTGGGCAGCAAAGATAAGATAAATCCCTGCGGCTCTTGCTTTTACCCCTAAACGTTGTACTGCTGCCGATACAGCCGCTTTATATTCATCGACTAGCATCCATTCAGCAAACTCATCGTGAACCAGCCATAGTACCGGAAGTCTATCCTGCTCAGGAACTTTACTGTTGTAGTCCTGCAACGATTTCGCTTTCTGAGGAAGAAACTTGCGGTATCGATTGTCCATCTCCTCGACCAAAAGCTCTAAAACCTCGATCGCACGGTCTTGATCAATAATGATTCCTTCTTTGAGATGAGGTAGGTCACTGATGTTGGCATAATCAACGCCCATTTTGGGATCGATTAGATAAATGCTTGCTAGTTTGGGAGAGTTCGTTGCACAAATATCGAGAAGGAGGTTTTGCAACAGAACTGACTTACCGCTGCCTGTAGCGCCAGCAATCAGCGTATGTGGAGCGTGTTGTTCCAAATTCTCGAAACTACTGCCTAGATTGAGGTAAAGCAGTTCACCATCCAGTTCTTTAACCCCAATGACAAAGCTGAGGTTCACGCCCGAAGGCGATCGATTGATTTTTCGTTTTGCCCACACTTCGCGTAGGGAAATCGTTTGGCGCTGGGGACGGGCAACGGTGATAACGATTTCACCAGGCTGACCATAAACGCTAATAACGTTTAGAGAGTGCGTGGTCAGGAGTTGCGAGCGCTTTTTCTCGATGTCATCCAGCTTCAGATTGTCTGAGCCTTTAAAGCGTACAATCGCTGCGTTTGGAGTCAGGCGCTTACCTTCAATTTTGGCTTGCAGGTTGTATCCCAATAGAGCCGTCCGCAGTTTTCCAGCCGCTTCCTCCAGCCATTTTTCTGCCACTGCATCGCCTTGGCTGGTCTGTGCCTGTCCCTGCTGCCACCAGGAAACCAGTGCTGGACTCGCCCAACTATCTACGCTTTCAACAGGTGAGGCACCCGGAGAGAAAGTAGTTTCAGGTTCGATTGGCTGGTCAGACAGGGTTAGCTGAAGAGGACTGTCAGGATTTTCAGGCGGATTAATTTTTGCAGGTGTTGCTGGAAGAGGCGTTGCTGCATCTACTTTCCCAATTTCTAAAACCCATGTGACTCGATCCGCAGGTTGTAATGCTTCTGCTACTGTCCAGGGTTTGTCGTCGCCAAGCTGCTCTCTTACAGGGAAGAGTGCTTGTCCTGATTCGTAAGCTAAAACCAGTTTACGAACAGATTCTCGATCGAACACTTCTTGAAAGCAGCGTTCCACCTTAGGAATCGGCGATCGCTCCCCTTCTATATTGCTCTCATTCGTTCCCGATACAAAAACTTGGGAGTAGCCGGATAAATCAATCCGAAGCGTCCCTGAGCGGATTTGTTCGCGCCATTGTTCAATATTCAGTTTGTTATCGGAACTGAATTCAATACCGTCGAGCAGAAGATCGCTAAGGCGCGATAGCCAAAGATCACGGTCAAGACGACCCGGACTAATAAAGAGGGCATCGGCAATGCGATCAACTGTTTGCCGAAGTTGGTTCTGTGAAGTCTTGCGAGCATCAGCCAAGCCCGCTACATCAACGTATTTTGCCTCAGAAATAATGACTTTCAGAATAGGCTCACCATCAACATACTGGGGTGAAATTGCCATGATGTCAGCAATTTGACCTTCTTTTTGCCCTAACCAGGAGGCATAGTCATCCAGAAAGTACCAGCCGATTGGGTTTTGCGCTCCCATTTCTGCTGTGATTAAGGCTTTACTTAGAACAACGCCCATTAACTCGCTGGCGAATCTGCCGCATTTTGCAGCTCGTAACACGATGTCACCAGAAACGGTGTTAGCTTCGTTAATTAGGCGTTCTACCAGTTTGTCGATTTTGTTGCTTTCCAAGCCTAAATTCAAGGCTTCTAAACGTTTTCTGACCAGTACTTTAAGGACATTCAGAGATGCGTCCGAGGAAACGAGGAAGTTTCGCTCATCAGTACGGTTCTGTTGATAGCGAATAACCTTTACGCCCTGGTTAACGAGTTGTCGTCGTTCCAGCAAATCATCGTAATTGACTACCCACTCCCCTAAACGGTGACTTTCGTCAAAAGTTGTCTTTGTAGTTTCTTCCTGAAAGGAGATTTGACGGGCAGGTAAAAAGTGTTGGTCAGGAGAGCAATCTTCACCCTGAATCAGGCTATACACCATATCGAGGTAGGCTTGACCCACCACTGTCTGCTTGGGACAGGTGAGATAAACGGTGGATTTAAGCTCGTCTTTAGCAGACGGGCGTTTACGTGCCCAACGAGCAGGAGAATGGATTAAGATTTCGGCTGTGTTGCTGTCAAACGGTGAAGGCTGCCAAACCACTTTCGCCTGCCGGGAGATTGCATCTTGCAGAAACACAATGTCGGCAAACTTACCTTCTGTCGGGGTTGTGGAAGGAACATCGTTGGACATGACTGAGATCCTCAGTCTTGCCATAAAGTCTTGAGAAACCTCACTGGCAATGAAGGCATCGGGGTCAGCGTCCGAGCTTTCCAACATCTGCTCGTAGAGTTGAGCGAGTTTTTGTCCATTTCGATGGCGCAGAACAACCTGACAACGGACTTCTTCCCGATCGTCTTGTAGTTCTTCACTCAGCTTGTTGACGATCGCCTGAGGTAACTTGATCGAGTCGGTTTGGTATAGAACGACGCTCAGATTCGTTTTCTCATGAGGCAACAGTTCCACGTAGCGGCGAATGATCCCTAGCAAGCGATCGGCTGCTTCAGCCGGATTTTCGTTGGTCGTGCGATCGCTCTCGTCCCTTGTGGGGCGCTCCATCAGGCTATAGTCGTTGACCGTATCAGACACAGAGAGCAATTCGGGCTGCTGCCCCTGGTAGCCAACACAGACCTCAGGATAGTAAGGATGATCGAGTTCATTCCGCAAATCAGCGAAAAATAGGCGGGAATCGCCAAAGTTAACTTCTGGTGTAGAGATGATATACCGAAGTAGTCCTGCTAATTGGCGGGCTTTGACGGCTAGCGAGGCTAATTGTAGTGGATGCCAGGGGGCGATGATGGCGGCAGGTTTACCACGCTCCACTCGAATGCAGCCTAAGCGCAAGATAGGTTGATAGAAGTCAATGCGATTGAGGTCACCTTTGACGTGTTCTAAAACAATCTTGAGTAGGTCGCCATAGGCCTCACACTGGTGCAGCAGTTCTGGACTGGCAATACCTTGTCCTTCATTTGTAAAGCTGGCGATCGCTGCCCTATATCGTTCTGCAAAAGTTTTCCAGGCAGCGGTGATTGCTTCACCCGCATTCTTCGAGAGACGACCATCCGCGACAGCTTGTGTGATTTTTGCGGGGAGGGTTTTGTCCAAGTCGCTCTTGCGATCGTATTTACTGACCAAGGAACCTCGGTCTTGACGATATGCTGCCATTAGGGTGCCAACATCTAACAGAGCAATCCCCTGTAATCGTCCTTTCTTACTGACTAGTTCCCTCGACACTTGCGAGAGTTGAAAAGGTGAGTCTTTGAGCAGCCGCTCAACGTCATTGCCTAATTCCATCCCAATTGAATTTGGATTACACCGCCAAACCAATTGAGTCTTGGCAACTAGAGCCTGGTTATCATCTCGCATCTCGACATAAAATTTGATTTCTGTCGCAGTTTTCGCTGTAGAAGTATTCTCGCGGTACTTTGCCTTCTTCTGAGATTCCTTTAGCAGGGCATCGTACTTAAACAGCCAGTGAGTTTCCCATTCGATGTGAGGGGCAGTCAGTTGTTCAATGCCTCGGTAGCGGGTGCAGAAATACCGACCTACATCGGCATTGAGTTCCAGCCATTTACTTTTAGAAACTTTTTTCTGGGTTTCAATTTTGAGGGATTTGACGCTAGCAACTGTTTCTGCCTGGTCAAATAGCCGCTCGAAGGCTTGTAGTAAGCCAATTAAAAAATCTGTACACTCAATCGGCTGCCCATATACGAATTTATCCCACTTTGCTTTGAGTTTGCGATCGCCCTCAAGTTCCTGACGGTGCGCGTCATAAAACTCCCGATCCTCGTCTAGCGCCTCACGTTTATTGCGCTTTTTCAAAGCATTGATGTACTGGGTTTCTGACTCCGTTAGGGTATCGGGATACTCATCATTAAAGAAATCTAGGGTGAGAGAAGCAATGTCTGTCTTTTGAGCTTGTAGCCCAGAAAACAGCGTGTTGATATTATCCGATTCCCACTCAAACTTAGAAAGGGCTTCAGCTTCAGAAGTCCAGCCAGCAGAACTGCCAATAAAGGAATAAATAGGAGGATGGGCGATCGCAGGAATATCATCCTTCACCTTGTCAAAGGCAGTTTGAAGATCCTGCTCATCAATTGGTTTGCGGCTAGGGGTTTGCTTTAGTAGCAAACACGCACGTTTCGCAAAAGCTTGCTGAAACAGCTTTTCCCATCGTTGAGTCTGTCCTAATTGAGTTTCAGGGATGGCACGAAAGTAGCCAGAATCACGGGGAAGCCGTAGAGCGGGAAGTGCCCATCCAAGTGCGTCTATGACTGGAAGGCTTTCTTCAAGGATGCGCGATCGCGTTTGAACAATGTATTCCGCAAAATTTTCCAGACTGGGTGTGCCGACTCGCTGGAGTCCATTTAGGGCTTTACGCCAGTATTCAATCTGCTCAGCAGGAATCGCCAGGTCTTTTGCAGCCAGGTTAATCCAGCACTCAATCTGCCCCTTCAGTTCTTGAGCGCCAACAGAGGTAATGTCATTGAGAGATTGGGCTTGGTCGTCGCTAATGTTAGCCAGCAGTAGTGCAGGGCGATCGCAAGCTGAGTGACGCAGGTGAACTGTGCGTTCATCGGTCAAAATCTCGTCAGGTAAGCCGAAACCTGCCACGAGATCTCGTGGAACTTGAATTTTGATGAGCGGGGCAAGCTCAGAATCCTTCAGAATGGTTTGAGATACGGCAGCAACCTGCTGAGCGGTGAGGCGATTTAGCAGAAATCGGGCTACCCCCTCGTTGGTCTCGTCAGTTTGTATTGAGCGTTTCAGGAAGTCAGCCGCAACTTGACCAATCAGTTCAATGGTCTGCATCATCTCACCTCCGAGGCAAAGGGATTTTGAACGTAAGCACAAGCATCGGAAAGGCGTTTGAGCAGCCCAATACTGGCAAGTCGGCGTTCAAGCCGTTCGGCATTGGCTACAAAATCTTCGCGATCCGCATCACCGGAGTTGATCAAATCTGTTGCTTGGCGATCGCCAATAATAAACCCGTATTTCTGGTGCAGCTTCGCCAAAAACTCCTGAAACTCCATACGAGTTGGTACAGAGGCGAGTACCAACGTCCTAAGCAAGGAGTCAGTCGGTGCATAACGAGTCCGACGGCTACCCCGACTGGACGACAATCCAATTTCGCGTGACCAAGTTCCATGAAACTTGCCGAGGTGTTGCTGATGCCGCTTGACTGCCCTCTCTCGTAGCGAACTTAAAAGATCTGCTGGCGAGCCTGAACCATCTGAATCCTCGTCTTTTGCAGACCAGGCGAAACGCTCTTGTAGTAAATCGATCGCATCTTCAATCGGGGTATAGGAATTGAGGCACGCCTGCCACTCTGGTGAATCAGCGATGCTACGAATGGTGTATTCAATCGCCCGTTGAGGCAGATTGTTGTTTTTCTGAAATTCGTCTGAAGCCAACTCACGCACTGTTGTTTTCTTAGGTGCGACAATCTCTAACACAAACTGCGGCGGAGTAGACTCACCCAATGTTGCCTTGGCGCGGCTTAACAAATAGATAATCAGGTGTAACCCAGTAATGGTGACAATGTGAGGCAGGGAGTCGTAGTCGGGTAGGTCACAACGTAAGATATTGAGCCAGTCGTCAGCTAGTTGTTCATACTCGGCCAGCCTCTCGTAGGGAAGATAGGGTGGGCTGCCACTAGTTCTGGGTGCGCTCCGATCGGCAGGAGATTGAAGGGCAAGGACTAGCTGATTCCATTTGGAGCCTCGATAATCACTTGAGTAGTTGTGGGTAATGATTCCGGTGCTTTCTAGACGAGAAAGAATTTCCTCGCCCCGCCCGCTCCGGCACAGCATCAAATATAGAAGTTCACCCGTTCTTCCGAAGAAGCGACGATCGTTTGTCACTTTTTCGCCCGTTACCCTTAAGTCTTCATACAGGCAGTCGGGACCGTATGGAAAAACGAATTTAGAACTCCATCGTTTGTTGCTGTCGCCCTCAATGGCACTTGATTGAAGGAATTTGACGATTTCCGCGAAGTCCTTGAAGGATTCAAAACGGGATTTCAGGTAGCTAAAGTCAGGTGAAGCTAGCCCGCCCACGTTACTAGCGATCGCGTCCATCCACATCTGCCATCGTTCGTTGTCATCCAACCCTTCTGTGGCGATCGCCTCAATGTGGGGGTTATTGAACAAGATATTGCGAAGGTAGAGGCGCGGGTAGATCTCGTACCGTAAATCGTTCAGCTTGCTCTCCACAAAAGCCCGTCCGTTGCTTGCTTCTGATTGCGTAATGCAGAGCATTTCCAGAATACAAAGCCACGGAGTCTGCTCATCGTACAGCCGATGACCCCAGATGGATTCATCAACCCACATATTGAGTTGAGACTGCTCAATCTGTTGAGGGCGTGGGAGAATTTCAAGCATTAGAAGTAAACCTCAAGCGTTCGTTCACTTGCAATACCAGCACTATTCACTTCTAGCAGCCGAATATTCATCGCCTCTTCTCCGTCCTCATCCTCGTCATCTAAGAACTGGCGGACTGCAAGCTGCTTAAATACTTGGGTTTTGAAGGCAAGTACGTCTTCGTAGCACTCCTGTGAAAAGCTGCTTGGGAGAGCACCTTCGGCAACTCTGCTCAGATATTCGTATCGAGTCAGGGTTAGGTTGAAACGAATTGGCTCAATGTCTGAAGCGAGATTCACGACTAAGCTTGGCTTCTTGCGGCTTTTATCTAACTCCACTGACACACTTTCACCCCGTTTCCGAGCGACGGAGACAGATTCTTCGTATACCCTGCTAATTCGGGCTTGGGAGTAGCTCCCAGAGGTTGCTAAAAGCAGTTCGTCTTGATTGCTGACCAGCAAGCCAGTGAAGATACGATTGAGTCCTCTGATCAACCGTGAAGTGATCGATTTAGGAATCTTTTTGCCTTCTTGCAGGACTCTGTAAAGGTCATTCAGATATTCCCCGGCATACTGAAAGATCGTGAGATCCCAGAGCTTCATGTCTGTTGTGCGATCGCCAGGAATGGTAAAAAACAACCGCTGCCGTTGGGCTTGGAGAATCCCAAGAAACTCTTCTCGTCCCTTCGCAGCATCCCCTTCCAAATAGGAACGCTGTTGAGCTTGGTACTTTAAGTCGGCTCCGTAGAATGAATCAGATAACACTAAGTCAGCGTAGAGTGGCTGTAGTTCTGGATCGTCTGCTCCAAAAATCAGAATATTGTCAATCTGATTACTGGTCTCCGCGCCAATACCAAAGCCACGCAAGACTTTGAAAACCTCAGTTGATTCACGCCGCCGCTCCGGTAGGTTCTCGCCAAAGGTATTGCGGTAGAGGCTGGCACGCGATGTCGTTTCAGCGGCAATAACATCAGGAACTTGCCGACAATTGAGTAACCGATCTTTTGCCTCAGGATGACCTAATAGTGCATTGGCAACCAACAGAAGCAATTGGCGAACTGGAAGATGCATCTGGTTTAGTTCGCACAGTTCGAGCAGATCGGTCAACCGTTCTCGTGTGGTTCGATCCGCATCAGTTCCTTCTAGACGCTGTTTGTTTTGCCAAATCGGGCAGCCTTGGCTCTGATAAGCACATTGATTGCAGTCGCCCCAACCCGGATGTTCCAGAACGGCTTTCAGAATGCGGGGAAACAAGACGGCAGCACTTTGGCGGCTTAGATTGTAAAGTTTGACTTGGAAACCATCTAACTCACGTAAGTCGCCTACTAAAAGATCTTCGATCGCCTTTCGTACTGGCTCAAGTTCTTGAATCTGTGCTGCTTCTGCCCATGCTTCCACTAGCTGTCCATCGTTCGCTGCAATCAGATAGACATTGGAAGTGTCCGTCCCCAAGATGGCAGTTGCTATTTGTGGTAGGAGCGACTGCTTCTCCTCTAGAGTAAGTTCGCTCAAATCCTTGATGACAATCAACCGGCGATCGCCCAATACCAAGCGTTGAATCTTGCTATCTTTTTGCCAATCATCAACAGACCCACCAAACTCTTCCCAAATCTGACGACAATAGTAGGTCTTCCCATCCCCAGCCGTACCCGTTAAAATAACCGTCTTAGGCAAAGTTGAACGGAAGTTATCCAGCAATTCACCTAGATATTCAGTGTCAAAAGCGATCGGTTGAAGCTTCTTCCGTCGTAAAGTTCGCTGAATCACCTCATCATACATATTGTCATTACGGGGAATGGGTCCGTACTGACGTAGGAAACTTATCCAATCAGATGTAGAACAAGATGATGACTGAGGAGGCATAACTATACACTGGTTAATCAATCATGATTCAGGTGATACAACGGAAATAACAATAGACTTCCTATGCAACTTTAAGTAACCAAGACGCAAAAATAGAGCTAACACTATCAGCTTCATTCATAACAAAGCTTTCCTTAGTATATGGATTAGCCTGAATTCGTGAAATCACAAATCCAAGTTTGTTATTAGAAGCAAAGGTGATAATTTTATTGTTTACTATCGCCTCAACAGCCTCTCTATACTCCGCATTTGTTTGATTGAATGATTTGGTATCAGAAAGTTTAACTGCATTAAAAAATACCTCTTCAAATTCGTATTCGTCATAATTATAAATTGCACAAACTCTTTGTTTTAGGGTGTTGGAGTTAGTTTCTGACAAATGCTGAGTAAATCGACCTAAAGCACCATATTTAGAGTAAGTTTGACCAACATACAACGCTCTTATCTCCTTCACATATACTAAATATATGAATGCGGATTTTCTGGCTATAGCACTACTACTAACAGTAGCTACATAGTTACTTAACATCATCAATTAAACTAGAAATATCCAATTTCCTAATAATCTCAGAAAGATCATTTCCGACGTATTCTCGATAATCAGCAATAATTCTCTCAACAATTGCACTATCATGATCGGACTTGTAAACTAAGCTATATTCACCTCTTGCCAGCGAGAAAAATAGAACATCTAAAACTTTTACAAGCTGAGAATTTCGAGTTTGCGATTCCAGGATCTCTCTAATCAGCCTATGAGATCTATTGACACGGACAATTAAGCCGCTTTCAGGATCGTGGGCACGCTGCCACAACTGGTTGTTTGGGAGAGCCTCTACATATTGAACACGTTGAGATGATTGAACTAACTTTTCTTTTTCTTCTGGAGTAGCTTCACTAGACTGAATAGCTTGCTCCCGTCGTTTTCTCAGTTTTTTCTGTTCATCGGCTGACGCAACCTCTTCATCAATTCGATCATCTTTCTCAACAATGCTTCCTATCTTATCTAGCTCTTCATTAATTGCACTATGTGGCTCTTGTTGCCCTGTTTTAATTGCTAAATAACGCTTCGCTGTATCCCAAGCATCGAAACTTTTATTTTTTGCCTCTTGAACAATTGGAGTCAATTGGCTCTTAGCTAACTCAGAGAGTTGAATTCGGCTCTTTGTTACATCTATGTTTAAAACTTCATCAGAATCACTATCAATTAGTATTCTGCCTCTAAAAGAGTAGAGGTTTTGGTCTTGACCAACCATCTCTAGAGAGTCAGCCCAAGAGATTAAACGCATATTGCGATAAATATAAAATCCATAGTTGCCTGCGCCAATCATGTATTTATCGCGGCAAGCTTTCTGACTCATAATCTCTCGATCTGCTACACTCGGCGGATGTGGAAGTTGAGTGATTTCAACCTTTGCAATGCATCCAGATTTGGTATCCAATTGAATATCTTGCTGTCTAGTAATCCACTTAGGCGATAAACCGTCCCAATTCAACTCATCAAGATTGCCATCCTCATCATCAATTTCATCAGTGAAAAGCGGATCATAAGGTTCAACAATCTCACCATTAACTGTAAAGGTTCGCTTGGTAGCTCCGGATTGACCAGTGATGTAGTAGTAATAAACAATTCCTATTTTTTTACGTAGTCCATCTAAAATTTCAGCCACCGAAGGCAGGGACTCACAGTTGATCTTTGAAATCTTAATAAATGTTCCAGTGTGTTCAGATCCGCCTACAAAACGATCAAATTCTTCTAATTCGGCATCACTGGGTGTGTCAATGTCATAGACATAATCGTTCTCCTGCTCAATAATCTCCTGATCAAGAATGGCTTTTAGGGACTGCTCTCCCGACATTCTTGTGATAATTTCAAGCCTTTTACCTAGTGATGATGCGGCAGATTTCAACCCTAGACCAAATTTAGACAAAGTTCCTAGTGAGTAATATTTTTCAGAAGAACCTAACGATAAGGCGTTATCTAAAAGTTCTTCATTCATGCCTCTACCATCATCTTTAATGACAATGGTATCTACAACAGCTTTACTGCGACCCCGCCCTTCACTACGTTTAGTTACAAGGATTGAAACATCAATGCGTTCGGCTCCGGCAGAGACTGAATTATCTGCAATGTCAAGCACAGCAGAAACAGGGTCATAACCAATTTTCCCTAATGCTGCTAAGACCCTCGCTGGATTCCAACCACCTTTTCGCATAATTTCTTACTCTTGAACCTAGTTAACTAAATACTTAGATGAACATCTACAAATTAACCTCTGTGCTACAAATGACAAGCTAAGCAGGGTAAAGAACTGTCCTCATCATCCAAAACTTCCGCTAATACATCTGAGAGAGATTGATTAGGCTTTTCCCTTGCTTGTTTTGCCATAGCCTTTTCATGATCAGCAATAATTTGGTCTTTGCGCTCTAGCAACTCCAGTAGCGTTTCGCCCTGTGTCCAGGTATAAGTTCTGCCGTCTCGATGATTTTGCTCATATTCAACTGCCTTTTGGAAAAGGTCAGGATGCTCTTGTGCTAGCATGACCCATTCGTATTTGCGCTGAAAGAAGCAAAAGTAGCAGCCCGAACGCGATCGCCAGCGGTAATAATCAGGCATTCCGATGCCGCTCTCTTCCAGTTCACGTAAAATATCTGCTTTAACTTTCCCGTGTTCCTTAAAGGGAAATTTGGCTGTGATATTAGGTTTCGTTGAAATATAGCCGTCACGATTCTCATCGGCACGGATGCCAACGTAGGTAATCACCTCATCGTCGCCCACCCATTTCTCTAGGGGAATAATCTTCATCTGCTTAGTACACCACCGCATTTTGGGAGATGGTAATACCCCACCGTATACATCCAGCCAGTGGTCAAAACCCCGTTCTGCTTCGAGGTAGTGAATTTTAATCCCAAGCCAATCTTCAATCCGCCCCAGATACTCGTAAGTTTCCTTCAGTTCTTTGTGGGTATCGCAGAAGAAGTACTCAATCTCTAGGTCTGGGTATTCTCGACGCATAAAGATAGCAAGGGCTGTACTGTCCTTGCCGCCAGAGAGACCTAATATGTGCCGAACCTTCTTTTTGCTCATGCTGACTGACCCCGCTTCCGTTTAGGTTTCCCCAATTCACCTTGAGAATCAACATCTTTGCGACTCAGGAGTTTTTCGTTGAGCTTTGCTAAAAAGCCCTTCTGAAGCCGGGGATTGTCTTTCAATGCTGGCGTATTCAACACCTCTTCGGTGAGGCGATCGAATAACTCCGCATATTCTTCATCAATCCAAACAACTTCATGAACTTCCTGACCATTTGGTTCGGTCACGGTAATTCTGAGAGCATCAAATCCTTTGCCTTGCCGCCTGATCTCCGTCCGCAGGCTCTCCAAATTCTCGAACCGACGAACCAAATCACTTAAAGCAATTTCAAATCGGCTGAAATCTTCGTCAATCCAGCCCTTTGGATGTTTGTCTGCCACAATCCTGACTAGTGCTTCTAACCAATCTCTGTTAGACGAATCCTCTTCTACAGCTTTAGCGACAAAATGCCGCAGAACAGGATCGATGCATTGCCCTACCAAGTAGCTGGCACGAACCCGTAAATCCTCCCTTAAGTTAGCTTCCTTGCTGCGAACCCCAAATGCTTCATAAAGGTGCTTTTGGCAGTCGGTCAGCAAATTGTCGTAAGCAGTCTGAATCTCATGGATGCATTGCACCAGCTTCTTCCGAAATGCTTTTGCTTCCTGCTCATTTTCCTCACTACCCGTCGTCATCGGGTTGAACCCACAAGCATTTGGTAGAGACACAAACAGCAAAGCATCTGGTTCCTGAGCCGTTTGTAATGCCTGTAAAACCTTCCGTGCTTCTGCACTCAGCCGCTTTGTCGATCGAGTGAATTCCGGCAGTTGACGCACAAATCCAAACAATGGCTTAGCAGCCGCTAACAATGATGCATTACGCACTCCAGCAGGAGCCTTGGCGTTTGGAGATTTCAGAACGGTTTCCAGTTCCTTAAAGACCTGCGATCGCAGTCTCACCATCTCGAAGTATTTCACCGAGAAGCGCGAGGGTTCCTTCACCAATAACTCAAAATGCTCTGGTCCCAGAACAGGAATAAAGGTTCCATCTCTGTAGATACCGATGTCATCAACATGAACCAGCAGAAAAGCTGCCAGTAGGATAGGAATCACCCCTGGCTTTACGCCATACGGGGGCTGTTCTAGCTTCTGGTAGAGTAGATCCAGCGTTTGCTGGCTATCCTTTGCCTCTGTACAGAATCGTTCAATTTCATCCCAAACGAAAGACACGTCAACGGTTGCTGACTCTAGAGAGGTTTCGCTACTCTGTTCGCAAAGCGTCGCCTTAAGCGTTTCACTCCGCAATCGTCCTTTCAAGGAAGTCCCAGGAATATAGGGTAATGGTGGATGGAAACCCCATTCATTAGCCTTCTGACGATGGATACCTGTAGCTTCCAGCACTGACCCATACATGGCTACTTCAGGACCATAACCTTCTAATCCCAAGCGTTCCTTGTCGGCATTCTTGAGCATTGCCTCGATCAGTTCACGCCGCGCTTTTGCCCCCTGGGATGTCAATTCACGGCGATTGATCAGTTCATTATCTAGCACTGCACCTTTGTCGTAGATGCGATCGCACAAGTCTGAAAGCGCAGATTGGAAGCTTCTGGAAGACTCAATGGCAGTGAGTTGCCCATCAATCCAGCAGGTGTTTTTTTGTGCTGACCAGTTGAATGCCAGAGTGACTGTTTCATTTAGTAGTTGCTCTGCTTCGACAAGGCGTTGTCTAACCTCACGCTTTGCCACACCATCCGTTTGCAATTCGGGGGCATCTTTCCAAATCTTCTTCAATGCCAAAAAATCTTCACTACGCATCCGTAATAGTTCAAGATTGGCAACCGTAATTACAATCAGAGGCTTGCCATCTGCTGTGTGTGGTGGAACTGATTCAAAAGATGCAGTATCTAACCAGTAAGCAATTAAGCCGTCACTCCCGGTCGTATTACAAGTCAAAGCCTGTAGGTCAACCCGACTATCAACGTACCGTTGCTCAAAATAGCGGAGGTTGCCCGTTGTAGTGTAATGGCGTTGAGCGACCAGCGGTTTTAAAGGATAGGTTGTGGTCAACAAATCGGCTAAGGGATTGTAAGCTTGCTCGATTTGCGCTTGAATTGCGGCTTCAACGTCGAAATCTGAGCCTTGCCAGATCCGCAACTCATCCTGGGTTCGACTGCGGTGAGTAATTAATTTTTTCTGCTTCAGGTATTGGATCGTCTTTTGCCAATGCTTACGTCCCTTTTCATCCGTGGGGGAGTCGCACAATGCCAGTGCTACTAATTCAGGCGTTGCACGAAACTTTCCAGTTGAGGTGACTAAATTAAGGACTCCAATGGTTTTCAGTACCTTAAGAACATCCTGGCTCTGATCTTTAGCATCCTGGATCAAGCCTTGCACCTCAACCCAACGTTGTAAATTGAGCCGCGACGCAAGCCCGGTTACTGCCTCAACAAAGTAGTCATAAAGCTGATATAGCTTTAATGTAGGGATTTGATCGCCTTGAATTGCAGTGGATTTAAGGAATTGACTGAAAGCGTAAGGCTCGTCGCTAGTGAGAAAAGTAAATAGAGAGCGATCGTTCTGGGCGTAACGCACACAGAGCATCGGTAGCACCAGAGCCGTCAGGGGGTGCAGAGGATAGGCATCTGCCAGCACCTTTGCTGAAATCTCGTATTCCGAGAGTACATCTTTCAACGCATCAAACCAGCTTTCTGCTTGGAGGTGAATGCTGTGAAGAACTGGATCAGCATTAGATCGATCGATAGCTTGCCCAATCAAGCGAGTCATCTGGCTGGGTGATTCAGTGAGAACGATATCTGTGAATCGTCCGTGAATCTTTGTCCATTCGCTTTGTTCTACTGTCGAGAGGCGATCGCTATATCCTGCAAACGACTGGTGGAGAATGCCCAGCAGGTGAACCTGATAGTTCCCCTTAAGCTCTAGCTCCGCAATCTGCTGAAGCAAGTAAAGGTCTTGAATGCCCTGATGATGAGCTGCATACTCCAGATTCTTGCCCAACTCATCAATAATGAGCAGCACATCCGTTTCAACTGTTTGGACGACTTCTCGGAGCAATTTCAGCACTTGTTGATCGGTAACCTGGCAGTTGCCCTCCTCCGCCTGAAAGCGCCACTCATTAAGATCCATCCAGAAATCTGGCTTCCGCTTCTTCTTCCAAAAAAGCTCAAACCCACGTGATAGGGCACGAACGATCGTCCAGCTTAAAGGCTCCCGTTGAGCCGTTGCTACGGCTCTCAATAATCTAGGCTCAGGAACATTTGTAATGGCTTCCATTTCGGGGCTATCAGCCGGAAAAGCGTATTCAGCGATCGCCCAGGCTTCATCAGCTACCGGGCTTTCTTGTGGCGCACACAAAGCCGCAAGATAATGGGCAAACGCTGACTTCCCTGTTCCATAGACTCCAGTTAATGTCCAGGCGCGGTGAGCATTTGGATCTCCAATGGCAGATAGAATCCGCCGCAACGCTTCAGCCGATCGTTCAGTCGGAACATAGCCCTGAACCGCATCAGGCTTGTCTAAATCTCTCTCTAGGTTGACGGATCGGTAGTAGCGGCGGTGTAGCTCAAAATAGGTCGATAGAACCTTATGGGTCATCTTGCTCACCTTCCCGACCGATAGTATCCGTCTAAGATAGCCGCTGCTAGGCTCAGTGGCTCTCCTTCAAAGGAAAATTGAAGCTTTCCGGCTGCATCCGAGAGCCGAATTTGATCCCGTCGTCGGGCTACGACTTCGATCGCGTCGCAGATGGCGCTCTCGGTCAACTTAAATACGAGTCCTGGGCTACCAAGGTCGTAAAGCAAATTGGCAATTGGAATCGTTTTGGCGGGGCTACCTGTTCGAGCGTGTTGCTGCAAGCAAGCGTAGACCACAATTTCTGGTGGCAAGCTTGGCTTCTGTCCAACACGGAACATATAGTGCCGAGAATCTCCTGCGGTGTGAATTAACCCCAGTTCCGTAAATGGGCAATCCAAGGAATCTTCACTGACTTGAGCCTTACCACTGGGTTGCACGACATACATCCGCAAAATGCAACTCACATCCTTTCTAAGGGAAGAGTTAGAAATACGGGGGGTTTCACGATCGCGGTACTCACAAAGCTGGTAAAACAAATCTTCAGTCGTAAACTCGACCTGGCGAAAATAGTTGAAAGCAACATCCCAAGCGGTCGCCAAATTAGGCGCTTCTAGCAATTTCCAGTGCAGCAGCCAGAGAGAGGCAGGATCTTCTAGATAAGAGTCCCAGCCTTCCTGCCCCAGAAGTTGCTGACCAAATTCTGTCGGCTGGTCATCCTTCAGCAGCTTAAAGGCAGAACACCAGTACCGAATGGAGCGCACCATGTTCTTTCCCACGCCGAGCCGAACAGGGGCATCCTCCCTTAAGAAAATTTCTGAATCGATAGAGGCACGATCAAAACCTTTCTTCAACCAACCAAATCGGGGGTGAAACGTCTCATGACGAGCAAAGACGATGGCTTTAGAATTGCCACTGGTATCTGTATTGCGATTCGCTTGCTCTACCGCCATAATTTTATAGAACGAATGTACCTATTTTCTACGATTCAGAGCGTAGTGGAAAGCCCCAGCCATAGCGTGCATCTATTATGCTACTCCATATATAGGGGGAGGAGCTTAATTGTCCTTAATTAATAGGGATTACGCAGAATAATAAAGCGCACAAAGTGATCAACCCTTTAAGGGCAGTAGCATAATGGGTTCAAATTGCGACTTAGGCAAATGAAGACTTTTGCTGATGTTTTGTAGCCTTGATGACTTTAGTGCGATCGCCGTTACCTGCCAACGCAGCAAGGTGGGTAAGCTTCTGCCGGATGCCTTATATGTCCATATCTCAGCCCTAGAATCATTAGACCCGCTTCTCCAAGAGTACGAGAGTGAAGCTAGAGAGATAGCCTCCCGCCCAGACGGGATCACACTTGTTAAGTTCAATCTGGAAAAGCCAAGCATCTCCTACCTGTTATACCCGGAGTTTGACAGCGATCCGCACCCTGCGCTTCAATCGAGCATTCAGGTGAATCTGCAAAGCCGTGAGATGAACTATAGAGATTACGGTGAGGCAGGCAACCCCTTTATTCTTCACCGAAAAGAAACCTTTGTCGCGACTGATTATCCCCACTACCAGCAGTTCGCTGCCCTCACTCGTCAGGAAGAAGCTCTGGGGCTACTGGATAATCCGAGGGCGATCGGAACACGCTTGGCTTGGGAGGAACGTTTAGCCAAATTTAAAGTCGCGTTTCAAGGGCATACCCTAATCCATCGATCGCTCCTCAACGCCCAGTCTACTCAGGTCAGGATCGATCGCCATAAAGCAGCCATCAGCCGCAACGACTTCTCTAAACCTGTACGTCTGGCATTAGAAGCAGGGCTCCTGAACCAGACCACAACCTTCTTTGACTACGGCTGTGGGCAGGGCGGAGATCTGGAACGGGTGGGTAAACTGGGCTACGAGAGTTCTGGTTGGGACCCCTACTACCGTCCAGATTCGCCCTTAGTCACAGCGGATGTCGTTAATCTGGGTTATATCATCAACGTCATCGAGTCACAGGCAGAGCGGCGTGAGGCTTTGATTAAAGCCTGGGAGCTAACCGGGCAGGTGCTAATTGTCGCTGCCCAGGTTCTCATTGCACAGGGGAATAGCCAGATTGCCTATGGGGATGGGGTGATCACAAGCCGCAATACTTTTCAAAAATACTATGACCAAGAGGAACTGAAGATTTACATTGACCAGGTACTTGGGGTCGATGCAGTTCCGGCAGCATTAGGGATTTACTTTGTTTTTCGGGACGAGTCACAGGCACAGAGTTTTCGGGCATCGCGGTTTCGATCTCGGGTCAGTGTTCCTAAAGTTCAACTGGCAAATAAGCGGTTTGAAGATTACAAGGAACTGCTCACTCCGTTGATGACATTCTTTACAGAGCGGGGACGACTACCAACCCTAGAGGAACTGCCTGAGACGGAAACACTCAGCACTGAATTTGGCAATGTGCGACGGGCATTCCAGATCGTCCTGCAAGCTACGAATCCGCAGGAATGGGATGAAATTAGCGATCGCCGCCGTCAGGACTTGTTAGTTTATTTGGCGTTAGGCCATTTTGGTCATCGTCCCAAGCTTCGGGATTTGACACCTGTGGTTCAGAACGACATCAAAAGTCTATTCGGTGGCTACCAGCAAGCCTGTGCAGCGGCAGACCTGATGCTGATGAGCTTGGGTAATCTAGAGGTTGTCGAGGAACGCTGCAAGAGTAGTGCGATCGGGCAGAAGCGGCCGAATTCATTATGGGTTCATGTGTCGGCGATCGAGGCACTTGATCCGCTACTGAGGCTCTATGAAGGTTGCGCCTCTCGCACGATCGGTCGCCCCCAGGAAGCCAATGTTGTCAAGTTTCACTTCCGTAAGCCGAAGATCTCCTATCTGTTCTACCCCAGTTTTGACACCGATCCCCATCCTGCCCTGCACACAAGTATGGAGATTGATCTAAGAGATCTACACGTTCATTACCGAGATTACGACTCCAACGATAACCCACCCCTACTGCACCAGAAGGATTCAATGGTGACAGCCGACTACCCGCTGTACGAGAAGTTCGCAAAGCTGACGCGGCAAGAGGAGGGATGGGGTTTGCTGGATGATTTGCGTCTGATTTACGACACTCGTGGCTGGCAAAAATGCCTGGAGGAGCATTGTGCTGAGTTAAAAGGACATCGTGTGGTGTGGAGGAAAGACGCTGATCCCTATCGGGTGAAGCTTGTACGATCGACTATTCGAGCGAAGCAAACAGGGCGAAAGAATGAGGAAGAATAATGCTTGAGCTAGAGAGAATTCAGTCGCTTGCCCAGTTCTACTCACCTCAAGAGCTATTTGCGGCTTTGGTCTGGCAACGTCGGTTTAACGAATTTGATGGACAGGAAGTAATCACAGATCTCACTAACCATCACCATCTGTGGAAAAGCTTTCTTTTTACTAAACCCATCTATGCGCCAGATAAAGATGGATTGAGTTTTAATGGAGTGCTTGAAACGCTACTAGCAATGGCAAACTATCGTCCAATGCCAGAATCAAGCATCATTCACTTTGTTCCTTATCCAGCAGACACACTGTATGTCTTAGCAGAAAACCGAGACACGACGGTAGCTCAATTAATGGATTTGGGAAAAAAATGGCGAGCAGATTGTGTAGATGTATGTGATGGCACGAATGCTGAGGAGACTGAAGATTGGGAATTTCGAGATTATGTATCACTCCGTCTTCGCAAGGCTTTATGGGGTGAAGACTTTAAGCGCGATCAAGATGCTGTGATCATTTCCTACTGGTGGGATTGAGATATGTACCGTTCTTTGATTACACAATGGATTCATAAATTACGTTCTCGGCGTAGCCAAAGTGGAGAGTTTAAATACAAACCTCTTTTAGTTCTAGCTGTTCTAGAGATCTTAGATAGAGAGCCTGATCATCCAAACTCTTTCCAATATGATGAATTATTTGATGCCACGAAAAAAGTTACCAATAAAAGAGGCTGGAATATTAGTGAGCAGCAATTCGCCCATCCATATGTCAGATTAAAAAATGACAAACAGCCTATTCAAGTTTGGATTCCTGAAGCATTGGAAGGTATCGATTTAGGGCGATACGAGGTAGTCTATCCACCCAATGTTAAGAGAGATGTTCCAAGTATAAAGATAGACGATCGTCTTTGGGAATTTTTTAGGAATGCAGAGGATAGAGCTTCTTTTGAGCAACAAATAGAAGACAGCTTATCTCTGCAAGACTCACCATCGCTATTCGACTCGGAATTTGACCAAGAAGTCCAATCTGGAGAGGATAGTAGTTTTGAGTCAGCAGTTGGGAGCAGTTATGTATCTAAGCCAAATGAAGAAATTGACAACTCAGAATTAGAAGAAGAGCTAATTTCGCATCCCCAAGAAGGGCTATCGTCTCAAGTCATACCTTCTAAGAATGACGTTATTCACCCTGAGCATTCTTTGTCTCAGGTTGCACATGAAACTTGTATAGAAGTCAGCCAGTTGGAGAAATGGATTAGGATAATTGAACGAAAAAAGCAAGTTATATTCTACGGACCGCCTGGAACGGGCAAAACTTTTATAGTCGAGCAATTATCAAAACATCTTGTTGGTGGACAGAATGGTTATTTAGATTTGGTACAGTTCCATCCCGCGTACACATACGAGGATTTTGTACAAGGTATACGCCCTGAAGTAAAACAGGATGGAGCAATCAAGTTTGAATTAGTTCCAGGACGCTTTGTCAAATTCTGTAGAGATGCGATGAATCATGGTCGTAGTGTCATGATAATTGATGAGATCAATCGTGCAAATGTCTCTAGTGTTTTTGGTGAATTGATGTACTTGCTTGAATATCGAGGAAAACCAGCTTCTCTAGCAGGCGGCGATTCTTTTAGCATCCCTGAAAATCTTATTCTTATTGGTACTATGAATACTGCTGATCGCTCAATCGCATTAGTTGACTATGCTTCAAGGCGAAGATTTGCTTTTATTGAATTACTACCAAATTATGATCTACTGACTCGGTATCACGAGAAAATAGGGAGTAATTTTCAAGTTGACAAGCTAATCGACGTACTTAAGAAAGTAAATCAAACAATCGGCGACAAGAATTATGAAATTGGTGTTTCATTCTTTATGGATGAGAATTTAAAGAGCAACTTTGAGGATATATGGACTTATGAGATTGAGCCATATATAGAGGAGTATTTCTTTGGTCAACCACAAAAAATTAATAGCTTTCGCCTGGAAAAGGTTTTAGAAGAATTAAATAAATGAATTTAGAGCAAAAGATTATTGAAATTGTTGAACATCAATGGAGCAAAGTCTCTACAGATGATTTACCTGTAGATTTAGGAGAAATTTTATACCAAAATTATAGTGACAAAATTGAGATAGATTTTCCATCACCAAAAACTGAAAACTCGTGGAGATTGAAATCTAAAGGATGTATAGGGTTTATCGCTTTAAGTTCAAGCTTTGCACTTCGACTATCTCCAAAGATTAAGGTTGACAAGCTGTTTCAAATGTTGGAGTACGTATATGGTTTTGAGATACAGGTTGAAGATAAACTTGAGTTGATTTACTGTGACGCTATTGAATCATTCTATGAGAGGTTGGCTTGTCTGTTATCGTGTCAAATCTTAGAAAGAGTTAAAAAGGGATTATATAGAGCTTATATTGAGCAAGTAGAGGATTTATCCGTTATTCGAGGTCATATCAATGCTCGTTCATTTCTTCGTAATCCCTGGAATTTAAAGATTAGTTGCAGTTACCAAAAATATACAGGGAATATTGTTGACAACAAAATCTTGGCTTGGGCTCTACACCTCATAAAACAGAGCGGGTTGTGTGACCAATCACGTCTTAGCATCCTAAAAGCATACAAAGCACTTTGTGAAGTAGTTGAATTAAGTCCTTGCAGTTCCGAGGCTTGTATTAATAGAACCTACAATCGGCTAAATGATGATTACCGTCGTCTACATGCGTTGTGCCGTTTTTTCATTGATAGTAGTAGTGCTAGTTTAAAACAGGGAGAATACGCTATGGTCTCCTTCCTCGTAGATATGGATAGGCTATTTGAGATGTTTGTGGCTTCCTGGCTTAAGAAGAACCTTCCTGAGAAATACGATTTAAGAGAACAAGATGAACTTTATATTGCTCCAGATATGAAGCCAAGTCGAATTGATATTGTTATATATGATGAAGAAGGGAAAGAGTATTGTGTTTTGGATACTAAATACAAGACCAAATTTGAACGTGATGATCTGTATCAAATAGATTCTTATGCTTCACGTAAAAACTGCAATGAAGCTATTTTGGTATATCCAGTACTACCAGATAATTGCCCAAAGGCTTTGTTCCCAAATCAAAATATACAAGTTCGGATATTGGTATTCTCTTTAGATAGTGATTTAGAAGAAGCAGGCAAGCAATTCAGAAGTGCTTTATTCAAGTCATAAGTTCCTACTTGTATTAGTTCTTCCCTGTACACTCTTGTTTTTAGCTAAAGAAATATCCTATTGCTCAATGTCCTTGTTGGCATCCCCCTTCTGTGAATGCCCAGATTTCTCGCTGCCGTTGAGGGGAATAGCTAGTGTGGATGGGTCGATGGTTCCCTTCACAGTACAACGAATCAAAAGGTAACTACTGTTCTAGCATCCACTCAACGAGACGATCGCTCTCCACCCTCACAATACAAAAATCGCAGGCAGACCGGGTTAGTACAGGTGTTGCCTCAACGATTGTTGGAGAGATTTTAGGAGGCAGATTAAGCAAATCTGCCTAAATTCCCTATTTTTACTTCAGGGTTTGGATAATAGCGGTTAGGGATTTATTGGACTGCCCTGAGTCAGTAGGAGGAAGCCTGTGCTTGAGTTGGCTAAGCTGATTGATCTGATTGTCGGTTTCGCGAGTCCTGTTGTTCAGAACAAGCTCCAGCGGAGCGAACTTGTGATTAAGTTGCTGAAGCAACTGAACCTCGACTCAGACCATCCGCCTGCTGACTTTACGGCAGTTTATCAATACACGCTGGTGGAATACGGCATCGGCAAGCCAAAGCCCGTGTTGGAGATGTTCCGACAAGCAGAGATTCAAGCCATTTTCCGCAAAGCATTGGAGCAGAATAATCCGAGCCTGCTGCTCAAGAACGGTGAGACCTTTCTTGCTGGGCATAGTTTAGGCGACCAGATCCAGGTGTTAGGAATTGATGCACGGCAGGAGTTTTATCAATTTGCAGCGGTGTTTATCGAAGTCGCTAAACGGACCCGTACCCCGGCTGAAGTCTTGACAAACCAGCGTCTAGAGTCGCTGCACCGCCAGATTAGCAGTATTCAGGATCGGCTACATCGGCTGCCCACATTGGAAGCAATGCGAACTGAAATGGCACGGTTGGCGGCTCAAAGCTATCCTATGCTACCGGGCGCAATTGCCACTCCCGCCTTAGCCCAAGAGCGCCAGTTGCAAGAACGTCAGTGCCGAGCCTTTGCCCTTGCACAGCAGATGAAAGGCTGGTTTGAAACATTGGGCTATCGTTTTGAACCCTATGAGGTGTGGCAAGACGATTACTTTGAATGGATTATCGACATCCCTGTGCGACGGGGGCGGTACGATCGCATCCTGGTGCGTGGCGTTGATGGCGAAGTAGGGTTGGGCGACATTAAAGCACTGCGACAGTCGGTTGAAACACAACGAGCGGACGAGGGCTGGCTCGTCACGGCACGGCGGATCAGTCGGGCAGCACGGGAGGAGGTAGAGAAGGAGGAGAATCACGACCTGGGCTGCTATACCTTGGATGAACTGCTAGATCAGGATGCTGATTTTGGTGGCTACCTGGACTGGCTAGAATCTGAGATTGGGCGACGGGGCATTGACCAGAAGTATGTGCCGCTAGCCTGCACCAAAGAAGAGATTGACCCGGATACGAAGCAGCGAATCGGGATGAGCCGCTACGATGATCGCGATGGCTGGATTGATGGCTACATTGATCTGTGGCTGGATGACCCTGCAAAAGAACACATCTCAGTGCTGGGAGAATTTGGGACGGGCAAAACCTGGTTTGCCTTCCACTACGCTAGTCAAGCTCTAAAACGTTACCGGGAAGCACAAAAACGTGGTGTAGAACGCCCCCGTTTGCCGCTGGTCATTCCCCTGCGCGACTATGCCAAGGCAGTGAGTGTGGAATCGCTGTTTTCAGAGTTCTTCTTCCGTAAACATGAGGTGCGATCGCTCACCTATTCGGCATTTGAGCAACTCAACCGGATGGGCAAACTGCTGCTGATTTTTGATGGATTTGACGAGATGGCAGCACGGGTCGATCGCCAGGAGATGATTAACAACTTCTGGGAATTGGCGAAAGTAGTCGTGCCTGGAGCAAAGGTGATTCTGACCTGCCGCACCGAACATTTCCCAGAAGCAAAGGAAGGACGGGCACTGCTGAACGCCCAGTTGCAAGCATCAACTGCAAGCCTAACTGGAGAAATGCCCCAGTTTGAGGTGCTGGAACTAGAGAAATTCAACGATGAACAAATTGGGCAGGTGATGTCTCAGCAAGCGGAGCCTGCCACTGTGGAACAGGTAATGAGCAACCCGCAGCTTTTGGATCTGGCGCGTCGTCCGGTGATGACGGAGTTGATTCTGGAGGCGTTGCCGGATATTGAGGCGGGTAAACCTGTGGATATGTCGCGGGTGTATTTATACGCCGTGCGACGCAAGATGGAGCGGGATATCAAGGAAGAGCGCACGTTTACCTCGTTGGCAGAGAAGCTCTATTTTCTGTGTGAGTTGTCGTGGGAGATGTTGTCGAGCGATCGCATGAGCCTTAACTATCGCGAGTTTCCCGATCGCATTCGTCGTTTGTTTGGTTCTGTGGTTCAGGAGGAAAAAGATCTGGATCACTGGCACTACGACATGATGGGTCAAACGATGCTGATCCGGAATGCCGATGGTGACTATATGCCAGCCCATAGATCGCTTCTAGAATTTTTTGTTGCTTATAAATTTGCTGCCGAGTTGGGTGCCTTAGCTCCTGATTTTCTGGAATTGGCACAGATGCAATCCTGCTTAGATACAGATGTAAAACCACAAGATTACACTTGGTCTGGCTACTTTCAACGGGAACTAGACGATACAGGACGGAGTGTAGCGATCGCACCACTGAAGACGTTTGTAGGCGAAGCAATGGAAAAGCTACGTCTGACAGTAGGGCAAGCACCTTTAACAAAAGCTGTTTTAGATTTATTAGTGCCAACACTAACACCGTTTTTACAGAAAATTAAACATCCTTTAATGCATGTTATTGAAGCAACACAAAACAAACCAGAGGAAACTGTTGGTTATGTTGGTGGCAATACAGCAACTCTACTGACGAAGCTCAATGAAAGTGCCCTATCTCATCAAGACCTATCTAACACAGTTATTCAGAATGCGGATTTAGTCCATGCTAATCTATGGGGTACTAGTTTCCTCAATGCAATTATTAAAAAGCCTTTATTTCCAGAGATATTTGGATCAATCTTTGCACTTACCTACAGTCCTGACGGTAAGTTTTTTGCAACCGCTGGTGCAACTTGCGAAATTAATCTATGGAATGCAACAAATAATCAATTGTTGAATAGATTTAAAGGTCATAAAGACTGGATACGTTATCTCATATTTACTGCTAATGCAAAGACATTAATTAGTGCTGCTTTTGACCAAACTGTCAGGATGTGGGATGTAGAAACAGGCGATTGTACTAAGATTTTATATGGTCATACTAGCCGATTAAATTGCGTTACTGTTAGTTCTGACTCTAAATATCTGGCTAGTGCCAGTGACGATCAAACCATTAGAGTTTGGGATTTTATGACAGGCGAATGCATTCAAACCTTAGAAGGGCACACAGCAGCAGTAGAGGCAGTTGTTATCCACAATGAAGCTAGGCTTTTAATCAGCGGAGCTTCAGATAAATCCATTAAAATTTGGGATTTACAGACAAGAGAGTGTTTAAGATCTCTAGACGCGCATACAGATAGGGTGCTTTGTTTAGCACTCAGTCCAGATGGCAAAACATTCGCAAGTAGCAGTCGTGACCATACAGTCAGGTTGTGGGATGTTGAAACTGGAGCATGTCTTAAGATTTTGGAAGGACACGATAGAAGAGTCCGTACAGTTATATTCAACTCTGACGGCAAATTATTGGCAAGTGGTTGTAATGACCAAGAAATTAGGCTCTGGGATGTTGAAACTGGAAATTGCCTAAAAATTCTTCTAGGGCATACTGATTGGATTCGGACGATTGCTTTCAGTCCTGATGGGCATACCCTCTCAAGTGGCAGTGAGGATCAAACTATTAGACACTGGGATGTCAAAACTGGGGAATGCCTGACGACCTTACAAGGTTATACAGGAGAAATTCGTTCGATAGTGCTGTCACCTGACGGGCGAACCTTAGCAATTGGTTGTGAAGATAAGTGCTTGAGAATGTGGCAGGGTGACTTTGATGGCTTGTCCACACCTAAAACGTATGTAACTCTTGCTGGTCACACGAGTCGCATTAATTCAGTTAGCATCAGCCCTGATAGTCATATTGTTGCGACCGCTAGTTTCGATTGCTCAATTAAGCTTTGGGATATTGCGACATGCATTTGTCTCAGAACTTTAGAAGGGCATTACCGATCGCTCAATGCTGTTGTATTTAGTCCAGATGGAAAGTTTTTGGCTAGTACAAGTGCCGATTGTACAGTACGTCTATGGAACGCTCAAGACGGAGAATGTATTGCTCTTTTACAAGGGCATGACAACTGGCTGTGGACTGTTGCAATTAGCCCAGATAATTGCCTGATTGCTAGTGGTGGGGACGATCAAACCATTAGAGTATGGAATGTTCAGACTGGAGAATGCTTTGCTGTCTTTAAAGAGCATCGTGGTGGAATTAATTCAGTTGTATTTACTTCAGATAGCCGAATATTAGTAAGTGCAGGAGCAGATCAGATGATTAGATTGTGGAATATCTCTGGTAAAGAGTGTTTTAAGTCCTGGTTAGCTCATGATAGTTACATCACATCTCTAGCAATTTCTCCAGATAGCAAGAAGTTAGTTAGCTCCGGCGATGATAAATCCCTCAAGATTTGGGATCTTCGATCGGGAGAATGCCTCAAAGTATTGAAGGGACACACAGATATTGTTCGTTCAGTTGTCTTTACTCCAGACGGCTCAAAACTGATCAGTGGTAGTTCTGATCAAACAATTCGTATTTGGGATGTTAAGACAGGTGAGTATTTGCAAACAATACGACCACCCAGACCTTATGAAGGTATGAATATCACTGGAGTCAAAGGTTTAACCGAAGCAGAGAAAGCTAAGCTGAAAGCGTTAGGGGCGATCGAGCATTAAAGAATTTAGTTCAACCGTTTCACTATCTCTATCCAATTCTCAATACCTTTCCTCGTAGGCACTCCTTCATCTGTAAACGTCCAAATATTCTGCTTTTGCTGAGGAGCGTAACTGATGTGGATTGGTCGATCGCCCCCATAGTAGTACAACGAATCAAAGGGCAACTGCTCCTCCAAAATCCACTCCATAAGGCGATCGCTCTCCAGACCAACAATCCGAAAATCACAGGCAGCACCGAGGCGATCGCAGTAATACTTGCCATTTCGGTTCTTTTCATGCGCCATGTGCTGGTCACGACTTGGATCAACCCGACCATTCTTTATGCCTGTCTCCGGGTCTTTCTGAGCCAGGAACCGCTTCAAATCCTTTGAGCAAAACCCGTAGGTTAACTGGAACCGTTCCCTCCCAAAGTGAGCAATCACAGGGTTGAGTATGTGTTCGCAAAGTGATTCTAACGCTGGGATTGTTTCTTCCGGGTTTTCCGGATACGGATTGATGCGATCTGCATACTTCCTGTATGTCTGGGTACAAGTGCAAAATTCCTGCAAAGTCAGGTACTTTCCCAACAAAATTTCATGCATTCAAGCGTCAGCCTCCTGAATCGGGAATTCTAACTCTGAACAGAGTCTAAAATTCTACGATACAAAACATGGCTGCCCTCCTAACAAAATCCAACTTTATGAGCGGGCTGCAATGCCTTAAGAAACTTTGGTTGGAAGTGCAGGAGCCACACCAAGCCACTGCCCTCTCCCCAGCACAGCAACGCATCATCGACCAGGGCGAGGAGGTTGGGCATTATGCCCGTCAGCAATTTCCTAATGGGCAATTGATTGTGGGAAACGGAAACAAGGCTCTTCAAGCGACTCAAGATGCGATCGCGGCTGGATCATTGTGCCTTTTTGAAGCTGCCTTCAGTTTTGATGGCTTGCTCGTTCGGTGCGACATTCTTCAGAAAACTCCAGCAGGCACCTGGGAATTGATTGAGGTCAAATCCTCTAGCAAGGTTAAAGATGAGCATCAGTGGGATTTAGCCCTGCAAAAACACGTTTTGATTGGGGCAGGGCTACCGATTGGTGTATCCAAGCTAATGCACGTCAATACTCAGACCTGTTTCTTCCCTAACCTGGCAGACCTCTTTGTAATCCTAGATATCACCGAAGAAGTCGATCGCCTCTTACCCGAAATACCCAAAAAGCTTGAGCAATTTAGGGCTATCCTCACCGAGAATTTGGAACCCACCCTTGCGATCGGCAAACACTGCGACAATCCCAATCCCTGTCCTTTTACAGACTACTGTTGGCAGCACGTTCCGGAGATCTCCATCTTTACGATTCCTCGCCTGGATTGGAAAAAGAAAGAGGCGTTAATCGGTCAAGGAATTTTGGCGATCGCCGAACTTCCATTGAACTACCCTCTATCAGCTAACCAGCGCAGCTACGTTAATAGCGTCTTCAGTGGTCAGCCTGTTGTGGACGAAGCCGCGATCGCCGCTAGCCTAGCCGAACTTGTTTATCCCATTCACTTCTTTGACTTTGAAGCTCAAAATCCTGCGATCCCTAGATTTGATGGGTTGAAACCCTACGAGCAATTCCCTTTTCAATACAGTTGCCACATCCTCTGCCAGAATGGGCATGTCGAACACCGAGAGTATCTTCACACTGACACGTCCGATCCGAGACCTCCGTTGATTGCGGCATTGACCAAAGACGTCACTGCCATTGGTTCTGTAGTGGTTTACCACCAGTCTTTTGAAGCCAGCTTGTTGAGGAAATTGGCGCAAGCTTTCCCTGCTTATGCGATTCACCTAGAATCGATCGCCACTCGGCTTTGGGACTTAGAGGATATTTTTAAGAGGCACTACAAACATCCTGCTTTCCGAGGATCCACCTCCATCAAAAACGTTTTGCCGGTTCTGGTTCCGAATTTAAGCTACAAAGCTCTGAATTGTCAGCGTGGTGACCAGGCGCAAGCCATTTGGGACAAGATGATTTTGTGCCCCGATCCAAACCAAAAAGCCCAATTGATAGCGGATCTAAAGGCTTATTGCCAGCTCGACACCCTGGCGATGGTTGAACTTCACAAAGCACTCACTCAACTTGCCTAAAATCTGTGCTTTTGTTGATTGCATCAATCTTCAGATGCCCCATCAACTCCATAATCGATGAAGAGCGCAGAAACCTTTGTATCAAGGGCTTTTGCTAGCTTTTGGATATTTTCAAGAGAAGGATTGCGATCGCCCCGCTCAATATCTGAGATGTAGTTCCGATGTAAGCCTGCGCGCTCAGCCAATTCCTCCTGTGAGAGGTCTAGTTCTCGCCTGCGCTTCCTAACCGCTCTACCGAATAACCACTTTATGTCCGAACGCTCATTTTCCCTCACGACTGAATCTTGAGGGAATGAGGGTATCAAGTCCACACATAATAGGTGTAGAATTTCATACTATAAGTGTGATACTCCTATTGGTAGGCAAATAACTGCTCAGCCATTGATTCAATGGTCGAATCAGCAGCTCATGAGCCTGCTCGATACGGCAACTCAACTGCCCAGCTCCTCTATGTTTGACTTCTTAAGCGAAAATATACGACCACTTGGCCTGCCTCCAGGTTTTCCCCAATCTGTCGCTTCCCCTAAATACCAAGTAGGGGAACAATGCCGTTGGATTCCAACCCAGAACACAGATTGGGGCAGCATTATTGGGTACGTTTACCTCCCAAGGTCAGATAGCTCTTATGAAAGACCTCAGTGGTCCTGGATTTATCTCATACTGCTAAATGCTGACAGCCCATCACGAGGCTGGGTTACTACCGATTGGGTTAGTGAAGAGGATCTAGAGATTCTTCCTGCTGAAAAAGCTCCATCAGTTTCTACTGAGTCGGAGGCTTTATGACACGCAGGTCAGGACAAGTCCCATTTGGAGAAGTCGAACGGGTGCTATTTCGGACTTACGTCAACTGCCAGATTGCGATCGCCCATCCCCGCGAGCTGTATGAGGAACTCGATCTCACCCAGGAGCAACTCGCGATCGTTGCCGGGTGTAGCTTAGCCACAATGGAACGATGGATGAGCCAAAACAATGAACCCCGAATGCTCAAAGAGGTTTACCTGCGTCGATTAGGGGAATTCCGGTTTTTACTCCGTCATTACCGTGAAATTCCTGCTGAAGCATGGGATCGCCTTTGCCCACTCCCACCCAGAGATCGTGCCATTCTCTTTCCAGATCAGTCATGACAGATGTGTGGTTCTTTCCCTCATTTGAGGGGAATTTGCTGGAGATGCTTGTTTGAGTTAGTACGCTCGATCTATCGTGACAACAATCTCTCCAATCGCCGTTAAGGAACCCGCAAAACATGGACGGAATGCTCTCCAATTTCGACATCGGCAAACCCGTACTGGCAGATCTCCTCCTACAAATCCATCTGGGTAAGATTCAGCTACCGGATCTCCAGCGCAGTTTCTGCTGGCTCGACGATCTGATCATTCGTCTTTTGGCAAGTATCAGCAAAGGCTGGACCATTGGGGCAATTATGCTATTGGAGAACAACAGCCCCCACTGGGTTTTTCGTCCTCGTCTGGTTGAAGGCGTTCAACTAGAAAACTCGCCGATTCCGACTTACCTGATTTTGGATGGACAGCAAAGACTGACAGCCCTCTACATGGCGCTCTTCTCGAACCGTCCTGTCCAGCTTCGGAACAAACGAAACTACAAGCATTCCAGCCGCTGGTATTACATCGATATTGAGAAGGCACTAGATCCTCAGGTTCGGCGTGAGCAGGCGATCGTCAGCTTGAACGAGGATCGCATCCGCGTCGGGTTTAACAGTGAGGGCAAAAAGATTGATTGCTCAACCTCAGAGAAGGAGTACGAACAGGGGTTATTTCCGACTACCAGCACTTTTCAGTTCTCAAAATGGCGGCAGGAATACTGCAAATATTGGAACTACGCACCTGAAAAGCTGGAATTAATCGACAAGTTCGAGCAGGAAATCATCAAGCGGTTTGAGCATTATCAACTCCCGGTGATCGAATTGATGGCATCGCTGCCTAGACCTGCTGTTTGCCAGATGTTTGAGAACGTGAACACACAAAATTCAGTGCTCACCTTTTTTGACCTGGCGACTGCCTGTTTTGCCGCCGACAACTTCTCCCTCCGAGAAGATTGGGCAGAGAAAGAGCAGCAACTCAAAAAACACCGATTGCTGCACTCAGTGCGGGAAACAGACTTTCTCAGTTGTGTGACTCTGGTGGCAACTTATTATCGTCGCCAACATGCGATCAAAACCTCAACTCCCTCACAAAAGCTCCCGGCAGTCGCTTGTGGACGCGATGAGGTTTTGAATTTGTCGGTTGAGGAGTACAAAACCTTTGCCCCACGAGTGGTGGTGGGGTATGAAGAGGCAGTGAGGTTTTTACATGGACAACGGATCGTAGCAGCCGAGGATTTGCCCTACCAGATCCAGCTTGTCGCTCTTGCTGCTGTGCTTGCCGTGATTGGCTATCCCCAGGAACAGGTACGCTCCAAGTTAGAGCAGTGGTTCTGGTGCGGGGCATGCACCGCGTTCTACACCTCCTGGCACGAGGCACGAGCTTCAAGAGACATGTTGGAGGTGCCAGACTGGTTGATGGGCAATAGTCTAGTCGTTCCAAGCACAGTACGGGAGGCGCTGTTTGACCGCAGCTTCCTACAGCGCACTCAGCGGCGACACGGCTCCGTTTACAAGAGCATCAGCGCTTTGTTGCGGAAAAATGGGGCGATCGACCTTGCTACTGGCGAAGCACTATCAGATGTGAACTTCTTTAATGACCCGATTGAGTGCCACCATCTTTTTCCCACCGCTTATGCCAAACGTCAGGCAATTCCTGCCTCCCAGTACAACTGCCTGGTGAACCTAACTCCGCTGTCCCAACTTAGCAATAAAAAGATTGGTGGGAAGGCACCGAATGAGTATCTTCAAGCATTGGTGGATCAGGGCATCTCCCGATCTCGTCTCGACTCGATTTTGCGATCGCACTTGGTAGAGCCGGAGTCCCTTTGGCGGAACGACTTTGAGATGTTTTTGATTACCCGCACAGAGAACTTGCTGAAGTTGGTGAGTGAAGCGATGGGAAAAACGGCAATAGGGAGGTCTTTTGAGATCGAACTGCCAGCTTTGGTTGTGTCCTACAGCTGAGCTGTTGCTTTCCACCCCCTTGAGGTGCATTATTCCGAGCGCTGTAATTTGTGATCAGGGAAAGAAGATCTATGCCACTTTATGCCATCCTCCATAGTGATATCGAAGGGCTACACGAGAAAAGCTGCACGTTGGTTCATGCGGGTTCTCCCGTTGAGCTCGCCCAGCAGATGTTAGCTCATCCGGAGCAATGGCAAGCGTTGCTGTGCCATCTTTACCCGGACGATGGCGATCCTCGTAGTGTGTGGCAAAGAGTTCAAAGTGACGAACTCACACCCGAAGCACTGTTAGCCTTGATTGACCAAACCTACTCTGATGAACCGGCTGAGATGGTACGAATTCAGCTAGTTCAGGTTCAATCCCTTAACCAGGTAAAGGTTGAAACCCGATGGATGAGTTCCGATGCTTCAGACTACTTAGACAGCATGTCCGGAGATCTCCCTGTTTCATCAGCACAAACCCTCTCCTCATCGACCATTGGGGAACTTCTAGCAAATTATACGCAACTCAGACGACGCAAAGGCAGGGAGTTATCCGCTCAACTGAATCAAATGAGGCAGCAGGTCATTGCTGAATTTGATTCAATCCGTCAACGAGAGCTAGAATTTACTGCCCTCCAGGAGTCTTTGCTCGATCAGCTCCGGACCCATTTTGCTTTCGATGCGCGATCGCTTCTAACAACAACCGATTTTGAGCGGTTTGTACAATCCATGTTGGTAGCAGGTTTAGAAGAATCAGGCATAACACCACCGCTGCAAGTCGCTCAGAACCCAGCGGATTGGGCGTTAAAAGTCCTACCTCATCCCCTACAACTGCAAAACATTCAGACAACCAGACCCTCTAAAGAACCTGAAATTACTGAGTTTTTTGTTGAGATGCAGGTCAGTTTAGGTGATTGGTTCCAGTTTCTGTCTATTCCGGTTGGTGGATCGAAAGATGGGCTTTCGGTCTCCTATCAGCCCCTCTATACGACACAACAGTGGATTGAGGTCAGCTACCAGCTACAAAAGAACCTGGCGCAACTTCCGATCGCTCCCGACTTACAGCTTGGATTAGCCCAAGAACTGGTCTGCCTGCTCACCTACATCGGCGAATTGTTCAATGTCGTTGGTATCGTCGATCGCCTTGATAATTTGCAGATTTGAGCAGAGGTGTCGTAATTCCAATCAGTAGATTGAATGTCCTTGCTGAGGTTAAGGCTTTCAGTTCATGTCTAATTGCAAGGTTACAAATATGTCTAAATCGCTCAAGTTGCCCTGCAAACGTTACTTCCTCATTTCGATGCTGCTTGCCTTTTGGCTGGGAGTAAACAAGTTCCTACTGTTCAAAGGAGTTCTTTCCTGCAGACGAGCGTTGAAGATACAAAGTTGGCTACTTCATCTTTGGCAGATGGAACAAAAGCAACTTTGTGCTGTGACTTTTCAAGTGCTTGAACAATGTTTTAGGAGTGGCGAAATTGATTTAGATGAAGACGTTTTGGAATACTTTAAAGACCTGAAGGCGATGGAAGCCGAAGGACGGTACAACGAGGTTCTGCATCAACTGTATGTGCCTCGAAACAAAGCCTATCAAGCAAGTGACAAGTGCATGGCTCCTGACCAAGACTGACTTCAATAACATAGCGCTTTTCTACAGGGGTTCTGTAATGCACACAAATTCAATCTATTCCCAATCTTTGTACAAGTTCTGATTCTGCTCCATTCGTCTGCTCCGAATAAATTTCTCGTAAATCATCATTCTTATAACCTATAGAATCAGATAGACTAGCAATTATAGCCTCAGAATAGACTTGGGATTGCATATAAGATTCAAACATGTGTCTAATTGCATTTGGCGTAACTGGCTTCCCTATGATGCGGCAAGAAGCATTTCGAATAACATTTGTAAAATCTGTAGGATTTTCGTAGAATTCGCCATTTTTCTTTGTGAATACAAAGGAATGCTGAGGAGCAAAACAAGCTCTTAATCCCCCTATCTCTATATCCTCAGTTGAATAGGGATAGTGAATCAACCATGCGCTCAGATAATTATAGAAAGATGTTTTATCTGAATATGTTAAGTTTGGAACCTTAAGTATAGGTGGCTTGCTACGCTTATCAGATCCGTAGAAAGGACCGAAAAGTTTTATCCACCAAGTATTATCGTACAAAAACAGATACCCCTCATTGAGGATTAAGTAGTTCATGACCTCTTCAGGGTCAGTAGAAGCAAAAAATTTTAAGTACCTATACGTGATTCGAGAACGTAGAGGTAGGTAAGCATAAAAAGCTACCATCAGAAACCTCTGTAAACTAAGTGCGATCGCACTTAATGTCCGTGAGGAGTGCTTTGAGCGCTTCTCATTATGTAAATTTCTAATTAAAAAACTAGGCTCACATTCTAATCTGAGGGCTTCTACTAGCCGTAGAAACTCTACCCAATCTGGAATTTTCTTGAGTGTATGGGTAACAGAAGGCTTGTTGCGGACGCTTCGGTGGTTTTTTCTTATTTCCTGACGCAACGCTTGAATCTCAGGGAGGTCTTCGTAGTTGATTTTCAAGAGGTTCAGGTTTTGCTGATAGTGCAGGAATTTGGTAACAGCGATCGAAGTTTGCAGTACGTTGATAGTGTAATAACTTTGCTCACCTCGATTTTCAAAATCATCTTCAGTATCATTAGGTGTCTGTAGCCAATCAATGTATTCTTGAATATCACCAAGTGGTTCTGGAACCAATCGGTCTCCCTGTTCGGCATTCTCATATGCGCTACCAACCCAAACAGGAATGAATTTCCGCAAAGTCAATTGGTCTATGGGCACCATCTGGTAATGGTGTAACCAACCGAAGAAAAGGTCAATATTTTTAAGATCGTTTTTTGCAGTTTCAGCTTTAACGGATGAGATATGTGCTTCGGTAGGTGGGTTGATCCGAAACTCATAAAATGAATTAAGTTCCTGCTGAAGATTTTGTGGAATCTGCTCACCCTTTGTTGCTTTCAATCCATAAGATTTTCGTTTTTTTCGGGTGGTAGTACGAATTTGCTTAGTTTTTTCCTGCTTTTCTGTCTTTTCAGTAGAGCCTTGAGAAGCAGGGATTACCCACCAAGCTTGGGATTTACACCAAGAAAGAAAGCGATTAAGCGTATGGCGCTGGATACGCTGGTTGCCTTTCGACAGAGTCACACTCGCAAATGAACGTTTTAGGAGCTCAGGTGCTTCCTGCAACTTCTCTAGAGGCACTTGCTTGAGAGCTTCTAAGCCAGATTGCTTCTCCAGTTCTGTAATTTTTTTCCCTTTAGGTGCCGGAAAACCCATAGCTGGAAGGACATAACGCAACAAGGCAGACTGAGTTTGGGCGAGCGTAGCATAGGCTTTTGACTCAGGCTCAGATGCCCGCACTTCTGCGGTATAGAGATTAAGCGCCTCATAAATAGAGTGCGGTTGCGTTGCCTGCCGTGCCATAGCTTGGAAACCAATAAAATTAGGCTCTTTACACTACTGACACTAGGTTACGTCTAGCATTTTTAACGATTCAGCTAAAGAATGTTGTTTATAACGGTTTTTAGCATAGATTTTTTGTAATCTATGCTGTAACATCTTGGATGAACAGCTTTTCCTTCTCCTATGGAGGGGAAAGCTGGTTCAGATGGCCCATTGCTTGCAAAATAAATCTTGCAATAGGAGAAAAGTGTGAAGCTCCAGAAAGAACAGTTTGATGTTTGGTGCGATCGCCTTCAACTTTCTGCAGAAGCGCGTAGATACATTATGGAGATTCGTTCTTCGGATCCTTCTCGTGTAGTAGGCGGGGGAAGAAGGAGTGTTTCGGGTCGCTTCCCTAGCCGTAAAATGCAATTTACGATTCAATTTGAGTCGCACAAGGTAGAGTTACCCCTGATCTACACATTGGAGCATGATTCCAGTGTTTTAGAGTTCTACGATCAACCACCTTCAATCAAGTTAAGCTACCAATCAACTGATGGACGAAATCAGGCACATTATTATACGCCTGATTTTTTTGTCATTCGCACTGATTCTGCAGGTTGGATCGAATGCAAGCCAGAAGAAGAATTGCATAGGCTTTCAGAGAAGAATCCAAACCGCTATGCCCTAGGCGACGACGAGAAGTGGCACATGTTGCCAGGTGAGCATTTCGCTACACAGTTTGGGCTGTGGTTTGAAGTTTGGTCTAGTGCCGAGATCAACTGGAACTTACAACGCAATCTAGAATTTTTGCAGGATTATTATGCTTAAAGACCTCCAAATTGACCAGTCTTCGATTGATACTGTCACCTCAATGGTTTCTGTACAACCTGGAATTACTTTGGCAGAACTGTTTGACCATGCTAAGGGTGTTTCCAGAGACGAGATCTACTTCCTGATCGCGCATAGTATTGTTTTTGTTGATTTGAAGGCTGCTCCTCTAGTTGAACCGGATCGATGCCTTGTTTTTCGCGATGAGCCAACGGCTGAAGCCTGCTTGACTGACAAAACTAAGAAGCTGGAAAACGGCTGAGGACGGTGAATTCACGCTCAAAAGAATCATTGTGTTGCCGCCTGGAAGCAATAGCAGGTTGAGGATCAGGTAGACCGGAGAGGAAC
>Ga0224723_1000238_pt1 | contig 37934 bp, 39 predicted proteins | sample Balambano_FR2_Me_FD_161647 | JGI IMG/M metagenome (GOLD analysis project Ga0224723, IMG submission 161647) | Freshwater sediment microbial communities from Lake Towuti, South Sulawesi, Indonesia - Balambano_FR2_MetaG | ecosystem: Environmental > Aquatic > Freshwater > Lake > Sediment | place... | reverse complement strand
CTCCCAAGCGGGAGCTTGGCAGCGAGGGGAGGCGGGAGCTTGGCAGCGAGGGGAGGCGGGAGCTTAAGTTGTGGATTTCTGATTGGACAATAGTTTAGCTAAGCCATCTGGAACGAGGCGATCGCGTTCATCAAACGAGTCTAAGGATTTCCAAATTGCGTTAAAAGTTAGCCCTAATGTTTCGTGACCGATAATTTGTTCCTGTTCGTAAATAGAACGATCGCAAAATTCAGCCTGGTAAATAAACACAATTTCGTGTTTACGGATTCCTTGCAAGGTAAAAATATTTTCCAGTGTTCCAAGTAACTGCACTTGTTTAATGTCTTGTCCCAATTCTTCTCGAACTTCGCGAATGATTGCCTGTTGACTGGTTTCACCAAATTCAATGCCACCACCAACGGGTCGATAGAACACAGATTGACTGACCGAATCAAATCCTTCTGCCACCAGAATTCTGTCGTCCTGCCAAAAGACACAAATGGCGATCGCTCGAATTCGATTGAATTTTAGAAAAGCTGGTGTCAGTCTTTCCAGCAGCCAGTAGATTTGTAAGAGCAAGTGCATCACGATCGATCGGATCTGGCTAAACTTCATAGGGATACAATTCAGGACAACCGGGTTAACTACAGGCTGACGAAATGGTATCTCGGATGGAGGCAAATTTTTATGTGGCAATTCTAAATCTTTTATGTAAGGAAAATATCACAGAACAAGGGGCTGAAGCCCCTTGCCTGTGCTCACATCACCCCCAGAACACGGGACTTCAGCCCCTTGCAGATATAGTTATATTTCTTAACTCTTTATTAACTAGACGTTTGCTTCAGGTGGGATACTTACCCAGTAGGGTAATGCTATGAAGTTTTTAGGTGTGGGTTAAGCCATGAATGCTATCAATCTAACTCCCAATCAGATGAAAAAGTATTGTGTTCAGACAGTTGGGGCGATCGCTCTGACTACTCTGGCTGGTCTTTGGAGCGGCGATGTGGTCACGGCTCAATCCCCCATGATCCGTGGTGAGGTCGCATTTACTCTTAGCGATGTCGCGGGGACTGAAATGTTGTCTGTTAGTCCAGATGGGCAGTTTGCTTTGGTAGTGGGTAGAGACACTGCAACCCTGGTTGCAATTGAGCAACAGGCGTTGACTGTTGTTGATACCTGGACAGTGACGAGTGCTGAGTTGCCTACAGCAGCCACGGCGGCTGAGTTGACCGGGGTATCGATTAGTCCAGATGGTTCGTTTGCGTTGGTTGGGGTGAGGGATGCCACAGAGGCGAATCTAGAGGCTTTTGATGAGTTGCCTGGAAAGGTGGTGGCTCTGTCCTTGCCAGATTTGCAGGTGTTAGGACAGGTGACTGTCGGGCGTGGACCAGACTCCGTGGCGATCGCCCCTAACGGTCAGTTTGCGGCGGTTGCAAATGAAGACGAAGAAAATGAAGAAGACCTGACGAATCTGGAAAATCGACCGGGGAGCGTTTCTATTATCGATTTGCGGAATGGCCCCGATCAGATGACCCAGGTTGAAGTTCCAATTCCACCAATGGGTATTCCCTACTTTGCTCACGATCCCCAACCGGAAACAGTTCGCATTGCTTCAGATAGCTCGTTTATTCTGGCAACGTTGCAAGAAAATAATGCGATCGCTCGAATTGATGTTCCGGCTCAGTTACCTGCTACGTTGCAAGCGGATGCCTTCAGCGTTCGCAACTTTGAGGCTGGGGTTCGTCAAGGCATGGGTTTGATTCAAGACGAAGCTGGCATGGGTAACTGTCGTTCCAGTGCGTATGACCCCTCATTGCGCCAATCATTTCTTTCAGCCCGTGAACCCGATGGCATCGCCATTACCCCCGATGGTCGCTACTTCGTCATCGCCAATGAAGATAATCTCACCAGCGTTAACAATCAAACCAGTGATGGCACACCGCTCAGTCCACACGGGGCGCGGAGCATTAGTGTGTTTGATGCCGATACTGGAGAGTTGCTGGGGGATAGCGGCGACAGTATTGAAGCTGCGGTCATTGCGGCTCAATTGCCCCAACGCTGTGATAGCAAAGGCCCAGAGCCAGAGGTTGTATCAGTTGGTGTAGTTGCTGGCAGAACATTGGCGTTTGTTTCCTTAGAGCGATCGGATGCGATCTCGATTCATGACATCACCGAACCTGATGATGTTCGTCTGGTAGATTTGGTGATTCTCAATCCTGCCGCTGTCGGTGCAGATGGGGAAGCCGGATTCGAGCCAGAAGGGATAGAGTTTATTCCACAAACGAATCAGGTTGTTGTTTCCAATCCTGAAGGGGGAGCAGTCAGTCTAATCAATTTAACTGTTCAGTAGTTCTTAAATCGGCGTTGCTGATTTTAAGGATGTTTGGGATGTGAAACAGGTTTCACATCCCAAACATCTCCCTATTAAGCAAGCCATTTTTTGGGTACGTTGGCAGATGTCAAATTAACAAGAATAGACAAGACGACTGACACGGTTATTCAGTAAACTTTTCTCTAAACTCTACTCAGACTCAAGAACTGGAGGTTTTTCTCCAGAGAAGAACTTTAGTTCCTGGAGTGAGTTGGTTCAACTCATTACACATGTTTCAGGAATTTAACGCATGGCAACGATTTTGCCTTTAGATACCAGTCCTCGTGGCGATCGCCACTGCTCAAGCTGCCATTCAATCTGCTGTGGCAAATTGGTAAGGTGACATCGTTATTTGACTGAAAGGCAACTTCTCAGGCAAAACTCATTTTCAGTCATGGTCATCTGATTAGAATAGTTCCAGATTCTTTCCCTAAAACTTCCCCTAAAAACTGGTGGAGAACTCGCGTTCGATCTTCGTCGTTTGAGGGCTGTGGCGTGTCGCGCCACAGCCCTTGACGGCAGGGTTTCGTTGGGGTGGGCTACACCCGCCCCAACGAGAACCGCTCGTCGAACTCGCGTGATGGAGAAGAGCCAAATTTCTTACAGCAATATGAGCAGGTGATATGAGCAACAGATATTCATTCATCGGTGGTCAGCAGGGCACCTGGCAAGTCGTCGATGTGCGGGGTGTTCTGGGCCCCAGTTTAGAGAGGGTTGAACGAGTCAATATCGTGAATGATGCTGTAACCGCATTACCTCCGAATAGTTCATGGGTGCTGCAAAGTGTGATCAGTAATATTCGCTATGCCAATCGCGATGAACTCAATACCTTGCGAGCCATTCAGCCCGGATTGAATCGAGCAGAAGCGATTTCTGCGGTGCTGATCCCCATCAAGAAATCGCCTCAGTGGTGGGAAATGGCCCAAGATGAACGCAGGGCGATTTTTGAGGAGCAATCTCATCACACAGCGGTGGGTTTGGAGTATCTGCCTGGGGTGGCGCGTCGGCTACTGCATTGTCGTGATTTGGGAGAACCATTTGATTTCCTCACCTGGTTTGAATTTTCGCCAGAGCAGACAAAAGCGTTTGATGAATTATTGGTGCGAATGCGGGCTAGTAAAGAATGGGAATATGTCGAACGTGAAGTTGAAGTACGCTTGGAGCGCTGAGGAACTTTTATGTTAATTAAAGACCACATATCACTGCTCGAAGAGATATTGGAAAAATGGCGGGAAACGATTGGTAAAGATTACGTAGGGTATAAAAATCATATCTACCGCATGATGAACTTTTGCTATGCGTTACGGGATTGTAGTGATGAAGAAAAAGAAAAAATAGTGATTGCTGGGTGTTTTCACGACATTGGAATTTGGATCGAAAATACAGTAGATTATATTCCTCCATCGATTCCGCCTGCAAAAGAGTACCTCAAGCAGCAAGGGCTTGAGCATTGGTCTCCTGAAATAGAATTGATGATTAGCGAACACCACAAGATTAGAGCGTACAAGGATGATACCTATCCTCTAGTTGAGCTTTTTCGCAAAGGTGATTTGGTGGATTTTTCCTTCGGACTTTTCAAATTTGGCTTGCCAAATGACTACATCGATCGCGTCAAAGCTCAATTTCCCAATGCTGGCTTTCACGCCAACCTGGCCCGTCTGTCTGTACCGTGGTTGCTTAAACATCCGTTGAATCCTGCACCGATGATGAAGTGGTAAAGTAGTGCAGTGATTTCAAACCACCCCTCGCCGATGTTAGCTTCATGTTCTAGCACTCCCTGGATCGTCGGGTTCTCAACGAATGTAACCCACGGTAACACTACTCATTCTGCTCGTCCTCGTCGCCGTATTTGAAACCTACCTGTTCTGCCACGATCGTCAAAAATTTTGACATAGAACGGCGGGGATCGTAAGCGCTGGTCTCCCAATCGCTGACTGTTTGCTGACGAACCCCAATCTTATCAGCAAAGTCAGTTTGGGATAGCCCCATATGTCGCCGCAATCCCCTAATCAATTCATTGTTCCACTTAATCGTATCTCCGTCATATTCCACACTGTAGCGAGTGCTGGGCTTGCGGAAAACAACCTGTCCAGCCTCAAAATCTAAATCTTCCACTAGATACCCTGCATTCATCCAGGCCTTTGCCTGCAACGCTCCTTTGCTGCGGTTGCTCCACCAGGCCCGCTTTTGCCGAGCCGATTCTGGTAAAGGTTCTCCCATAATGGTTTCAATTTCTGTAAAAGTCAGTACGACTTCTACATCATCAAGACGAGTTAAATATTCAAGTAGGGGTTGGTACTTGCTTCCGCTTTTCATAGCACATCCTGAACAATAGCGGATTCTGTTCTCCTGGATTCTGTGAGATCAGCCACACCCATCTTCAAGTCCCAGGGAGGTTTGGGTTTTGGTCTATGGTAAAAGACTAGCCTAAGCTACTCTTTCACCTTCAACCGAGAAGAGCGCGGATTCTCTGAAAACTCCTGTAGCAGGCGAGATAGGACAGAAATTAGACCTTCGCTGAAATAGGCTACCTCTTTAACCATATCACTGCTGAGGGCTGAGTTCTGCTACAGTCGAAACATCAAAAAGACTCGCAATACAGGATGTAACCTGGTTTGCTGCCTCTGATCCCCTCTGGGCCTAACTGCTCCACTGCTGCAACCACTGCTGGACGAGCGGAGGGAGACTGGTTTTCTGGCGATGGATTGTTTCAATACAGGTATGGCGAGTCAGCGCCTGAGCGCAGAGAACTGCATCCGTATAGAGATCATAGGTAATCTCAAATTGAGACTCTGTTTTCAACATGGGGGTGAGATGTAATTGGATGCGATCGCCACAATACAACGGGCGAAAAAAATCCACCTGAGCATGGCTAATGGGAACAGCGATCGCCGCTGCCCCAAAAAATGCCCTGACCCCTATCCCGGTTGCGCTAAGGGACTCCTCATAGGCTTCATGACAAATGGACAGCACGTTGGCGAAATACACCACTCCTGCTGCATCTGTTTCCTGAAAGTGGATTGTGCGGTAGTAGATATAGGGCATCAAGAAGCAACACTGGGGACATCAGGATGGAAGAAAAAGGCCACTCCCAAAATGATATAAGTTGCCAGCAGCAGCGTCCCTTCTAACCAATTGGATTGACCGTCATAGCTGATGGTGTTGGCAATGAACACTGACACTGCCACCGCTACAAGTTCAAACGGATTGAAATTTAAATCCATCGGTTGCCCAATAAACAAACCGACCAACACTAGCAATGGGGCAACAAAAAGGGATACTTGCAGGCACGATCCCATCGCGACTGAAATCGACAAATCCATTTTGTTTTTAGTCGCTACTACGATCGCCGCAGCATTTTCTGCGGCACTGCCGATAATCGGCAAGAGAATCACCCCGGTAAACAGTTCTGTCAGGCCCAACTGAGACGTGGTTTCCTCCAAAGTCTCCACCAATGACTCAGACTCATAGGCCACCGCCAAGGTCGCTGCCAGTAACACGCCGATCCACCGCCATAAGTTAGGTTGATGAGTGTGTTCTGGCGCGTGCTCACTGGTCGTGTCTGCGTTGGGTGTTGCCTCATACTCAGCGATCCCAGCCTCATAGAGGTAGGAATGAGTTTTCATAGAAAACAATAGCGTTAAAGCATAGACCACAATCAGGACGATGGCCACGGCTGAAGAAAGCCGTTGCAGCAAGGGTTCACTAATACCGACCGAGGTATAGTTCACGGCTGTAGGTAACAGGATCGCAATAACGGCCAGGTTCATGGAGGAAGCATTGACCCGCGCCACGATGGGCTGAAACTTTTGTTCCCGATATTTCAGCCCACCCAGGAACATCGACAATCCCATCACCAGTAACAAGTTGCCAATGATACAACCAGTGATGCTGGCCTTGACCACATCCACCAATCCCGCTCTCAGGGCTGCCAGTGCGATGATCAATTCTGCGGCATTGCCAAAAGTGGCGCTCAATAAGCCTCCAATCGAGGGCCCTACAACTAGAGCGATTTCTTCGACAGCGGCTCCCATCCAGGCTGCCAGGGGAATAATTGCCAGCGCAGAGACCGCAAATAGAACCAGGGAACTCCATTCCAGGAGATGTCCCACAATAGAAATCGGCAAAAAAATCAGCAGGATGGTAAAAATCAGGTTTTTTGTGCTCATGTAATTTTTGAAAAACTGGTGTGACCAGTTAAGGTGCGATCGCGTTCTCATTCCAGGCAGGGTGCGCTAATAAAGCTGCAATCACACGCACCCCACGCAATTGATTGGACAACGGTAAGTGTCCTCTGGGAGCCGAGAGATCCCAAATAAATTCTTGGGGATAGCGAGTCCAGATGTTTCCCGTTCTCCAGCCAATCTTAGACCACAGCTTGTCCCAATTTCGATCAACACTGATCCATAGTTCTCGCTGTACCGCAAACCCAAATTTTCCTTCAGAATAGACTTGCCAGAGGCGATTGATAGTCTGCAAATCGGCTGAAGGGAAGTTTTCCACTTCGGTGAAATAGAGCCAGCCACGTTTGGCAGCGGTTGCCCCAGCGAGTGAACACAGGTTGGAGAGGGTGAGGCGATCGGCCTGTTGAAAGTCTTGCTGCCAGAGCAAGCGTTGCAGCGGTGCATAGTCCAACGTCAGGTCAGGGGGTAAAGCAACCAGACCTTGGGGAAAATGGGTGGACAGGAATGTTTCGGTGCGGATTGGGTCAAACTGCCACAACACCTGAACCACCTTACCATCAACCCAACCCGCAGGATCGCCCTGTCGTTCCAGCAAAAATTCCATCAAGCTGGTTTGGTCGGTTTCCGTTAGAGTTGATAGCTGTTGCAGCAGTTGGAGTTGATGCTTTTCAGATTCAGCCTGTAAGCGATCGCGCAAGGTTGACCCATCAGGGTTAAGGGAGGGGGTTGGGTTGGGATCAGTCGGGTTGGGGTTGAGGGATGAGAGACTCATGGGGCGATTCAGGAGAGGACAGGATACGTTGAATAATATTGGTTGTGGAACTGGGAACTTCAATTTGAATCAATTCAATGCGGCCACCATAGGCTTGTACCGCAGGAGCCTCTGGCAACTGAGCAAGGCGATAATCGCCGCCTTTGACATAGAGATCGGGCTGTAAAACTTGAATTAATCGAACTGCTGTTGCTTCCGAAAAGATGACCACTGCATCTACAGGTTTAAGGGCCGCCAACACCTCCGCCCGTTGGTGCTCGGGCACAATGGGGCGAGAGGGATAGCCAACCGTAGCGGGTTTGAGTGATTGCACCGAAGCATCGCTATTCAACCCTACTACCAGCGATCGCCCCAAACTTTTGGCTACCCGCAGGTAGCGGACATGCCCAGCGTGCAGCAAATCAAAACAGCCATTGGTAAAGACCAGCGGCCGCCAATCATCTGGATCAGCAGCGATCGCCTGTTGCAACTCAGTCAAGGTGAAAACGCCAGCAAGCATGGGGGAGAAGATTAGGGCCTCAGCCTTATAGCTTACCGCACAACGGGCTGCTTAACGCTTACTCAGTTGTCTCCGTTGGCGGACGATAACCATGCTCAAAGGCAAAACGAATCAGTTGAGAGCGATTTTCCAGTTCTAACTTGCTCAAAATATTGCTGAGGTGAGTTTGTACTGTGCGCGGACTAACAAACAGGCGATCGCCAATTTGCTTGTTGGTATACCCTTGAATGACTTCCCAAAACACCTTTTCTTCCGCTGGGGTCAGGGGCAGGCGTTCGACAGGGGCAGCGGCAGGAGTTTGGGGGGATTCGACTGGGGTTGATTGTTGCATGAGGCGAACGATTTCTGAGTTAACTCGACGCGATCGTTCTAACTGAGCCTCAATTTTGGCCAACAGTTCCTTCGGCTCAAAGGGCTTCACCAAATAGTCATCTGCCCCAATGCGATGCCCTAAGACGCGATCATTCAACTCACCCCGGCTAGACAGAAAAATGAACGGCACCAGTTGGCCCGATCGGGTTGCGCGAATACGACGACAAAACTCATAGCCATCCATTTCTGGCATCATCACATCTGAAACGACCAGATCTGGCGGATCTTGTTCAAACATAGCCAATGCCTCAACACCAGATTCAGCATCTTGAACCACATATCCACGGTTTTGCAGATAGCGGCTCATAGCAGTTCTTAAAACTGCATCATCATCAACAATCAATACTTTTTTCATCCAGGCTCCCGCACAATCCTCTGCGATACGCGATTGAGGCAAACTACAACCCTTCTGACCCTTCTGATAACGAGTAAGAGTCTGCCTTAACCTGCTCCGGCAGCACCCCAACTAAAAATTAGGTTAACTACGAATCATTCGTTAAGAATATGAAATAGACAGATTCAACAATAAGGTTTGTCTAAATTTAGTGAGTTAGCATAACATCCATACTAAGCTAATTGTTTCGCAAATTGCAGTATGAATTTAGCATCAAATCTATACTATGGGCGGTTTATGGCCAGTTGAGCAGATTCTGCAAACTACCCAAATATTTAAACAATCACTCTCTGAGCAAGACTCAAGGTAGAGTGATTTAGCCACCGCATCATAAGGTCAATCTCAGGAGCTACTGCGGCTATGTACGAAAAAATTACTCCTCCGGAAGTGGGGTCAAAAATTACCTTTAGCAATGGCGAACCGATCGTTCCGGACGATCCCATCATCCCTTTCATTCGTGGGGATGGAACAGGAGTTGATATTTGGCCAGCGGCTCAGCGGGTTATTGATGCTGCCGTAGCGAGAGCGTATGGGGCACAGCGGCGGATCGTCTGGTTCAAAGTCTATGCTGGGGATGAAGCCTGCGAGGTTTATGGCACCTATCAATATCTGCCAGAAGACACGTTGACTGCCATCAAAACCTATGGGGTAGCGATCAAGGGGCCCTTGACCACGCCGATTGGTGGCGGCATCCGCTCCCTCAATGTAGCCCTACGCCAAATTAACGATCTCTACGCCTGTGTGCGCCCTTGCAAGTATTATGCGGGCACACCTTCACCCCACAAAAATCCTGAAAAACTAGATGTGATTGTCTACCGAGAAAATACGGAAGACATCTATTTAGGGATTGAGTGGAAACAGGGCAGTGAAATTGGCGATCGCCTGATCAAATTGCTCAACACGGATCTGATCCCTGCTACTCCAGAACACGGTAGTAAACAAATTCCTCTGGATTCCGGCATTGGGATTAAACCTATTAGCAAACGGGGTTCTCAACGTCTCGTCCGCCGAGCCATCAAACATGCTCTGCGCCTCCCCGAAGCCAAACAGATGGTGACTTTGGTTCACAAAGGCAACATCATGAAGTATACCGAAGGGGCCTTTCGGGATTGGGGGTATGAACTGGCTACAACTGAATTCCGGGACACATGCATCACTGAACGGGAATCCTGGATCTTGGGCAACAAAGAGCATCAATCCGATTTGTCAATCGAAGATAATGCACGGCAAATTGAACCGGGTTATGATGCGTTGACGGTTGAGAAAAAGGAGAAAGTCTGTCAGGAGGTGCAGTTGGTTCTGGATCAAATTTGGGCGAGCCACGGCAGTGGTCAATGGAAAACCAAGATTATGGTAAACGATCGCATTGCCGACAGCATTTTTCAGCAAATTCAAACCCGACCTGATGAGTATTCTATTCTGGCGACCATGAACCTGAATGGGGACTACCTTTCAGATGCCGCAGCAGCGATCGTCGGGGGTCTAGGCATGGGCCCCGGAGCTAACATTGGTGATGAATGCGCCATCTTTGAAGCCACCCACGGCACCGCACCCAAGCACGCCGGACTCGATCGCATCAACCCCGGTTCGGTGATCCTCTCTGGAGTCATGATGCTGGAGTATCTGGGTTGGCAAGAAGCCGCTGATCTAATCAAAGCAGGCATGGGGGCGGCCATTCTCAACCGTCAAGTTACCTATGACCTCGCCAGATTGATGGAACCGCCCGTAGAACCATTGAAATGCTCGGAATTTGCCGAGGCAATCGTACAGCATTTTTAATGGCTGGCTGGCAAGTGAGTTTGATAACCGTCATTTAAGAAACGAAAAACCTTGTTTGAGGGGTGTGGTGCGACGCGCCACACCCCTCAAACGGCGATTATCGAACTCACGTTTGATCAACTTATGGATTTGAGAAAGTGTTAATTTCTCCATTGCCGATCGGACGACCAGGAATATCGCGAGGAATGGAAAACGGAGCAGGTGGGGCTGGAGCGATCGCCCCACTAACCCCAGAGGCAGATGGATCAGCTTGCTGCAAGCCCGGACTGAGTGGAGTGATACCCGCAGGTACGTTAAATGAGGGAGCAGGCGCGATCGCATCTCCTGCTGTGGGTGCCGTTTGATTTGAGCTTGCTGCTCCAATTGGGCGGGCTGAACCCCTGGCAGTTCCCGCTCTCAGGGCGGGTGGGGTGATGTAGCCAGTAGATCCCAACGGGGGCGAAGTTTGGCTGGCTGGAGCCGCAGCAGGCTGGCTTGGTAGGATCGGTGTGGATTGGAATGCAGAGGAGGGCATCAGCGGTTGAGTAGGAGCAGTGGCACCCAGAGGAGTTGGGCTACTTGCTGCTGGCGTGCCAATCCCATCCATGGCTTGTTGTAAAGCAGACCGGGGAGGCTGAGTGGTGTTCGTCTCTGTGGCCAGGTTTGGACTGGAAGACATCTCAGAGCGATCGCCTGCTGGACTGATGGCGGGACTACTGGGAACGATCGCACCCGGGTTAGAGGGAGTCAATCCCTGACCAAACTCAGGCCGTTCCAGATTAAAAGCGGACTGATCCGCTAAAGGCGCAGTTGATACAGCAGGAAAGGCAGACGAATTGGCGGGTAGTGGCATTGGCAGCACTGGTGCTGAGGTTGGCAGTTGGATTTCAGACGGAGATGACACCGTTTCCAGCGGAGTGGGTAGAGGCGAAGGCACCGCAGGAGCCTCAATATCCAACTTAAACTCGCTTAATAGCAGCGGTAGGGAGTCGATATCTGCGGCGATCGCTCTTTCTTCATTTGACTGCAATAAGCCGAGATCCCCCGCATCTGCCACACCTGCTAAACTGGCTGCATCCGAATCAGACGTAGCCTGATCCGTAGTGTCGCCGCTGGTCAACTGGTCAGCTTTCTTCCAATACTCAAAAAACAAGTAGCCCGCTAACACAATCAAAGCAGTTGACCCCCAGACAAGGGGACGCTGTAAAAGTTGCAAGTGGGTTTTGAGGAATCGATGGGAAAACTTAGGAATCTGAAGAAAGCGCATGATGATTAGAAGAAGTCTGAAGTAGCGATCGCACTGTTACTAAAACATAATTTCTCTCAGATGTATGCATACCCAAGATTTCTTTGCAGAATCTACAAATTCTGCCGATTGTTTCTGACCTTGGTAATACGCCTTGCGCTTTCAGTACGTACTCATCGTGACACAATATTATTGCGGTGAAGAAATCTGGTTCTACTCTATGCTTTTATTGCTTCCATCAGTTCGCTCAGCGATTTCGGTCATGGTCTGCACTTGCTTATTCTGTTTAGTCAGTTGGGCGGTTCCTCCCTCTGCCTTAGCACTCACCCAGGTGCGATTGTTTGATTTGTCTTATCAAAACTGCCCCAGTGACATGGCTGAAGGTGCAGTCACTTCTGGGGGCAGCGCGATGGCAGCCAATTGCTTCCTGATTACGGGCAAAACTGAAAACAAGTCTGGCAAACCCGTTTACAATGCCGACATTTTTGGGCGAATTTATGATGCCAATAACAATCCTGTTCTGCAAAATCGAACTCGTCTGGGAGCGATCGACTTCATCCCTCCTGGCATTAGTGACTTCGAGTTGAGAGTCAGCGTTGCGGCTAATCAACCCACTCCCTTAAAATTAGAGCAATTCAAGGCGGCTGGATTTACAGGAAAAGTGCGACGTTAGGATCAGAGGTCTGATTCCGATTCTGCATCTGATTCTGAAGACCAGAGGAGGTGGACTGCGATCAGGGCAAAACCGATCGCAGCAATTGCTTTCATCCATCGAACAGGCAAAATCTGAGATAATTCGTTGCCTAACAACACCCCCAGAAAGCTGGTCAGAACCAGGGCACAAGATGCGCCTAAAAATACAGCCCTTAAGGATTTTGTATTACCACCGAGAGCGATCGCGGCTAACTGACTCTTATCTCCGAGTTCGGAGATAAAAACTGTCATAAAGCTCAGCCCAAGCAAGTTCCAGTTCACAGTTTTGCTCCTAGAGATGAACCACATCCCACAACAACATCACCGCGATCAGCAGAAATAGCCCACTCACTGCTGTTTCTAGACAGCGCGGGGAGATCCGAGTTGCAAGCCAGCGACCTAACAACACCCCAATCAAGCTGGTCAGAACCAGAGCAGCAGCAGCTCCAGCGAAAACAATCCAGGGCGATCGCGACCCCGCACTGATCAACAAAGTGGTCACTTGCGTCTTGTCGCCTAGCTCTGCCAGGAAGATAGTGACAAAGGTAGAAGCAAAGATTCCCCATTCTGATCGCAGCAACTTCGAGGAGTGTACATCTTGGTGCTGAGCAAGCGGCTTTGCAGGAATTGATGCTTCTTCAAGCTGGTACTGGGTTTCCTCAGGAGAAGCATCAGCGATACCGATTGCTTGCCAAGAGTCGATAGACTGGTTTGGGGAGGGAAATAGCCGTGAGCGAGTTGGGGAGACAGGAGTATTCACAAACAGTGATTCAGGGTTTCATAATTGTTTCATTATTTTAGCAGCGAGTTGTAACAAACCGTCAACCATAAATCTAACCTCAGGTAGATCCAGAAAGGTCTTACATTGACTCGATCGCCCGGTCAAATCGCTCCATCTCAAGACTGCGATCGCCATACACCCCGCCAATCTGTTGCCGACAGCAATCAATGGCAAACTCATCCAACTCTTCTGGCGTGATGCCATACATGCGCTGAAAGACTTCTGCTTCGACTCGACAGAAGCGGGGGCGATTGGAATAGATGCGACATTCCCGGGTGGCAGCATCGTAATGGATGCACCAACCGTCAGCCCCCACCATACTGAGATACTGTTCTAGCTCCTGCTTAGAGAGGTAATCTGCCAGATCAGGGCGCTCGGTCGGATCAAGGTGACAACAAGCTCCACATCCTTTGATACAAGACCAGATAGCCATAAAATTAGATGCCATCCACCTATTAAACTATGTTGGAAGTTCCTGAAAGTATGGCTTTACCACCCAAAACCAATTTTTCAGGACTTACGCACTTCATGGAAAAACCAGGATAGTTGGGGGATTTGTGGGACGCTTCGCGTCCCACAAATCCCCCAAACTGCGTAAGTCCTATTTTTAATCTCAAACCCCCCACTGTAAATTTTATGAGAAGAGGAGGGCACTCAACAGGTAAAATACAGATAATCATTTCACATTGGCAATTAAACTTAAACTAAACTGAGTTGGGGAATCTTATGGAAGCACTCACTGGAATTATCGGTGGCATCAACTGGGAAGCGATCATCCAATTAACTTTAGTTGCAGCCATTATGCTGGCTGGTCCCTTGGTAATTTTTGTCCTAGCGTTTCGGGGTGGCGATTTATAAGCTTGGGTTTTGAAGATGTAATTTTGCTGGCGATTGAGGCATCAGGGTTGGTGCGATCGCTCAGCGTTGTGTTTTACTGAGTATAAATTTCTTTTAAAACGGGGTAGGTAATTTCATTGTCCTGTCCCGTTTTCATTGTTGAAAGAAGGGTTGTAAGGGGTGTAAAATCTTGCTTTACGGCATTGTTAGCTTAAAGGATGAAATGAAGGGTGTCCACACCTCAGCTTCAAATCGTCCTTGGCAATCCCAGCAAGGTTCAGTTTCCATCCGCAACGATTGTCAATTTCTGTCCAAAGGTAGATTTAACTTGCAGTTTTTAATTTCAGAACTCCCTGTGAGTCACCTTCTAAACTGAAATGATAAGATTGCGGTGAATTCTCCCAAGGAAGGATTGGTCGTGATTCGTTCTGAAGTCCTTACTCTCCCTGCTCCTATTGCCCAGTTTTCTGATAACAGCCGTTTGCGGCTCTTTTCTGGGTCTGCCAATATCCCCCTGGCTCAAGAAGTAGCACGCTACTTGGGTATGGATATTGGGCCAATGGTTCGTAAAAGATTCGCTGATGGAGAACTCTATATCCAAATTCAAGAATCGATTCGAGGTTGCGATGTTTACCTGATGCAACCTACCTGTCATCCGGTGAACGACCACTTGATGGAATTGCTGATTATGATTGATGCCTGTCGTCGGGCTTCGGCGCGGCAAATCACAGCCGTTATCCCTTACTATGGCTATGCAAGAGCAGACCGTAAAACTGCCGGACGAGAATCAATTACTGCCAAATTGGTTGCCAATTTAATCACCAAAGCCGGAGCTAATCGTGTTTTAGCAATGGATTTGCACTCAGCCCAGATCCAGGGTTATTTTGATATTCCGTTTGATCATGTCTATGGTTCCCCAGTGATCCTGGATTATCTGATGAGTAAGCAACTCTCAGATATCGTCGTTGTCTCCCCAGATGTGGGTGGTGTCGCTCGTGCTAGAGCCTTCGCTAAAAAATTGGATGATGCGCCTCTGGCAATTATCGACAAACGTCGTCAAGCTCATAACGTTGCAGAAGTGATGAATGTTGTTGGAGATGTGGCGGGAAAAACCGCTGTGTTAGTTGATGACATGATTGACACGGGTGGCACAATTTCTGAAGGAGCACGCTTGCTACGGCAGGAGGGCGCACGCCAGGTCTATGCTTGCGCCACTCATGCTGTCTTTTCTCCACCAGCTCCAGAGCGTTTATCGAGCGGATTATTTGAAGAAGTGATTGTTACAAACACTGTGCCTGTGGTAGATGAGAAACGATTTGCCCAACTGAAAGTGCTTTCAGTTGCGAATCTTCTAGGAGAAACCATTTGGCGAATCCACGAGGATAGTTCGGTCAGCAGCATGTTTCGCTAAAAGGCATTGCTTAATCAAGCAATGATTTTGAACGTGAAACCAAAGGTTTCACGTTCAAAATCATCCTCCAAATCAGCAACACCCGCTAAAAAACGTAAGTTCGACGAGCGGTTTTTCGTTGGGGCGGGCTGCGCCCATCCCAACGAAAAATCACTGTTTAAGGGCTGGGGCGCGACGCACCCCAGCCCTCAAACAGTTTGATTGAACGGCTCTTCCGAATTTGTGGTGGAAACCGTAGTGCAGGCTTCTAGAGCGATGCTTTCAACTCAATTAATTCAAGAACATGCTGTGATAAAATGCCGTTTGGATGTAAATCCTGCGGTGCAATTTAACATCATTGCAATTCATGAATATTTGAGACAAATTGCTTCACATCCTAACCCTCTAGATTCTGTTCGTGGGCATGTTTGAACCTTTCAGACAATTTAGCATCAGTAGACAAACCTTTATCCAAATTCTCCTGTTGAGCTTGATCAAAACGCGAACCTAAACCACCAGCAACTCCTTGCAACTGCTCATCGGAAAGCTCTCCCTCCTCCTTGGAGACTCCTTTATCGAGATTTTCACGCATTGCTTCATCAAACCGAGAACCTAAACCACCCGACACACCTTCTAGCTGCTCATCAGAGAGTTGCTGATCTTTGTTTTCTAATTCTTGTGGACTCATGAGTGAAAACCTCACCTGTTTACTGGTCACTTAAAGACTAGCTTGGAAGTTAAATTTGCTGAGGCAAGAATTGTCGGACAAAAGTCGGACAAAAGTCAGATCAATGTCAGATGAATTTGAAATTCTCTGGTCGTTCTCAGGAGTTATCCGGAATAATGAAGTCAATTCAATCTTTTCAGCTTGAAGCATCATTCACAGAATTGCTTAGGTAAAGGAAATTTCACTAATATGCAGGATGTTTTGCTAAGAGAGTTAAGCAATTCAGATATCGATTGGATGATTGCAGCAGGACAACGACAGCAAGTTGCGTCGATGCATACTATCATTCAACCCGCTACAAATACCAAATTCATCTACCTTTTGATCGCTGGATCGTTGGCGATCGCCCCTGCTTCATCTCCTTCCAAGCCATCTCCAGAGGAAGAGATTGTCCGGCTCACTGATGGAGAAATGATTGGGGAATCGACTTTATTGAATGTGCCACCGTTACCGATGGCTGTCAGAGCGATCGCAGATTCGACGGTCTTAGCAATTGCTCATGACAAGTTGACTGATAAATTGCAGCAGGATGTTCCGTTTGCTGCTCACTTTTATCGGGCGATCGCTCTGCTTGTAGCAGAAAGGGTACGAAAAGTTTTGCAAATGCCAGGACAATTAAAGTTTGCTGAGAAACCTCCTGTGAAAGAGGTGCTGATGGTCTTTGGTGAACTGCGCGATAGTGATATTGATTGGTTTATTTCAGTTGGCAAATTGAGAAAATTAGAGCCAGGAGAAATATTAATTGCTGCCAATAAACCTGTGGATGGCCTCTACATTATTTTGGATGGGAATCTATCGACTTTGATTCCAGAAGGAGATTCTAACCCATTAGCTCTGTGTTTCAATTGTGCCTATGAAAATGCCAGCACTCAACAGGAAATCGACACGGTTTCTAGAGGAGGAATTTGTGGCACCATTTCTTTTTTGGATTTTCGTCTGCCCCCAACTACTGTCAGAGCGCTAGATGAAACTTTGGTGCTGTTTATTCCTCGATCGCAATTATTGATTCAACTTCAGCAAGATTTGGGATTTGCTGCCCGTTTCTATCGGGTGATTGCTGCCCAACTCTCGGATAGTTTTCAGGCGATCGTTAGTCGTGTGCAATTCAATTCAGCTAGCGATCAGCCTCTACAGGAAATGAATGAGGCGATGGCAGATAGTGACGAAATGGATTTAGCATCCCTGGATCAAATCTCTCAAGGAGCCGCCCGGTTTAACTGGATGTTGCAACAATTGGGAGTGGTGAGTGATTAGTAGAAAGGCTTTGAATTGCTGATATCTTATCTTTAATTTGCCTCTAATTAGCTATGAATAAACCCACTCAAACTAGCATTTTTCGTCAGGAATCTTTAGAAAGATTGTCCTCACCAGAACAACTGGATCAACTGATGCAAATTGTCAGTCCTAAAAGCTGGCTGCCTTTAATCACCCTGGGTTCGCTTATTTTCATGGCTTTGTTATGGAGCGTTTTGGGACGGATTCCAGTAACAGCCACCGGACGAGGATTGCTCGTTCAGCCCAGTCAACAATCTGAGGAATTGATGAGTTTGAGTTATTTCAAACCAGGCGAAGGCGCACGGATTCAACCGGGTATGGAAATCATCGTGGTGCCCGCGAGTTTTGGTTCTGAGCAAGTTGAAGGAATTCGAGCCGAGGTGACAGAAGTGGCAGACCCAGCAGTGATGACTTTAGATATGGCTCGTCAAATGTTTACGACCAATGCTGTTCCCCTGGAAGAAGGGTCGATCGAGGTGATTGCTCGATTGCAACAAGGAGAGTCGGGTTACAACTGGATGATGACAGAATCACAGATGCAGTTGTCTCCTGGATTACCGACCACCAACCGAATTATTTTAGAGCAAAAAGCACCCATCACATTTATCTTTCCGTTTCTAAATCTCTAACCATGACAAGCAACTTTGTATACTCATGAGGTTGATCTGATGTTCATTCACCCTTTAGAAGCGCTCCGAAAATCGGTGGGTGAGCGGTTTCACCGCGTGAAGACTCCAACCGTCCTGCAAATGGAAGCAGTCGAGTGTGGTGCGGCGGCTTTAGGAATCGTCTTGGGATATTACAGCAAGATTGTGCCGCTGGCGGAATTGCGGCAGTCCTGCGGGGTGTCCCGCGATGGTGTGACTGCGGCTAATGTATTAAAGTCGGCCCGCAATTATGGGATGGTAGCGAAAGGCTTCAAAAAGCATTTAGACAGCCTGCCCCGATTGAAACCACCATTTATCGTGTTTTGGCACTTCAATCATTTTTTAGTGGTAGAAGGCTTCGGCAAAAATCGGGTGTATTTGAATGATCCAGCAACGGGACCGAGAACGGTGTCCTATACAGAATTTGATGAAGGTTACACAGGTGTCGCTTTAGTGATGGAACCGGGGAACGAATTTCAACCCGGTGGTGAGAAGCCCAGCGTCATTCGTGCTCTCGCGGGTCGTCTCCGCAATTCTATCGGCGCTCTATTATACTGCACACTAATTGGATTTTTACTGGTTATTCCCAATCTAGTCTTACCTGCTTTCAGCCAGATTTTTATTGACCATGTACTGATGAGTGGTCGGCTTAACTGGTTGCCCTATTTACTTCTAGGTATGTTACTGATTGTGGCACTACAGGGACTATTAACGTTGCTGCAACTACGCTATCTGCGTCGCCTGCGGTTGAAATTAGCCGTTACTCTCTCCAGTCAGTTTGTCTGGCACGTTCTACGATTGCCTGCCGACTTTTATGCCCAGCGCTTTTCAGGAGAAATCAGTAACCGCATTGGACTCAATAACGATGTGGCCAGCGTGCTTTCAGGGCGTTTAACCATCACGCTGATCAGTGCAGCAATGGTAGTTTTCTATGCGATCGCCATGTTGCAATACGATCTCATCCTGACTCTCATCGTCATCTTTTTTGCTGCTGTTAATGTGTTGACCCTGCAATGGGTATCGCGCCAGCGGGTTGATGCCAATTTGAGACTGGCACAGGAATATGGTAAAGCAGCAGGGGTGGCGATCGCCGGACTTCAAAGCATTGAAACCCTGAAAGCATCGGGATTAGAATCTGATTTTTTTGCTCGGTGGGCGGGCTATTACACCAAAGCGATCAATGCTCAACAAGAACTGGGATTGGTCAACCGAGTGTTGGGGGTATTACCTTCCCTGCTCTCGTCTCTAACGGCGATTTCCTTACTGGTGATTGGTGGATTTCAGGTATTGCAGGGAAATTTAACGATTGGCATGTTGGTGGCTTTTCAGTTACTAATGCAGAGCTTTCAACAACCTGTGAATCGTTTGGTGCAGTTTGGCAGTTTGCTGCAAACCCTAGAAGGCAATTTACAACGTTTGGATGATGTTCTGGTTAATCCAGTAGACACGCAACTGCAAGTAGTACAGACTGAAGCTGTAAAAGCAGACAAACGACACGAGGCAGCGCCGTCTTTGCTACCTGCTTTTTCTGCGCTCTCTCCACGATTGCAGGGTTACATCGATCTAAAAAATATTACGTTTGGCTATAGTCCTTTAGAAGCGCCATTGATTGACCAGTTTAATCTTTCAGTCCAACCGGGTCAGCGAGTGGCATTAGTGGGCGGCAGTGGTTCGGGAAAATCGACGATCGCCAAACTGGTGGCTGGGTTATATCAACCCTGGTCGGGCGAGATTTGTTTTGATGGCATTCCTAGAGGACAATTGCCGCGATCGATTCTCACTAACTCCATCACCGTGGTTGAACAGGATATTCTGCTGTTTGCGGGCACGGTACGAGAGAATTTAACCCTGTGGGACATTAACGTTCCAGATCTGGCATTGCAGCAAGCCTGTCGTGATGCTGCCATTGAAGATGTTATTCTTGCTACCCCAGGAGGATACGATGCCCAGCTTTTAGAAGGGGCAACTAACCTGAGTGGGGGACAACGGCAACGATTGGAAATTGCCAGAGCATTGGTCAATTCTCCCTCGATTTTAATTATGGATGAAGCCACCAGTGCCCTGGATACAGAGACGGAGAAAATCATTGACCAAAGAATTCGTCAACGCGGTTGCACTTGTCTGATTGTGGCGCACCGTTTGAGCACCATTCGAGATTGTGATGAGATTATTGTGCTGGAGCGCGGCAAGGTCGTACAACGGGGAACACATGACGAATTATGGCAACAATCTGGACATTACGCTCAACTCATCCGCAGCGAAGGAGAATCTCTGTCAAATGAATCATGACGAGTGCTCAACCCATACCAAATCTATTAAAGGTCATCAACCACTCTTGCTCAATCAGCCGCAAACTATCTGGTGTGTGCGATCGGGTGTTGTGGCAGTGTTTGCCGTAGCCCTGGATCAGGGTATGGTCAAAGGCGATCGCCGCCATCTATTTAATGTAGAATCAGGAGCCGCTTTATTTGGGGCAGATTTGACAGAGGCAACTTTGGGATTGTTGGCGATCGCGCTTGAACCCTCAGAAATAGAGGCGGTGCCGTTTCAGGCATCTGATGAACTGCGATTGCAACTGGAAATTTGGATAAACAAATTAGGTCAAATTCCAGGCTTGCCCCAGCCCCCCAACAGTGCTCTCACGCCCCAGACGCAGCACGTTTCGTTGCTACCAGGACAAGCGATTCGAGCAAATTGCGATCGCGTGGTGTGGCTGCACGTTCAGCGGGGCAAACTGCAATGGATGGGCCATCCTGAGTTGTGCATCAACTCAAAGCAGGGGTTCATTCCCATAACACAAAACCTGTATTTGCAAGCCCACGATCAGGCTGAGCTTTCAGTACAAAATCCAGCAGACATCACAGAGTCAGAACTTTTATTACATGGGTTAGCTCAATTCCACGCTTACCTGTTTCACAGTATTATCACGCTACAGTCAACAGTTGCGAAAGCAGAAGCCGATCGCTTTCAAACCCGCCAGCAACTCAATCGCCAGGTCACCCAAAGAGCAATTCGCAGTCTCGCAGGAGTCTTGCAATCCCATCAAATTGCACCGATGCCAGCAGATACACCGCTCCTGATAGCAGCAGGTGCCATCGGCAAAGCCTTGGGTGTAAAGATTCAACCACCGCTAAAATCAGAAAATTTGCCACGGGTCAAGGAACCTTTAGAAGCGATCGCCCGCTCGTCTCAATTGCGGCTCAGACGAGTGTTATTGCGGGGACAATGGTGGCAGAAAGATGGAGAGCCGTTGTTGGCTTACACTCGTGACGATCGCCATCCCATTGCTTTGTTACCGACAGGCGACCATTATGAATGGTTTGATCCCAGAGGGCTGGATTCTACCCCTGCATCTGCTTCATTGATAGAGCAATTATCGCAATCATCTCCATCTTCCCCAAATGTGGCTAATCATCTGGTTAGTCATTCTCGTGTTCCCGTCACTCCTACACTAGCGCAAACATTAGATCCCATAGCGTATGTGTTCTATCGTCCGTTACCCAAAACTGATCTTCGCGCCTTAGATTTACTGAGGTTTGTTCTGCAAGGACGACATCAGGATATTCTGATGATTCTACTTACGGGGGTAGCTGCTGCTCTATTGGGTATGATTATCCCCCAGGCGACCGCTATTTTGATTGATGATGCCATTCCCTTTGGCAATACCAATTTGTTATGGCAACTGGGACTGGGCTTATTAGCAGCAACGGTGGGCGCAACTATTTTTCAATTAGCGCAGGCGATCGCCTCCATGCGAATTGAAACGTTTTCAGATGTGTCATTGCAAACAGCGGTTTGGGATCGGCTATTGAAATTACAAACCTCGTTCTTCCGCCAGTACTCCACAGGTGATTTGAATTCCCGGGTTTCTGGCATCAGTGCCATTCGACGCAGACTCAGTGGAGCCGTATTGCAATCGATTTTTTCTGGGTTCTTCTCGTTGTTAAATTTGGGCTTGTTGTTTTACTTCAGCCCGCCTTTGGCCTTACTGGCAGTTTTTGTTGCCTTGGTCATCACAATTTTTAGTACGATTTCGGGATCGTTCTTGATTAAGAAACACCGCCCTTTAATGGAATTGGAAGGCAACATCTTTGGTCTGATGGTGCAACTGATCAACGGCGTACCCAAACTGCGAATTGCCGGAGCAGAAGAACGGGCGTTTGCTTACTGGGGACAACAATATGTGCAGCAGTTGCAATTGACTCTGAGCACGCAACGATTAGAAGATAGCGTCGCGCTGTTCAATACAGTGTTGCCCACCTTAACGACTGTAGCCCTGTTCTGGTTAGCCAGTACGCTAATTGATCCGACCCAAATGTTCAGTGGTGATCAATTGACCACGGGCGCTTTCCTCGCCTTCAATGTGGCCTTTGGCACCTTTATTAGTGGTGTGACCAGCCTGAGTAACACGGTTGTGGAAGTATTAGACGTAATTCCAGTGTGGCAGCGATCGCTCCCCATTCTGCAAGCCCAACCTGAAGTTGAGCTAGACAAAGCCGATCCCGGACGACTCAAGGGACAAATTGCGATCGAACATGTGGCGTTTCGCTATCGAGAGGATGGCCCACTGATCCTGGATGATGTCACGATCGAAGCGCTACCGGGAGAATTTATTGCGTTGGTCGGGCCGTCTGGTTCGGGTAAGTCAACGGTAATTCGCCTATTACTAGGATTTGAAACACCTTTATCGGGACGAATTCTTTACGACGGACAAGACCTATCTGGACTCGATATCGCTGCCGTGCGCCGTCAATTGGGAGTCGTGTTGCAAAATGGCCGAATTAATGCAGGTTCGATTTTTGAAAACATCTCTGGTGGGGCTGTGATTAGCTTAGAGGATGCCTGGAAAGCCGCAGAGATGGCTGGATTTGCCGCAGATGTGCAAGCCATGCCGATGCAGATGCACACGTTGATTAGTGAGGGGGGAACTAACTTATCTGGAGGGCAACGGCAGAGATTGGTCATCGCTCGGGCCCTGGCGTTACATCCTAAGATTCTGTTATTTGATGAAGCCACTAGTGCTCTGGACAACCGCACCCAGGCGATCGTCAGTCAAAGTCTGGATCGTCTCAAAGTGACGCGCATCGTGATTGCTCATCGACTCAGCACCATTCGCCATGCCGATCGCATTTATGTGTTAGAAGCGGGCCGAGTTGTACAATTTGGCACTTTTGAGCAACTGGCAGAGCAACCTGGACTCTTCGCGCAACTGATCCGCCGACAGGTAGCATAAAATATCCGCAAAGTCGGCAAGCCTATGCTTCTACTTTAAAAGAATAAAAACGAAGATAACTGAGCCGTAAAATACTGCTGGTAAAGCTTGCACCATACACGCATCTGGCCATCCTCTCGTTTAATTAATCCCAAGCTCTCTAATTGGGCAGTTTGTAATGGGTCTAAACCGGAATGATCAGAATGGTGCATAATGTGCATGAAAGTTGCAGTCAGCATAGGATTTTCTGTTAGCTTTGTTAGATAACTTTGGAGATGATAAGCGTAAATTCCACCTGAACTAGCCGCAGATTGTAACAGTCCAGCCAATGTTGTATTGCGATGCCACAGATGAAAAAAAGCCAGTTGAATTAAGTACGGGTGTCCTTCAACTAACCCCGTGATAGATTGAACTAAATGAGAATTTATCCGGTGCAATCCATAACGTTGGGCTAATAGATAAACCTGAGAGGAATTTAATTCCGGAAGCGAGACGGGCAAACCAAAACTACCTGAATAGCGATCGCTCCACTGAATTGTGGTGCTAATGTCAATTGAATGAATAATAATCAGATGTAACTTTTGCAGTTGCTTCATCTGTTTGGCATCCTCATTCCAGGATTGCAACATGAAGATAACTTCTCTGGCTAAAGCAGGATGATTAAGGACTTGATCAAACTCATTTAAGGCAATCACAAGTTGAGTACAAATTTGATTGAGGAGATATTTTGTCAGATACAGAGTACAACTCAATTTGCTCCCTGCTTCTCGGTTCCAATATTGCTCTAAGTGCGGTTCGATATCCAGTTGGTAACTTAAACTGGTGCAGAGCCAATACAGAAATCGATCCAAAGAGCAGAGCACCTCTTCGTCGGCTTGCTTTAAATTCAAAGTAACAACGCGATACCCAGAATTAGCTGCACGTCCCAGAATTCTCAACAAAAAAGAACTTTTTCCCATTTTTGGAGGAGCTTGAATGCGTAAAAGGCTCCCTGGCTTGATCAACTCTGCATAAGCATTAGATTCCACCACAGGATGCTCAATGTAGAACCTAGATTGGAGTGGTAAAGGAACTCCAGGCAGTTCTGGCGCGTCAGTTGAGTTGGTTCCTCCTTCCCACATTGACTCGGTCACCGCAGCATTGAGGATGGAATGACCACTAAATTGTTGTTGCAGGAGGGTGCGAAAATTTTTCTTCTTGACAGGTTGTTGTAACACTTGTGAGAGCGATCGCCACAATTCTGCCCCCGCTTCTCGCACATACCCTGGATCGTATCCCGATTCTTTGGCGATCTCTGCATATTCTTTAAAGTTCCAGGACTGCTGAAACACCACCACCTTCAATGGGGTCAGTGTACCGGGCGGTAGAATTTGTTCCAGAATTTGCAAAGCTTCATCAGCAGTCATGTGCTTCCCTTTTTGAGTCAGCAACGCTGTCCTGGACGTGTGCTGTTTGAGACAGTCGCTTTTGTAACTAACTGTTAGGATGCAATGACAGGCTGAGACTCCTTTGAGGCAAATCTGAGAACTGACTAATAGTTGCCTGAGGGATTTCAAATCTGAGATACGCTAATTGATTTCAGTTCATGCTGGTAACAATTTTTGATAAGTTGCGTCTACAGGTCTTGTTGAGAGTTCTCAAGATGTGCGAAGAATTGAAAAGAGTCATGAAAGTTTAGTATTCTTTCATTGGAAAAAAGTTGTCTGTTTCCTACATCTGGATTCTTCATGCAACAAACTCTAGTTCCTCCTGCTGATTCTTCAAGCCATCAGCGATCGCAGTCCAGTTCTGCTGTAAATTTCAGCCCTTACTTACATCCACTACGGGTCGTTGCCCTGGGTGACAGCTTAATTTATGGCTTTGGTGATCCCGAAGGAGGTGGATGGATTGAACGCCTGCGGCGACAGTGGATGTCACCCAATAGCCCCGGACATGCTTTGTATAACCTGGGAGTGCGGGGGAACGGAGTACGCCAGGTATCTCAGCGTTTAGAGGATGAGTTTCGCCATCGCGGAGAACTGCGACACCGCGTTCCCGATGTAATTATTCTTTCGGTTGGAGTCAATGATTCTGCCAGAGTAGGTAAACTGGGTGGACGGAATTTCACTCCCTTTGATCAATTTGAATCCGATTTAAATGTGTTGTTGGACAAGGCTCAATCCCTGTGTCCAGTTTTGTTTGTGGGGATGACCCCTACCGATGAAAGCAAAATGCCGTTCTCGGAAATCCTCTATTATAATCTGGCAGAACAGCAACGCTACAAGGAAGCGACTCGCCTGGCCTGTCTCAAACGCCAGATGCCCTATCTTGATCTGCTAAACCTGTGGCTTTCCAGAGGAGACGAGTGGTGGCGATCGCGCCTCTGTCCTGACGGGTTGCACCCCAATCCTCTGGGCTATGCTGCGATCCTCCAGGATTTTTTAGCCTGGGATTGTGGTTATGCCTGGTCTGAAAGCACCTGCCCCTCAATTGCAGCCCAAACTCTCGCGAGTTGACACCCCTGTTACCGGATTTACCCCGTCAGCGCGATCGCACAACTGCTTGAGTTCGTAGCGATCGATGATGGCGTTGGTAAAATCAGCCCCGGTAATGGTGACATCTTGAAAACTGGTGCGGGCCATCGTTGCATCTTCCAGGATGGCATTGGTTAAATTTGCTCCCACCAAAAACACGCGATCGACCAGTGCCCCGGTCAGATCAGCCCCTGCCAGGTTGGCGTTGAGCAGGACTGCCTTAGTAAACATGGCATTGGTTAGGTTGGCTCCTGACAGGTTGATCCCTCGCATCTCGGCGGAGATGAAGGATTTTCCCTGCAAATCTGTATGGGAGAAATCCTGATCTTGTAAATTGGCGTTACTGTAATTAACGGTGTCGAGCAGGGCGATCGCAGGTTGGGCACTCAAACTGATCCATAGGATCGCCAATGCCAAAATTAGCAGTAGTCCCAAACAGCGAATCAGGGTTTTCCAAAAAAAATTCAGCGTCAAAGACAAAAATGAAACTTTTGGTAGGGTTGGAGCTTTACGGTCAATCAGGTCTGCCAGCACAGGGTTCAATCTCCTTCAATCGTCATATACCCCAGATTTATCTGTATCGCCTGTTATCCTGAAGAAAGTTAGACGCACCTTCCCGCTTGACTATGACCCAAAAAACTGCTGATATTTGCATCCTGGGAGGAGGCTTTGGTGGTCTCTACACCGCTCTGCGCTTGAGCCAGTTGTCCTGGGATGGTGTCAAAAAACCTGAGATTGTGCTCGTGGATCAGCGCGATCGATTTCTATTTTCTCCCTTATTGTACGAACTTCTGACAGGTGAATTGCAAACCTGGGAAATTGCACCTCCCTACACGGAATTATTGGCACATACAGGCATCCGGTTCCTGCAAGCTGCGGTTGATGGTATTGATCTGGTCGCTAAACAAGTGAAGCTACACTCTGAACAGGTCATGACGTTCGATCACCTCGTTCTCGCTCTTGGGGGTGAAACACCCCTAAATATGGCTCCTGGAGTCGCTGAGCACGCCATCCCGTTTCGCACGCTGGCAGATGCCTATCGGCTAGAAGAACGCTTGCGGACTTTAGAGCAATCCGATGCCGATAAAATCCGCGTCGCTGTTGTAGGAGCAGGTTATAGCGGCATTGAGCTAGCGTGTAAGTTGGCTGACCGGTTGGGCGATCGCGGTCGCTTGCGGCTGATTGAACTGTCTGATCAAATTCTCCGAACCTCAACTGAGTTTAATCGGGAAGCTGCCACTAAAGCCCTACAGAACAAAGGCATCTGGTTGGATCTGGAAACAAAGGTGGAGTCAGTCAGTGCTGAGACGATCGCTTTAGAGTACAAAGGCCAGGTGGATCAATTGCCAGTAGACATAGTCTTGTGGACAGTTGGTACAAAGATTCCACAAGTGCTAGAAGGTTTACCTTGTAAACACAATGCCCGTGGTCAATTGATCGTCAATGCTACCCTACAGCTTGTTGAGTATCCTGATGTGTTTGCTGTGGGCGATATCGCCGAGTCTCAAGATGCCGAGGGACAGAAGGTGCCCGCTACGGCTCAAGCTGCCATCCAGCAGGCCGATTATGCGGGTTGGAATGTTTGGGCTTCGTTGACAGGGCGGCCCCTGTTACCATTCCGCTATCAGCCCTTAGGGGAGATGATGACTTTGGGCACGGATGATGCCACGTTAACCAGTTTGGGCATTAAATTAGAGGGACAGTTGGCTCACGTCGCTCGCCGGTTGGTCTATCTCTACCGGATGCCGACTTTCGATCATCAACTGCGCGTTGGTGTTAATTGGATTGCCCAACCTCTGCGGGGACTCTTTAAGGTCTAGCAGGCATATCTGGGGGTTGGAGGAGAGTTCACTGGAAATTAGCACCATAGAGACACAGAGAGCACAGAGTAAAAACAAACACACCTACCCCCTCGTCCCCCTCGTTACCAAGCTCCAGCTTGGTAATGCTATCCAGGAAGCTCCAGCTTCCCTGGCGTTGGGGAAAGCTGGAAGCTCTTCCCCAACGCGGTTCTCAAGCGGGAGCTTGGGAACCAGGGATGATACACCTACCCCCTCGTTACCAAGCTCCAGCTTGGTAATGCTATCCAGGAAGCTCCAGCTTCCTTGGCGTTGGGAAAAGCTGGAAGCTCTTCCCCAACGCGGTTCCCAAGCTCCCGCTTGGGAACCAGGGATAAGCGGGAACTTGGGAACCAGGGATAAATTGACCTCTATGCCCCTATGTTTCTGATCTGATTTCCCCAACTGTCTCAACTAGTAAACATTTTTGAGGAAGAGTCTTGTGAGTCAACCCAAAGTTATCTTACTGGATGCTGTTGGCACACTCTTTGGCGTAAGAAGGAGTGTGGGTCAGATCTACGGCGAAATTGCCAGCCAGTTTGGGGTCAGTGTTGATGCCCACTCGCTCAACAAAGCCTTCTTTCAGAGCTTCCGAGAAGCTCCGCCAATGGCTTTTCCGGAGATGGACACGAATAACGTGCAACAGCACGAATACAACTGGTGGAAGACGATCGCCACTCAAACCTTTGAGCGAGTTGGAGTTTATTCTCAGTTTTCTAACTTTGCAGAATTCTTTGATTTTCTCTACGCTTATTTCGCCACTCCTGAAGCCTGGTTGATCTATGACGATGTGCCAGAAGCATTAAACTACTGGCGAGAGCACCAGATTGAGTTGGGAGTTCTCTCGAATTTTGACTCACGCATTCACCGGGTTTTACCTGCTTTGGGACTCAGTCGCTACTTCAATTCAGTTACGATTTCGACAGAAGTGGGCGCAGCTAAGCCCGATCCTGCCATTTTTTGGGCTGCTTTAAATAAGCACAAATGTCCTCCTACAGCGGTTTGGCATATTGGGGACAGCTACCAGGAGGACTATCAGGCGGCCAGAGCGATCGGCATTCGCGGCATCTGGATTCGACGACGGAACGATAGCTAGTTGTCTCTACTGATGTTGTGATGCTTTTCAAATAAACCGTTGCAACACCTTGGTGGTCGCGGCTCCCGTTTTATCCCAACTGAATTGCTGAGCGCGATCAAGCCCAGCCGTGATGAGTTGCGATCGCCATCCCTCATCGGCAATCAAGTCTTGCATGGCAGCAGTGATTGCTTGAGTTTCGTAGGGATTGACCAAAATTGCCGCATCCCCCGCAACTTCTGGCAAAGAAGAGAGATTGGAAGTAATCACTGGGGTGCCACAGGCCATGGCCTCTAACACCGGGAAGCCAAACCCTTCCCATAGGCTGGGAAAGACCAATGCGATCGCCCCATTCATCAATTTGGGCAACTCTGCATAGGGCACGTAATCCAGAAATTTCACCTGTTCGCTCAAGCCTAGTTCAGCCACCTGGGCTTGTAGGAAGGGCGTGTAGCGAGGATCAGAGGAACCAGCCAGATAGAGGTGATAATCCCTGACTTGAGGTAAGCCTGAAAAAGCTTGAATCAGCCGCTCTAAATTCTTGTAGGGGTCGTGGCGACCGACATAGAGGAAATAAGGAGTCTCAGGTGGGATTTGAGGAGAAGGCACCCGAAAATGAGAGGCATCGTGGGCGAGCAGAATAGGCGTAATTTTCTGCATCGGCACACCATAGAACTGATGCACATCTGCCGCAGTAGATTGAGAATTACAAATAATGTGCTGAGCTTGCTGAAGCACCAGCGGTACATAAAACCGGGCATACAGGGTCAAAGGCGATCGCCAGTTGGGAAAGCGCAATGGAATCAGGTCATGCACCATGACCACAGAACGACATGCCGTTGCCAAAGGAGCCTCTGGCACAGGCGAAAAAAATAGAGTCGATCGCACTTCTTGATAAATCTGCGGCACTTGCCACTGAGTCCACTGTAACCGTCGCCAATGTCCCTGTCTGCCCTCATCTGGGGTCATATTGGCAGGAATGGGGTAAACCCTGTCGTGTGGGCGATCGCCCTCTGGCACATGGCTGGACTGTAACAAAACTTTGGGGAGTTGCAAATGGGGCACCAGATTTAACACGTAATTAGCAATGCCCGTAGGTTTGGTGCCAACTACCGACAAATTGACAAGTAATGCTTGCTGCAATCGATGAAATTCCATCGTGGTAAATCAGCCTAAGAGAGTCGCCAAGGCGCAGCAGATTGTATAAAAACGAACTCTGGATCAATAAAATTATTTAAAGAACTTATTGTAATCTGCTAAGAGACAACTTATAAATTGTAAGCTGTCTCAAAATATATATTCACACTATATGTAGGGGTAGAAGACAATGTTACTCTACCCAATCTCCTATATAAATATCAAGGGTAACTGAAGATGTACTCAGGCTATTAATCACATTAGACAGATCGCCATCAAATCACTTAAATTAAAGAACTATTTCACACTGTTCGCGAACCAACAGAGTTTGAGATGTTTCTAGAATTGGCTCTTAACGAATGTGTAAGAACTCCTGCTCCAGAAGAAATCATCTTTGACTTAGATAACTTCCTGGAGGGCAATTCAAAAGATGAAAACTTAGAAAATCCTGAACGAGGAGAAGAAGATGAGCAATTTCCTGATGAGATATCTGGTAGGAGCGGATATGGTGATATTGGAGAATATAGAAAAGAGCAAACAGATCGGCAAAACCTTGAAGAAGTTTCATGAGCCTAGAAGCAACCCCTTTCTAAGTAATGAAAGTGATACTTCTCAAGAGGTTAAACTTTTAACTGAGGAAGAGTTTGCTAAGCGTCTGAATTCTGTAGATTTGGAAAAAATTCAGGATTACTTGCTTAGGAAGCGGTATGCGGGGAAGAAGAACTAATTCTTTAAAGATAGATATTTTTAGAATGCTCTTTGGCTTTTTCCCAATGTGGAGCAATTTCCACTAGAAGCACGCAATTAATTACCATAGCTGCATTCAAATTGGAGGAAGAGCGTGGGGTGCTTTTAGAATCAAAAATCTATCGCTAACCCCCTTGATTGTCCTACTCCACCTCCGATTTGAATGCTTATGGCTTCAGTTTAAAGCTAGAAGCTCATTTCGGCGGCTTGCACCTTCTCGACCTGTTTCTTCTTCAAAACCAGCAGAATTTGTGAGAGTGTCACCGCAGCCAGGAAAGCAATCAAGCCCTTGACGCGATTGGCGCTTTGGAGAACGATTTCAGCATCCTTCTGACCAAAGCCACCCACATTGGGGTTATCGGTCAGTGCCGCCCCAGCAAGGACTTCTTCCCCTTGAGAAACCAAAAGTGTAGGACCGGGTGGGATCGTTTCGACGATCGCATCTCCCTTCTCAGGTTGGATGGTCACTTGATAGCCACCGTCATCGGACTTAGCAATCTGGCTGACCTGACCTGCAACAGCAGCCGTGTAAACCGTGTTATTGGATTTTTCACCCGTTGGGTAAACTTGTCCCCGACCACGATTTCCACCCAGATGGATCGAATATTTGCCGAAATAAACCCCTTTGTTGATACGGGGATCAGGCGAGAGGACAGGAAAGACGATTTCCTGATACTGATCGCCGGGTAGGGGGCCAACCAGCACCACATTGTCTTGAGTTTCACTGTAGGGTTGGAACAAATAGCTAGGCCCGACCTCTTCTTTCATCTCTTCGGGAATCCGGTCTTCCGGTGCAATTTTGAACCCATCTGGCAGCATCAACACAGCACCGACGTTGAGGGGACCGCGTTCTCCGGTGCTCAACACCTGTTGAACATCAGTGTCGTAAGGAATTTTGACAACCGCTTTGAAAACGGTATCTGGTAAAACAGCCTGGGGTACTTCAATTTCGACGGGCTTTGCTGCCAGGTGACAGTTAGCACAGACAATGCGTCCGGTGGCTTCACGGGGAGTTTCGTAAGCTTGCTGGGCCCAGAAGGGATAGGCCGCAGCGGGCTGAGGCAGAACCCAATCAGACCCCAGAAAAACAATCAGAGTGGCGATCGCAATCAGCACACCACGAGTCAGGCGGCTCATGCCTGCATGGAACTTAGAAGGAAAAGTCAGTTTCATCTGAGACAACTATGCAACAACAGTAGAATGGGGAGTCAAAAGTAGCAATGTTGACAAAAGCGTTCAGGTTAAGCCCACCAGGGGTCTTCTCCTGTGCGGAAATCGGTCTCAGTCCAGGGTGAAATGGAGATTTTGCCATCTTCGGTGATATCGGTATGAACCAGTGCCAGGGAGAGCGGAGCCGGACCACGAACCACCTTACCCTCGTTGTTGTATTGAGAGCCGTGGCAGGGACAGATAAACTTGTTCTCGCTGGCATTCCACGGCACCACGCAGCCTAGATGGGTACAAACCGCATTCAAACCGTAGCTGGCGATCGCCTCACTACTCTCAATCACAAGATAAGTGGGATCGCCTTTTAGCCCCTGAGCCAACACCCGCTCACCCACAGTATGAGCAGACAGAAAATCACTCAGAACGACATCATTGCCTAAAGCATCTTTAGCAATCAAACCGCCACCAGTACCGCCTTTTGAGGGTGGAATAAAGTATTTCACCACGGGATAGAGCGCTCCCAGAACAGTACCCGTCACAGCACCAAAGGTGAGCAGATTCATAAACTGGCGACGACTAAGATCAGGTACATCGGGAGTTCCAGAAATTTGAGTCATGATGTGAACAGCAATAAAAATGAGATAAGAACAGAAATACTGCCTATTCTCAGGTTGAGTTTGTGGTGTAAGAAGTCGTCTAGGACATTCCAACACCCCAGCCCCAAGAGAGCAGAATGGGAAGCGTAACCTGTTGCTGAACCGGGTAACGGTTTAATGCCTGCCTTCTTAGGCCAATGATCCTATGCCACTATCCATAGATAAAAATATGAATGATCAGCAGCGCTTGCTGTAAGGAGCAATATTGGTTACCAAGCAGCGTTCAGTTTACAGTTTTTCTAAATGTATTCTACCGCTTAACAAAAGCTAATCCAAATCTCTTCAAACCCAGAGCTAACGTCTTTTTCGAGGGTTTTTATTGTAAATAAATGTGAAGATAAATTGAAACAAATCACAACAATTCACTGATACCCAATATGACTGGAGAAGACTTGCATCAATTAATACTCAATAAGTGGGGGCGATCGTTTGATATCCAATTGCGCCGCACGCAGGGGAAGATTCTTGTACAGGTGATGTGGAAGTATCTAGAGCAAGCCTCCTTCCCTTTGACCGAAGAGGAATATCTGGCCCATCTTGATACCGTCGCCAGTTATCTCAATGCCTGGGGTGGGGCTGCCCAAGTGCAGAATTTTATTCAGCAGACGAGCGATCGCCCCCGTCTCGGTAAAGCCGTCAGCATCCCTCTGGATTTAGGAGAAAGAGCGTCTGAATGGTTATTGGAAGAATTTTGAGTTGAGGTAGACTTCCTATGTTGCTAGACTTACATCGCATCACGATTCCTCCTGGACAGAAAATTTGGCTGAACTCCGTCAGTTGGCAGGAGTTTGAAGCTATTTTGGAGGAATTGGGGGAGCATCGGTCTGCCAGAGTTGCCTACACCAACCGAACGTTGGAGATCATGACACCTTTACCCGAACATGAAGTGAGCAAGGTTTTGATTGGAGATTTACTGAAAGCTTTGCTAGAAGAACTGGACATAGAGTTTTGGTGTTTGGGTTCTACAACGTTCAAGCACGAATTGATGCAACAGGGAATTGAACCTGATGACTGTTTTTATATCCAGCATGAAGCGGTCGTGCGGGGTAAAGGGCGATTGAACTTAGCTATTGATCCTCCGCCAGATTTAGCGATCGAAGTGGATATCACCTCTCGCACCCATCCCCAAATTTATCAAGCGTTGGGTGTGCCAGAGCTATGGCGGTTTGAGCGCAGTCAGTTGCAGATTAACGTACTGCGATCGAGCCAGTATGTTGAAGTAGAATACAGTCCAAATTTTCCTGACTTGCCGCTACGTCAAGTCATTCCCCAATTTCTACAGCAAGCCAAGACGATTGGACGAAACAAAATGATGCGGAACTTTCGAGAATGGGTACAGAAAACACTTAACTCTCCAAATTAAGCGATTCAACCAGGGAGAACCCTTTAGGGTTTGATAAGGTGAGTACGCGCCCTGCTCTACTCAAATCGCCTCGGACTGCTACTAAGCGTCCATCCTGGTTAGCCGCTAGTGCAATTCGATAATCTGGCTCAGAAAGCTTCACTTGAATTATTCTTTCCACGCCATCTACTTCACTTAATAGAGAGACTAAACCTGTTGCGTATCCTCTCCGTTTTTCGAGTTTGACGACCTCTCCTCGAATCTCAAAATCTTTGTCAACTTCAGCTTTGAGTTCTTTCCCTAATCTTGCAACAGCAAGCATAATTCGGGCTAGAACCTTTCACTAATCTAGCGAGTCTTTTGATACAGCTTGTTTCAAACTACAGTCACTTAGTTTGCCACGATTCTGTAAGTGGCAAACATTGAATTCATAGCAGCTATTCTGATTTGAAATAAAGGAGCGCCCGCCTGCGGTGGGCGCTCCCAAACCAAACTGAGAATATCTGAGTTTGTAGTTTCTCGCCTCAGTTTTGGTAAAAACGACTATAATATGAAACTACAATCATCTCATTCTTTTTCTAAAATCCTGACTACTGTGCTGACTACTGCATTTTCTTACCAAAATTCCCATCATTTGCATCTACCACACGACCTGTTGGCTGCTATTCAAACTTTGAAGAAAGACCTGAATGCTATCATCCTGGCGCATTACTACCAAGATCCTGATATTCAAGATGTCGCTGACTATCTAGGAGACTCATTGGGACTCTCACGCCAGGCCGCCACCACTGATGCTGATGTCATCGTCTTTGCGGGGGTACATTTTATGGCGGAGACGGCTAAAATTCTCAATCCTCACAAGTTAGTGTTGCTGCCCGATTTGAATGCGGGTTGCTCTCTGGCAGATAGTTGTCCGCCTAATCAATTTGCTGCCTTTAAAGCAGCCCATCCCGGACATGTGGTCATTTCCTATATCAACTGCTCGGCCGAAATCAAAGCCATGAGCGACATCATTTGCACCAGTTCTAATGCCGTCAAGATTGTGCAACAAATTCCAGCCAATCAGCCGATTATTTTTGCACCTGACCAAAATTTAGGACGATATGTCATGGCTCAGACTGGCAGAGAGATGGTGTTATGGCAGGGCAGTTGTATTGTGCATGAGACGTTTTCAGAGAAAAGACTGGTGCAATTACAGATCGAACATCCGGAAGCTGAAGTGATTGCCCATCCAGAATGTGAACCTGCGGTGTTGCGCCATGCCCACTACATTGGTTCAACCACGGCTCTGCTAAATTACAGCAAAAAGAGTGATAGCCCAGCCTTTATCGTGGCAACAGAATCCGGTATTCTCCATCAGATGCAAAAAGCAGCGCCCCATAAACGGTTTATTCCGGCTCCTCCTAACAATCACTGTGCCTGCAATGAATGTCCTTACATGCGTCTGAACACGCTGGAGAAACTTTACTGGGCCATGAAAACGCGATCGCCCGAAATTACACTCCCCGACTCAACCCGTATAGCAGCCTTACGACCCATTCAAAGAATGCTAGAAATGAGCTAACTCCATCCACAATTCCCCAACTTCTTAGAGAAGTCGGGGATCTGGGTTTGGCAGGAACATCAACGATTTCACTGCTGCATGAACTGTTGCAGTTTGCGAGCGAGGCTGTCCACAATACCTTCGTCGCTATTTGACTCTGCGGCAATTTCAGCTTCGATCGCCTGCACCCGATCAGCAGGTAGATCGAGCAGTTGTACCAATTTTTGATAGGCTGCTGCTTCATCCAGATTAATTTTGGGTTCGTCTGGAGTGCGGGAGCTAGAACCAATCACTTCGTATCCCAAACGTAAGACCAACTCTCGTTCCTCAGCGCTTTGCAGTTTTGGTGCTAGCTCCTCCAGCGGAATGTTTTGCATGAGATAGTCTTGCAGTTCTTGACGAATTTGCTGCTGTTGTCCTGCATCCGATACGAATAGACGGCTGAAGCGATCGAGCATCAGGTCAATTTCTTCCTCAGCCAGATGCCCATCTGACCAAGCCATAGATGAAACAATCCGCAATAGATTCATTTGCCGGGGGCTAATGGATGGGGGTGGCGGTGTTTGTAAAGGCATAGCACAATCTCCTGCAAATCCAAATCAATATTTCTCACTAATATTCATCCGATCGATTTGGCTGGAGTCAGCCAATTGGATGTGTTTCTAGAATTGCAAACCAAATTACCATACGGTAAGATAGCTTCCTCGGAACTTAAGGATGTTATCTAGTAGTGTTAAGGTTTGTCACAAATCTTTCTTGATATCACAATTTCTTTGGATTCAGTGTGACATTTTGTACAAAGGATGGCAACTTTAACGAATCTTGTTGCAGTATTAAAGAATACGAGGGTAATTACTGGTTTACTTTTCAAATTTTTCTTTTAGTACTGCTTTGCTGAGTCGGTTGGGGTGCGTTTCAGAGTGAGTTTAATATAGTTGTCTCGTTCCCTGAAAGACTATGAAAAAAATAAAAATTACTTTTGATAACGCGATTCCAAGTAGTTTTTGGGAAGCCGAAGAAGTTCGTCGCATGGCTCCAACGGCGATTTCCGAAAATGGATGTTTAATTCGATTTCCCGATCGCATGGCCCCGATCGCTGCTAAGGCGATCGCTCAGTGGCTCAACGAAAGAGGATATCGGGAATACTCAGTAGAAGAGGTTCATTGATCAGGGCATGGATGAATAGGCTAGGACAATTCAGGTAGCCAGAACCCCAAACAGATGTTGAAACGCAGTTGGGGCTTTGTAGGGGGCACAATGCGCCCTACAAAGCCCCAACTATTCCGGTTTTTCGCACGAAGTGCGTAAGTCCTATCTATTAAGAAATGCCAAGGGTGAGCTATTTAATCTCACTGAGAGGACGACCCAGCCAGGCTGTAAAATTTGATTCTTGTGCTGGAGTTCTTTTTTCCAATGGCACAATGCGGTAGTTCATAGGACGAGGAGCAGCCAGCGTGAGCGGAGTTGTTCTCAGTTCGTCGTTATGAAAGTAGCTAATTTGGATAGCATCACCCGGTTGATAATCCTTGAGTCGATCGCCCAGTTGTTCTGCTGTGATTCGGACTCCGTTAATCGCTAGCAGTTCGTCATCTGGGCATAGCCCACTCATTTGGGCAGGACTATCGGCTTCCACAAATTTGACAATCGCTTTACCGTTTTCTGATTTGACGGTCATCCCCAATGCTGGCGGATGTCCTGAGACATCCTCTGCTGCTAACCCCAGACCAAAGGGAGCCAGATAAGTATCAAATGGTAATTCCTCTGTGCTGTGGAGAAAGTGCTGAAATATGTCAGTCAGATCGACCCCTGCCACCATAGTAATGACTTGCTCTAGCTGCTCAGGGGTGAATCCGATTTCAGGTTGACCAAACTGTTGCCACAGTTGGCGTAAGACATCATCCAGCGATCGCTGATTCTGATGTTGCGATCGAATCAACAGATCCAATAGCAGCGAAACCATCTCACCTTTGAGGTAGTAGGAAATTTGATTGTTGTCGCTATTGGCATCGCGTCGATAGAGTTTAATCCAGGCATCAAAGCTAGATTCACTCAAAGGTTGAACTTGACGACCAAGCGTGGTGAGATAGCGAGTGATTTCCTGACTCAGATTTTTCAGGAAAGTGGCAGGATCATACAGTCCAGCCCGCAAGGGCAACACCAGATCGTAATAACTGGTAGTGCCTTCACTAAACCAGAGCGAGGGAGTATAGTTTTCGCCATCATAATCGAAGACTTCCAACGCTTTGGGACGGATGCGCTTGATATTCCACAAATGAAAAAATTCATGGGCGACCAGTTGTAAAAACCGATTGTACTTCTCTGGCGCACGAAACCCGAAGCGGGGATAGTGGAGTGTACAGGAGTTTTTGTGCTCTAACCCACCATAGCTATTGGCTGAGAGATGCAAGATAAATAGGTAGCGATCGTAGGGTAAGCCACCAAATAACTCTGCTTCGACTTCAATAATTTTGCGAATGTCTGCGATCGCCTGAGCAGGTTGCAAGTTGCCCTGTCCCCAAATTGCCAATTCATGAGGCTTGCCCAGCACCTCAAACCCATAGAGGGAATGGGTGCCAATTTCAAAAGGGCTGTCTACTAAAGTATCAAAATCTGCTGCGGTAAACGTGTTGCTTGTTTCACCGTTGCGAGATTGAACGGCAATCGGTAAGGCTGTAGTAACCTGCCACTCAGGGTGAGGCGGTGCGATCGTCACTTTAATTGGCTGCTGCTCATAACCTGGTAGGTAGAAGCAAAGAGCGGCTGGATTAAAGTAGCCGTG
>Ga0224723_1000237_pt1 | contig 37946 bp, 41 predicted proteins | sample Balambano_FR2_Me_FD_161647 | JGI IMG/M metagenome (GOLD analysis project Ga0224723, IMG submission 161647) | Freshwater sediment microbial communities from Lake Towuti, South Sulawesi, Indonesia - Balambano_FR2_MetaG | ecosystem: Environmental > Aquatic > Freshwater > Lake > Sediment | place... | reverse complement strand
GCGCCTCGCACCACCACCACTAACCCCAAAGAGCGGTCACAATTAAAATCTCCTGAGCGCTCTGGCACTCATCATCAACCTCCAAGAATGAGTGTAAAAAAACCTGTGCGGAGCCAGCTAACGTTCCCGGTCAGCGGTTGCCCAAGTCTCTGCAACACCCCAAGCGACTTCGGTCAATCCGCTGCACTGGGGTTGTTAGCTGGATGCCGCCACCGATGTCCCCCAACCACTTAATCTCTGTCACAAAACCGTGCTGCTTTGCAGATACCGCAAGGGTCGCCTCTCACCACCGCCTCCACCCCTATCTCCTGAGCGCCTTGCGACCCCACCACTAACCTCGAAGGACGGTCATAACCCTAGTCTCCTGGGCGCTCTGGCACTTACCACTAGTCTCCAAGAACGAGTGTAAAAGACTCTGTGCGGAGCCAGCTAACTAGTTATTAGACGGATCTTGTCTGCCTATTTGCCCCGCTGGGGGTAGTTAGACAGACTATCGCAGTCTATTCCCCTCAAAGTGGGCAGTTAGGCTGCAAAGTAGCAGTCTATTTCTCTAAACAGGGTAGTTAGACTGCACCTTGTCCGTATATTACTCTTTGGCAAGGAATTAGGCTGCAAACTTCAGTATTTCTTCCAGGGGGTTTTGCTGGCGAGATTGAGTAGCATTTTATACAAGTAAATTTTCTCTTTGTATCTACCTGCTGCTATGGAATCTCGTCCTCAGAAATTACTTGACCAGGTGCGTCAAGCCATTCGCCTGAAACATTACTCCTACCGAACTGAAGAGAGCTATGTGGCTTGGATTCGTCGCTACATCTTGTTCCATAACAAGCAGCATCCTAAAGAGATGGGCACTGCTGAAATTACAGCTTTTCTGAGCCATCTGGCAGTTGAGGGGCGGGTGGCTGCTTCAACTCAAAACCAGGCGTTGAGCGCTTTACTATTTTTGTACCGTGACGTACTGCATCAGGAGCTTGAGGGTGCGATTGATGCACTGCGGGCAAAGCCTTCTCGTTATCTGCCAACCGTTTTGACCAAAGCAGAAGTGCTGGCGGTGATTGACAATCTCTCTGGAGTTCATCGGTTGCTGATACAGGTATTGTATGGGAGTGGGTTGCGTCTGACTGAAGGGCTGAGCCTGCGCGTCAAGGATCTTGATTTTGCTCAACAGCAAGTTGGGGTGCGAGATGCCAAAGGGGCCGAAAGTCGAGTGACGATGCTGCCGGAGAGTTTAGTTAAACCGCTACAGGCGCATTTGCAGCGAGTGAAGCAGATGCACCAGCACGATCTGGAGCAGGGCTATGGCTCGGTGTATTTGCCGTTCGCGCTAGAGCGTAAGTATGCCCATCTTGATCGCGCCTGGATCTGGCAGTTTGCGTTTCCCGCAGAGCGGATTTCAAAAGACCCGCGCAGCGGTGCTGTGCGTCGGCATCATTTGCACGAGACCGGGTTACAGCGTGCGTTAAAGCAGGCAGTACGAGCCGCCAAAGTTGAGAAGCGGGTGAGTTGCCACACGTTTCGTCATAGTTTTGCAACTCACCTCCTTCAAAATGGCTACGATATCCGCACGGTGCAGGAGCTTTTAGGGCACAAGGATGTAAAAACGACGATGATTTATACCCACGTGCTAAATCGGGGAGCGCGTGGGGTAAGAAGTCCATTGGATTAAGCAACTGGGATGATCCACCCCTCCCACTCTCCCACCCTCCCACTCTCCTACCCTTTTCTTCGATCGCACATCAAAATACTCATCACCTCCCCAGTACTCGGAGCAGGCAACAGCGGACTCCACCTTCCCGCTTCGGCAAAGCCGCGTCGATGCAGGTCGTGAATCGTTTCAATCACGCCATCACGAGAGCCAATGATGAGAACTCGTAAGCGTTCACGGTCAGGGTTTTGCAGTGCAAGAACTTCTCTCTCAACGGGCGTGTTGGGAGAGTCTAAGAAACAGTGAGACATGAGTTTTGACTCCTTTAGGGTTTATCAGGAAACCCCAAAAACCTAGCCACCCCGCGCTTATTCACACGTTGCATAAAGTGAGTGAGAGAACTAAAAGTGAGTTTAGTTTCACTTTCATGTTCCAAAGGGTGAGCAACGCTTTTTTGACATGACAAGTCGGGGTGGCTAAGGGAGTGTTAAAATTCACCATTAGCCGCCAGACTGCCGCGTACAGTTTGGGGGTCAGTCGCTCATTGCTGCGTCAACAGCTTTGAGCGGCGCTAGATCTTTGGGTGTTGAGATTGTCGTGGGTAAAAAAGACAACCTTAGCGTGACAGGATATCTGAGTGAGCGGTAGTTCGTCAAGGTGTCAGGCGACGGATTTTTTTGAGGAGAGGAGAGGGGCGATCGCTCTCGGTTCGCCTGTTCAAACTAGAGCGTTGGTTGCGATCGCTGTTTACAGAATTCGTATGGCTGTAATGTGGGTTGCAAACTCACAGTGATGATGAAATGGGAGTGAGCGATCGCTCTTCCACCTCAACCCATCAGATCCTGGACTTAAACGATCAGATCAAAACGCTGATCGATCACATCTGTGGGCTTATTTTTAAGACTCAAACTCTTAAAAATAAGGTTTCAACGCTTAAGTATGACTGTTTGACCCTTAAAAATAAGCAATCAGGATCTATTTTTAGAGTTGCAGGTCTAAAATTTAAGCTTTCGAGGCTTAAAAATAAGGGTGCAATGCTTATTTTTAAGCACTCAACGCTAAAAAATAAGCTTCAGGATCTAAAAAATAAGGGGTCAGCGCTTAAGTTTAAGGGTTTGATGCTTAAGTTTAAGGGTTCAGCAGTGATCAATCAGGTTCAGAATGTAATCGGTTGAACTGCCAGAATCTTTTTCCAGCCTGGATCTTGCTGTTTCCACGTTAATGTTGTGACTCGTGTAACGGCAAGTTACCTCTATAAATTCACTGACAACAAACTTTTGCTTCAGAATATTTCCGTATTTCTATGGGTTAGATCAGGCTCGTATTTTGGGCATTTAAATCTTGTCCAAGAGCATCTATGAATCGGGTGCAATATTTACGAGGATCTTTGTATGAGTCTGGAAAAAATTGATGTGGTCTTTACTCAGTCTGATGTTGATGAGGTAATGAATGCGCTGATGGTGGTTCACAAGAAAATGCCTTTTCTGAAGGGCTTAACGGTAGTCCAGCGCCGACAGATCTCCAAAATTGGTCGCAAATCTCAAACCTTTGTCCTGCAAGCATTGGCGATCGCCAAAAACCATCCCGAACTTATGCCAGGTTGCTTTAAGTTAGATGAGGCACACCGCGATCTGGATTTATTTGAAGCATTGAATCCTGTTTTGCAGGCGATCGGTGAGCTACATGAACTGGTTGAAGACACACAAATCATCGTGGGCAGCGAAGCCTACGCCGCCGCGCGGTTGGCTTATCAATCGGCAAAGACCACTGGTAAAAATATGGGACTTGAAGATGTAGTGAGTGATGTTTCCCTTCGCTTTCGCAAGCGTCGCCGGACAAACCCGCCTGAAGGAACCGTATGACGTAACATAGGGCGCTGGTTACTTATGGCCTGTTTCAGATGAATAAACCCCAGGTAGGGGCGAATGGCCTTTCGCCCCTACACCTATTTGTGTCTTACACAAGTGAAAACTGCTGTAGGGCTGAATAGCCAGAATTCCACATAGTTATCTCAGTCCTTAACCTCTGCCAACCGATTACTCAACGCCACCCAATTCTCAATGCTCAAATCTTCGGCGCGGGCTTGGGGGTTGATTTCGAGTTGTTCTAGGAGTTGGTTGAGGCGATCGCGCTCCACCACACTCATCAAGTTATTTCGCAACATCTTACGTTTGGTGGCAAAACCTAACTTCACCAGAGTTTCTAGCTTACGAACATCAGTTACAGGTAGGTGAAACTGGCGCGGGCGCAATCGTACTACAGCAGAATCTACCCTAGGCGGCGGGTAAAAGGCTTGGGCAGGAACATCACAAATCCATTCACATTCAGCTAGGTACTGCACTCGCACAGATAGTGCCCCGTAGTTTCTAGAGCTAGGACGGGCACACAGCCGCAGGGCTACTTCTTTTTGCAACAGCAACACGATCAGGTCATACGGATGGGGGTTAGGAGTGGCGATCGCCCCCAACAGTTTCTCCAAAATCGGCCCAGTGATGTTGTAAGGAATATTGGCAACCACCTTATTAGGCTGCTGAAAGTTAGGAAAGCCTGCCAGCATAGTATCCAAATCCAGCGAAAGAATATCTCCCTGAAGCAGCAAAAAATTACTGACTCCACCCAACTTTTCTACCAGCAGCTTACACAAATCTCGGTCAATCTCAACTGCAACAACCGCTGATGTCTTATCCAACAGTGGGCGGGTCAGGACTCCTTTGCCCGGGCCAATTTCTAAGACGCGATCGCCCTCCACCAACTCTGCTGCTATCACAATCTTTTGCAGCGCCTTATCGCTACGCAGCCAGTGTTGACCAAATTGTTTACGGGGTTGAGGCATAAAGGAGGGGTTAGGGGCTAGGGGCTGAGAGGGAGGGCTTGGTGATTGGAATTAGGGGAGCGAAGCTGCTTCTCTAGCCCCTAGCTCCTAACCCCCAGCCCCTTTTCCTCCCATTACATTTTCTTAAAAGATCCACAGAACGAAATTTCGCCTGCCAGATTTGTAGGGTATTTATGTCCTTAGGATGAGGTGCGTAGGTGAAATACGAAATTCGCTATAAGCCTGCTTTTGCGACTGTTTTTTTAACGCTAAATCCGGGCGATCGCCTCACTGCCGAAGCAGGAGCGATGGCCAGCATGGCGGCACCGCTTTCCATGCAAACCGAATTTTCGGGCGGCTTAATTCCCGGACTTCTGAAAAAATTTCTGGGTGGGGAGTCGCTTTTTGTCAATGTGTTTACGAATGAAACTCAGCAACCGCTGGAACTGGTCTTAACTCAGTCTACTGTGGGTGATGTCGGTTTGATTGAGCTTCAGGGGAATGAGATTTGCTTTCAGCCAGGTGCTTACATTGCTCACACACCCGGCGTTCAGATGGGGGTGCAGTGGGCTGGCTTCTCAAGCTGGTTTGCCGGAGAGGGACTGTTTAAGCTAAGGCTGAGCGGTCGCGGACTGGTGTTTTTTGGCGCATATGGCGGTTTGAGTCAGCGCCGCGTGAATGGAGATTTCACCGTAGATACCGGACACCTGGTTGCCTATGAACCCGGAATCCAAATGAACATTCGCCTAGCGAGTGGGTTAATTGGTTCTGTTACATCAGGCGAGGGATTGGTGAATCGCCTGACCGGACAGGGAACGGTCTATCTCCAATCTCGCAGCACCGATGGATTGGTTAGGTTTTTGCGCTCTAAGTTACGCTAGTTCTCCTTGAGGAAGGTTTATTTAGATGAAAGTTGATATTTTGCATCAGCCGGAGAGTGCGATCGCCAAAATCGACATGGCACCCCAGGAAGAACTAACCGCCGAAGCAGGCGCAATGGTTTCCATGAGCGGTCACATGAACGTCAACACCACCTTGCGAAAGGGCAAAGGCGGAGGCGTTTTTGGCGGACTCAAGCGAATGCTAGCTGGGGAATCCCTATTTCTCAGCGTTTTTCGCTCAGGCGAACAGCCCGCCGAAATTTACCTGGCTCCAAAACTGATGGGCGACATTCTGCCCTACCAGATCGATCAGCACGAACTGGTGATTCAATCAACAGGATATCTGGCTAGCACGCCCGGAGTTGATCTTGATCTGGGGTTTCAAGGGCTGAAGTCGGTTTTCTCAGGCGAATCGATCTTTTGGCTCACCGCCAGCGGTAGCGGACTGGTGCTGCTCAGCGCTTTTGGTGGCATTTACGAAATTAAAGTAGACGGCGAATACATCGTCGATACAGGACACATCGTTGCTTTTGAAAAAACCCTGAGTTTCTCAATCACCAAAGCAGGCTCTAGCTGGGTCGGCGCATTTTTGGGTGGAGAAGGGTTGGTTTGTCGGTTTCAGGGGCAGGGACGGCTCTTCTGTCAAACCCACAACCCTGGTGCATTTGGCAGATTAATTGGCAGCAAATTGCCGCCTCGATAAACGCGATCTGTAACTCCAAACCTCCTGTAGGATGGGCATCTTGCCCGTCCATCTCAAGCAGGCAAGATGCCTGCTCCACAATCTAAACACTCACTCTCAAATTAATCCTATGACTACTGAAACTGCTTATGAGATCCAGCATTCTCCTGCTTATGCCGCTCTGACGCTTCAACTTCAGGCAAACCAAACCGTCCTGGTAGAATCGGGCGCAATGGCGGCAATGGATTCTCACATCAAAATGAAGTCCAAAGTACAGGGCGGCTTGATGAAAGGACTGGGGCGAATGCTGGGCGGCGAGTCCCTGTTTGTCAGTGAGTTCACCGCTGAAGGCAGACCCGGAGAACTACTGATTTCACCGGGAGTCCCAGGAGACATTCGGCACTATCACTTTGAAGGCAACAATGGTTTGATGGTTCAGTCCTCTGGCTTTGTTGCTGCCAGTCCCACCGTTACGATTGACAGTAAATTTCAAGGTTTCAAAGGCTTCTTTAGCGGTGAATCCCTGTTCTTGCTAAAGGTGACAGGCTATGGCGACTTCTGGTTTAGCTCCTTCGGCGCAATCATCGAAATTCCGGTTGCTGGGGATTACGTCGTAGACACGGGCTACATTGTCGCCTTCGAGGATACGCTCAACTACAAGGTTGAAATGCTGGGCGGCTTATCGTTCAAGGGCTTAAGAACTGGCATCTTCGGCGGAGAAGGCTTTGTCTGTCGGTTTAGCGGCACAGGTAGATTATGGATTCAGTCGCGTCAGCTTTACCCATTTGTCAACTTCATTCACCCCTTCCGCCCCGTCAAGAGCAGCTAAGGTAATTCCCAATAACCTACTCGTTACCAAGCTCTAGCCTGGTAATGCCAACCTGGAAGCTCCAGCTTCCTGCTACACCCTGGGAAGCCGGAGCTTCCTCATCCCGATTCCCAAGCTGGAGCTTAGGAACCAGGGGAAGTCAGAGCTTGGGAACCAGGAACTTTCATCCCTTATCCCTTATCCCTCATCCTTCATCCTTAATCCCTCTCACCATGCCCATCGAGTTACCACCCGGAACAGCAAGCTACCGCGACGATCGCAACCCAGAACCTAAAAAGCGACAAATTTTGCTCATCGTAGGATTAATCGTCGCAGCTGTATTTTTTGCCTTCTGGCTATTTGGGGCGCTGGTGAACGGCTTAGTTTGGATTATTCCTCCCAGCGTCGAGCGGCAACTGGGCGCATTCACCGTGCCTGTGTTTGAGCAAATGGCAGAACCATCGGCGGCTCAAGATTCGCTCAATCAGTTGCTCGATCGCTTGGAGGCAAATCTTCCCTCTGAGCAGCAGCAGGAGCATGACTACCAGGTGCTATACATTCCCGATGCGACGGTGAATGCGATCGCCATTCCCGGCGATCGCGTCATCATCTACAAAGGGCTATTAACTCAAACCGAGTCAGAAAACGAGCTAATGATGGTGCTGGGGCATGAATTGGGGCATTTTGCCAACCGTGATCATTTGCGGCGGCTCAGCCGGGGACTACTCCTGCAATTGATGATTGCCGTTTTCTTTGGCGACACAGGTGGACTCCAGGATGTAGCGATTTCTGGAATTACCAGTCTCAGTAATGCTCGATTTTCTCAAGGGCAGGAACTTCAGGCGGACGAATTTGGGTTAAATCTGTTGCAGCAAACCTATGGACACGTTGCCGGAGCGACAGACTTTTTTGAGCGATTGAGTCAGCAGGAAGGGGCAAATATTGACTTTTTGGCGACCCATCCCAATTCACGTAAGCGGGTGCGGCGGCTAGAGCGGGCGATCGCCGAAGGCTATGACCTGGGTGAGCGATCGCCTCTCCCTGCTCCACTGGCAGACCTGTAACGCCAATCTGCCACCGACCAAAAACTTGAAATAGACGGCGTGAACCTACCTGGATAAGCTCTCCATGCTCAGAGGCACCATCTCGCCGCTCCGGGTTAGCCCCAATAGCATCGGTTCCTGGGGTCTGATTAACTTGCCTGTCAGGGCGCACCGTTCTTCTGCTTGAGCCATTGCCTCCACGCTGGCTCGAATCTCCTCTGGGGACAGTTGTAGCTGATAGTCTCCAGATTTCTGCTGCACATAATTCCACAACACGTCCCGGATCAAAGCCTGATAGCCCTGATTGCCAGCCAAATCTTTGAGACGGTCTTTCAGGTCTCGCTCCAGCCGGATGCTGGTGACTTCCATTTCTGTTGTTGCTGTGCGATTAATCGTGTACATTTCATTCCTCCTGGAACAAATCACGGTTTACTTGAGATTTTTTGAAGATGTATGGACACCTTCGTAATACGAGTGTAGTATGTTGGATGTCAGAATCAAGTAATATGTTTCAGCAAATAAACCTGTGAGTTACTTACCCACCCCTTGCACTTCACGCCACTCCACCGAGCTTTCAAGCTGGGTTGCGTTGCTGGTGGCATTTGCTGCGGGTGGCTATGGTGCTGGCAATCTAGTCGCAGGCGTGGAAATGCAGGGCTTTGGCTTTGGCATGGTCGCAGGACTGGATAGAAAAAATCGGGGAATCGATCTATCCGATTTGCCAGTAGATGAACCAGACTCACGAGGCGGGCGGTACAGGTTAAGAACTGCTGTACCCAGAGAGGACTAGAAAAACCTGAACCAGTTTTTCCAGCCCCCGCTTCTAAATTACGGAAGCGGGGGTTCTTGTCTGTGAAGTCTTAAAAATTGCAAAGCATTTACACAGTCACGATTCATGCAATCACGATTCATGCAGTCACTCAAGTGATCCAGTTAGAACCACCGCTATCCAGCTATCAAATTTTTGCCCCACTTTCGTTTGACGGACAGTTCTGAAAACCCAGAAGCCTGAAGAAATCCGAAGGGAGTCCCCGGTAATGCTGAAATTTACCTACACGGAAACGGGTCTACATCTAGAACATTTACCTCATTCAGTTGAAGACTGGATGACGCTGCGAGTAATTTTGTCGCTGCGAACCGGACAGCGTTTGATTGTTGAGCGCGGCACGGCTGCTTTTTTGTTGCCCACTAATTTAATTGGACTGCGATCGCTTGAGTTAGCGATTCGGCAGGAAAGCTACGGCACAGTCACACTCACCAAAAGTGATGCTGAGTATGTGGAAGTCAGCTTGCGCGGAACCTGGATCTGCTCTAGCCCAGAAGAAATCGATGGCGTATTCATCGCGAGTTTGGGCGATCGCACCGAATGGCTGGTCTTCAAACTCTGGCGCGAAAGCCAAAACCGTACTTCTCCGCTGCGACGGTAAAGGGTCTAGAGTCCTTGCTTACTTGATGCAGCGCCAGATCTCCAACTTCTCAAAGAAGTTGGAGATCTCAATCCCCTATGGCGATCGCTTAATTCTCGTCCGAATTGTGCAATTTCTGGCAAATCTGTCAGTCCAGGAAATTGTAGTGTTAATGTAGTATATTGTAGTATAGCGCAATCATTCCTACATCCTTCTTCCCGAATAATCATGCCATTACTCTACGTTCGTCTCTTTGAGCGGCGCAAACCTCCACCCAAAGAGACTTTTAAGCTTTGTGTCTCTAAGCCTCAGTCCCATTCTGCTCAAACTCACACCGTCAAGCAAGTTCGTCACACTCGCTCGACTCATTACCTGGAGCGACGTTTATTTCTATAACGGGTGAAATACACCATGATGACTCTAACCATGCGCCCCTACGCGGGTGAAACCGATTTGGAGGCGATCGCCCATCTGCTCAACGCCTGCGAAGCCGTAGACCAGCTCGATAACTATTACTCCGTTCGAGATTTGCGGCTGGAGTTTAGCGAACCCAATTTTGACGCAACTCGTAACCTGCGGCTCTGGCACGACGGCGACGGCAAGCTGATTGGCTTTGGGCAAATCTGGTTTCCACCAGAGGCAGAAAGTCAGGAACTAGACGGACATCTCTGGTTTCGAGTCCATCCTGATGTTCGTGGAGACAGGCTTGAAACCGAAATCATCGGCTGGGGCGAAGCCCGAATGCACGAAATTTGGCTAGAGCGCGGCGTGTCCGTAAAGCTGTACGGTCACGCCCGCGATAAGCAAACCGATCTGATTACACTGCTAGAAAACAGTGGCTTTACACTCGTGCGGCAGTTTTTGAGAATGGAGCGATCGCTTACCCAGCCCATTCCCGCTCCCCAACTGCCAGAAGGGTTCACCGTTCGCCATAGCCAGGGAGAAGCAGACCTCGAAGCCTGGGTCGAGATGCACAACCAGTCGTTTATTGACCACTGGAACTATCACCCGCTGACGGTCGAAACCCATCGGCACTGGATGACCGACCCCGAATATTGCCCAGAGTTGGACTTGGTGGCGATCGCCCCCGATGGCACCTTTGCCGCCTTCTGCTATTGCCACATTCCGCAGGAGCAAAACCATCATCTGGGACGCAACGATGGCTGGATTGGGATGTTGGGAACCCGTCGCGGCTTCCGTCGCATGGGGTTAGGTCGAGCCATGCTGCTAACGGGTCTGCAAAAGCTCAAAGCGGCTGGTATGGAAATGGCTAAACTCGGCGTAGACACCGAAAACCCCAACCGTGCCCAAACTCTATATGAGTCCACAGGCTTTCACAAAGCTCACGCTAGTCTCTCTTTTGTCAAACCCCTGAGCTAGCAGCTTTGACCAAACCGAGACAAAACATAACGAAAACGCGAAACCAGGCGATCGCCCAAAAAATTAGGCAAGGAAATGGTGAACAAACTTCATCCATTTCCTTGCCCTGACTCAAACAGTTAACACGAACCAGGGATTTTCTCCCTCATCCCTTTAATACGCATCCTGGAGTTCATAGAAGTCTGGAGAAATGTAATCTTTCCGCAGAGGCCAGCCTACCCAGTCTTCATTCATCAAGATCCGCTTCAGGTTAGGGTGTCCTTCATAGACAATCCCAAACATATCGAAACTTTCTCGCTCCTGCCAGTCAGCCGCCTTCCAGATCCAGTAAACCGAAGGCACCTTCGGATCTTCTCTGGGCAAGAATACCTTGAGGCGAACTTCATCAGGACGGTCTGCGCTGTCGCTCAGCTTAATCAGGTGGTAGGTGCTAACCAGATCGCCTCCTGGCCCAGTGTCATAGGCAGCTTGACACTGCAAATAATTGAAACCGTAGGCATAGAGGGCAGTCGCAAAAGGCAGCAGAAACTCTCGCTCAACCCTGAGAACCTCAACGCCGCTGTGGTCTTTCTCCAGCGACTCATGCTCGAAGCCATTCTCGGCTAGCCAGCGGGAAACCTTTCCGGCTTCAACGATTTTGGTATCACCCTGCTCAGCCTGAGCGCCTTCCGGCTTAGCTTCTTCAGCCACGATCGCTCTCCTCTTTCTCAACTTCCTGGAGGGCTGGCGTGATGGGCATTCCCATTGCTTCCATGAGTTCTCTAGGCGGTGCCTGGCGAGACTCAGACTGCAAATAATTGCCCGTTAGAATGTCAGGCACCACGTTTAAACTATGAGAGATTGTATGGTAGCGGTGCGTTTGCCCAACCAGACCGCGCTCCTGCACCGATTCATTCGAGATCTTCTTCCGCAACTTGATAATTGCGTCAATGATAGCTTCAGGGCGGGGCGGGCATCCCGGAATATAAACATCCACCGGAATCAGCTTGTCTACACCCCGCACAGCGGTAGGAGAGTCGCTGCTAAACATACCGCCTGTGATGGTGCAAGCGCCCATTGCAATTACGTATTTGGGTTCGGGCATTTGCTCGTATAGCCGCACCAGCGCAGGAGCCATTTTCATGGTGATCGTGCCAGCAGTGATGATCAGGTCAGCCTGACGGGGGCTAGAGCGGGGAACCAGACCAAAGCGGTCAAAGTCGAACCGGGAACCAATCAGCGCTGCAAACTCAATAAAGCAGCAGGCAGTGCCATATAGCAGGGGCCACAGGCTCGAAAGTCTAGCCCAGTTATGCAAATCATCCAGGGTCGTCAAAATGACGTTCTCTGACAAATCCTGAGTGATTTGAGGGTAACCCACTGGATTAATAATGTTTGTGGGGTTTTCGGGGGTTGCAGTAGCAGGGTTCATGACCATTCCAGCGCACCTTTCCTCCATGCGTAAACAAGACCAACAACAAGAATTGCGATAAATATCAGGGCTTCTACAAAAGCCAGTAGCCCAAGCTGGCTAAATGCAACGGCCCAGGGGTAGAGAAACACGGTTTCAACGTCAAAGATGACAAAAACCAACGCGAACATATAGTAGCGAATGTTGAACTGAATCCAGGCTCCACCAATTGGCTCCATCCCAGACTCGTAGGTAAGCCTTCGTTCTACGCCTTCGGGATGGGGGCGAATGATCCGGGCAGTTATAACCGCTAGGACGGGAACCAGACTACAGATGAGCAGGAAGCCCAAAAAATACTCGTAGCCGTTGAGGACAAACACAGTTTTTGCTTTTGTAGAATTGACTCAGTAACAATGTTACTTGCTTTTTACATTATAAGAAATTGCAAAACTGCTCTTGGCTATACGAACCTGTTATTGAACCGATAGTGAATTGTTTAAGCTAGAAGGCTGTAAGACAGTTGACCGACAAAACTCCTAAAACCAGCAAGCCCCCGTAGGTTGAATGAAGCACATAACCCAATAGAGTTAAGGCAGGCGTTGGGCTAAGCACTCGCCTCGCAAGGTAAGAAAGGCTACTTCGGTTAAACAAGGAGAGACTCATCTAGAAATTTGCTATTTTGACGATTGGTTCTACGGTTGGGCTATTTTTTTTAAGATTGCTCCTTTAATCTGAACTTACACAGGTTTGAAATCCGATCGCCACTTGTTACTCGTATTGCATTTAGATCTGCATAAAGGTGCGTGGCACAGGGATGAAACTGCTCCTTCCTTTATTCAATTTTGGAGTCGTTGATCAGACGCAATGCATCCTGATTCTCCTAAGCCTGAGCCATTACCGCTCTCAGCCCAAACTGATGCAGATTTGTTTGTGGCTCTTAAAGCGGGTCGTGTTGAAGCGCTAGGTGCTTTATATGACCGTTATTCAAATCTGGTCTACGGGTTAGCGCTGAGGGTGTTATCCAATTCTGAAGAAGCTGAGGATGTCACGCAAGAGATTTTCCTGGCTCTCTGGCACAAGGACGCTTACAACCCGACTCGCGGCTCTCTCAGCAGTTTTTTGGTAACGATGACTCGCTCTCGTTCCATCGATCGACTGCGATCGCGCAACACAAAACTGAAGTTTCTTCAGCGCTGGAAGCGAATTGGGACGACTGAAGGGGCTGTGGCTAATCCATTGGAGCAAGTTTCGATTGACGAGCGATCGCAGTTCCTTCGGGAGGCGTTGGCTCGACTTCCTGATCTAGAACGGCAGGTTTTAGAAATTGCTTACTATGAGGGGCTGAGCCAGTCAGAAATTGCTAAACGGCTGAACACTCCGCTAGGCACCGTTAAAACCCGAACTCGACAGGGACTGCTAAAACTCAGACAACATTTGCAGGATTTTATTCAGTAGCACCACACCATGATCAGACCCTCACTTCCTGAAGACTGGGAAGAATTGATAGCGGGTTATGCCCTTAGCGATCTCAGCCCCGAAGAGGCTAAGCTCGTTGAGCAACTGCTGGACGAAAATCCTGCACTGGTAGACGAGGTGAATCAGCTTCAGGAGGTTTTGGCTTTGTTGCCTTATGGTCTGCCTCGACAGGAACCTCCAACTCATCTACGCTCGGCGATTTTAAAAGTAGCCCAGGAGGGCGATCGCACCCCTAAACCGCGCAGACGCACCCATCGAATTTGGCTGGAGTTGGGTGGAGCCGTAGCTGTGTTTGTGGCGATCGCCCTCGGACTAGACAACTATCGCCTTCGCCGAGACTTAGAAAGCGCAGATGCAGTGATTCAAGCGCTACGCCAGCCTGAAACTGAGGTCTACGCCCTGGAAGGAACGGGGGAAACCACTGCCGCTTCAGGTCGGCTGGTCGTTAATCCCAATCAAGATCAGATTTTAGTCACTGTGCAAAGTCTACCAGAACCCGCCGCAGGGCAAGCCTATCGGCTTTGGGGGCTGACTCCTGGTAGCACAACGCCAATCTATTACGGTCAATTTGGCACAACCGCTCAGGGAGAAACGCTAGCCCAGCTTTCAATTCCTAGAGATGCAATTCTAACTGAAGAGATTCAACTGCTAATTACGCTGGAATCGTCCACAGCACCTCCGATCCCGGAAGGCCCTCTGGTAATGCAAAGCAGTTTATAAGAATTAGGAGTTGAAAGTTGTCACCAATATTGACCTATCAGCCAAACTGAGTATCACGATCATGAGGAGCTTCAAAGTCGATGATTGGGCCTTTGGGGACAATGCGAGTTGGGTTTACCTTAGGATGGCTCTTGTAATAATGGCGTTTGATGTGGTCAAGGTTACAGGTTTCTTTGACTCCAGGGTGCTGATATAAGTCACGCAGATAGCCCCAGAGGTTAGGGTAATCTACGATGCGACGCAGGTTGCACTTGAAGTGGACGTAGTAGACCGCATCAAAGCGTAGCAGCGTGGTGAACATACAGAGGTCAGCTTCGGTGAGGCGATCGCCACACAAATACCTCTGTTTGCCCAATACCATTTCCCAGTGATCCAGGTTTTCAAACAGTTCTGTAACTGCTTCTTCGTAGGCTTCCTGGGTGGTGGCAAATCCAGCGCGATAGACTCCATTGTTGATGGGCTGGTAGATTGCATCGATTGCTTCGTCAACTTGTTGCTGGCGTGCTTTGGGATAGAGGTCTACATCTGGTTTAGCAATCTCACCAAACTCGGTATCCAACATCCGAATAATTTCGCGAGATTCGTTGTTGACGATGGTGCCTTGCTGTTTATCCCACAGCACCGGAACGGTGACTCGTCCGGTGTAGTCTGGCTCAACTTTGGTGTAAAGCTCCCACAGGTAGCGAGTGTGGTTTACCGTATCGGGAATGCAGCCCTCACCCTCAGAAAATTCCCAGCTATTATCACCCATCTCAGGATTGACGATTGAGATGGAAATGGCATCATTCAGACCTTTCAACTGGCGCATGATCAGCGTCCGATGGGCCCAGGGACAAGCCAGGGAAACGTAAAGGTGGTAGCGATCGCGCTCTGCCTTAAACCCGCTAGAGCCATCCGCTGTAATCCAGTTGCGAAACGTGGTCGAGGGACGCACAAACTTTCCCTGTTTATCTTCTTGCTCCCGATCTGTAACCCACTTTCCATCCATCAACATACCGAGTCCCATACTTTTCTCCCTAACTGAAGGTTTACCGAACTGCTGTCTCTCTATTGCTCAGCCTAGCGCGATCGTGTGGGGCACTAAAATCTATCGCTGGGCCAATTGGAATGATGCGATTTGGATTCAGTTGAGGAATTCCGGCATAGTAAAGCCGTTTAATGTGTTCCATATTGCACACTTCCGCCACACCTGGATGCTGGTAGAGGTCGCACAGATAGCCCCACAGGTTAGGGTAATCCACCAGTCGGCGTAGGTTGCACTTAAATAAACCGTGATAAGCCAGGTCAAATCGAAACAGCGTGGTGAACATACAAATGTCGGCTTCGGTGAGGCGATCGCCACACAAATATCTCTGATTCTCCAATCCTTTCTCCCATCGATCTAAAGCAGCAAATAGCTCTGTCACCGCTTCTTCATAAGCTGCCTGGGAATTGGCAAATCCAGACCGATATACTCCGTTGTTAATCGGCTGATAAATCTCATCAATCGTTTGATCAATGTGCTGCTGCAAATCTTCAGGATAAAGGTCAGCCCCAGTCGTAGAAAAAGTGGTAAACTCGGTATCAAACATCCGAATAATTTGACGCGACTCATTGTTGACAATCGTGCCTGTTTGCTTATCCCACAGCACCGGAACGGTGACTCGTCCTGAATAGTGAGAATCTGCTAATGTATAAACTTCGCGCAAATAGTGAGTGCCGTTTACTGTATCAGGAATGCATCCTGGCGCATCAGAAAATGCCCAGCCTTCCTCGCTAATCACCGGATCAACAATGGATAGGCTAATTACCTCTCCCAACCCTTTCAGCTTTTGCATAATCACAGTGCGATGTGCCCAGGGACAGCCCAGCGATATGTAAAGGTGATAGCGTCCGGGTTCTGCCTTGAAGCCACTAGAGCCATCTGCTGTTACCCAATTATGAAAGTGAGTCGGCATTCGGTTAAATCTGCCCTTCTCGTCTCGTTCTGTCCAGTCTTTAACCCATTTGCCATCGACCAACATTCCCAATGCCATTGGTTTTCTCCAGTAACTTTAGTACTTACTCGTCTTTACTCGTTACCAAGCTCCAGCTTTACTCGTTACCAAGCTCCAGCTTTACCCGTTACCAAGCTCCAGCTTGGTGATGACAATCGGGAAGCTCCAGCTTCCCGTGATAGAAGGAAGCTGGAGCTTCTTCAAAGCCGTTACCAAGCTGGAGCTTGGTGACAAGGGTAGGCAATAAGGGTAGGCAGAGATAGTTCTTCAGTTTAATGAGTGCGATCGAGGCTGATGCGACCGGGGCCATGCTGCAAGACCAGGAGCAGACTGCCTAGCAGCCCTAAGTTTTTGAGAAACATGATTTGCTGAATTGGGTCGGCAAGGTTGGTGTGAAAGATCAGCGTGGCGGGAATCAGGAAAATGATCAGTGCTGCGGCTCCGAGGCGAGTTTTGTAGCCTAGCAGGTAAGGCGCATTTTTGCTTTGCCCACAGCTACACATCCAGTAAGTGCCTGCATTTAGCGGCAACACAAAGGGTTCACGGTTGGTTGAAGCTTGAGTCATGGCGATCGCTCCTCTCAAAATGTCTGTACAAATACAGTTTGCTTTTCCACTGTTTGAATCAGCACATTTATGTTTTATCACAACTATTGTTTGGATGGAAACAATTTTTCGAGAGGCAAGATTTGCGACTTCTCCAAGAAGTCGCAGATCTTCGTGTTTATGTTTTATTGATTTCCAGCGATATTCGGCACAAGCCCCTTGTTTGTATGGCGATCGCCAACGATGATGGAACATAGCGATAGCCAGAGCAGTTAAGGAAATCTCAAACTGGTAAGCGCTATCAACCGCTTTAGGACGTGCAAAAAATGAGTACTGCCAATTTTGTTCATGCTGCGGCGCGTCAGGGTTTTCAGGCTGGGGCAGATGCTTATGAACGGGGCAGACCGGGCTATCCTGCCATAGCGATCGAGTTTCTACAGCAGACATTCGGGATCTCTTCCGCCACGACGGTTGTAGATCTTGCGGCTGGAACAGGCAAATTCACCCGGCAGTTGGCTGACTTGGGTTGTCAACTCACTGCGATCGAGCCAGTAGAGGGAATGCGGCAAAAATTTCAGACGCTTTTGCCAAACATCCCGATTCTGCAAGGAACGGCTGAATCTATTCCCCTAGATGCTGCTTCAGTTGATGTAATTACTGTTGCTCAAGCATTTCACTGGTTTCAAGGAGAAGCTGCGCTAACGGAAATTCATCGAGTATTAAAACCTGGTGGCTATCTTGGGATACTGTGGAATATCCGCGATGAGTCAGCGGATTGGGTGGCTCAAATCTCAGAAATTATTACGCCCTACGAGGGAGATGCACCCCGTTACCGAACTGGACAATGGCGAACTGCATTTGAGCAAACAGATCTATTCACACCATTGGAAACTCAAACTTTTTCCCATGTGCAGCGGTACGATCTAGACACAGCCATTGATCGCGTTGCCTCCATCAGTTTCATTGCTGCCTTAGGTGCCCACACCCAGCAAACCGTTCTTCAACAGGCGCGTGAATTGCTGGAGCAGCATCCTCAAACGTGCGATCGCCCCATCATCGAACATCCGTATTGCACAGAGGTTTTTTGGTGTAGTAGAAAAAATTAGAAGACGCTTCGCAGTTTCTTCAAAGCCGCCAAAATTTCTTCCAGGTCTGATGGATCGAGCTTGTCAAATCGCTGTTTGATGTAAGCAATTTGGGCCGGGAAGACTTGCTCGAACAGTTGTTCTCCTTCAGGGGTTAGCACAATCACAAAACAGCGGCGATCGCCCTCTGGCACCTCACGCCGAACATAGCCCTTTTTCTCCAGGCGATCGACAATTCCGGTGAGCGTACCTTTGGTCACCAGCGTCTTTTCAGCCAGGGTATTCATCGTCATGCCAGTGGTGTTTCCCAGTGTGGCAATCACGTCAAACTGAGGGGAAGTTAGCCCCAGTTGCCGCACATTTTCATCAGTGTAGCTTTCAAAGGCCTGGTAGGCTCTCACCAACTCTCGCATGACGGGCACAAACGGCTGTTTGGCGGCACTTTTGGCATCAAATGGTTGTTCCAAGATCGGGTCGGTTGGCGATCGCTCCACGCTATTGTTCCAATTTTTCAAACTGCGCTTGATTTAGCTTAAAGAAGTACTAGTGCAAACCATTTTTAGCATAAAGCAAAAGACGTGAAAATGCTGCCACTCTCAAGGGAGACTTCTGAGCCTCAAAGCGTTAAACTCTAGCCAAATCGCCCTTCAATGTAGTCACGAGTCCGAGCTTCATTTGCAGCTCTAAAGATCTGCGAAGTGCTGCCAAACTCAACCATGTGACCAACACGGCTTTCGTCGGTGCTAAAGAAGGCCGTGTAGTCTGAGACGCGAGAGGCCTGCTGCATATTGTGGGTGACGATGACGATGGTGAGGTCAGACCGCAACTCGTGGATCAGGTCTTCGATTTTCATCGTGGCGATCGGGTCGAGGGCAGAGCAGGGTTCGTCCATTAGCAGTACTCTGGGTTTGACGGCAAGCGCCCTGGCAATGCAGAGACGCTGCTGTTGTCCACCAGATAGACCCAGAGCCGATTTATTCAAGACATCTTTTACCTCGTCCCACAGGGCGGCGTTTGTCAGGGCTGATTCTACGATGTCGTCTAGCTCCGATTTAGACTTTCGACCCGACACGCGAATTCCGTAGGCGACGTTATCGTAGACGCTCATGGAAAAGGGGTTGGGCTTTTGAAACACCATGCCAATCTGACGGCGCAGACGGTTGAGATTGATGCGAGAACTGTAGATATCTTGTCCAAAGAACTCGATTAGCCCATCCACCTGAACCTGTGCTTCTAGCTCACTAATGCGGTTCAGGGCTTTGATGAAGGTCGATTTACCGCAGCCTGAAGGACCAATGATGGCGGTGACTCGCCCCTGGTAGATGTCCATTGTTACCCTTTCCAGAGCCTTGCGAACGCCATAGTAAAAGCTCAAATCTTTTATCCGCATGGCTGGAATTCCTGGCTCTGGCAAGGCTTCTGGAGGATTAGCTGGAGATTTTGTGTCCACGTTGAGGTCTGTCGAGTGGCTAGGGTTAGATGACATGGGCTATTGAATATCTAAACGGTTGCGAGTAACTAGACGAGACAGAATATTGATTAGCAAAATCATTAAAACCAGAACAACGGAGGCTGTCCAAGCTAATGACGTTTGCTCAACGTAGGGGGAGTTGGCGTAGTTGTAGATCAGGACGGACATGGAAGGGGTGGGATTTTGCAGTCCGCTGAACCAGTTTTGGCTGAAGAGGGCGGTGAAGATCAGAGGGGCGGTTTCACCTGCGGCACGAGCTACGGCGAGCAAAATGCCTGTGGTGATTCCCGGTAGCGCAGAGAGCAGCACAACTCGCCAGGTTGTTTGAAAGCGGCTGCTCCCCAGGGCGGCAGAGGCGAGGCGCTGAGAGTTTGACACCAGGTTGAGAGCGCCTTCGGTAGAAAGAACGACGACGGGCAGCATCAACACCGCCAGGGCAAAACTGCCTGCGATCGCCGAAAAATTCTTGGTTGTCAGCACAATCACGCCATAGGCAAACACACCCACGACAATTGAGGGAACGCCGCTCAGCACGGTGGCAATAAAGCGAATGGAGTTGGCGATCGCCCCTCCCTTTCCAAACTCAGTCAGGTAAATCGCCGTCATTACACCAATGGGAATGCTGGCCAGGGAAGCTAACCCAACCATGATCAGCGTTCCGACGATCGCATTGGCAAAGCCGTTAGGCTGATCGGTGACTCCAATCGGGGCGGGCAGCGATACAAGCGTTTCCAGCGACAGATTCGGCAGCCCCTGCCGCAAGATTTCGATCAGAATGGCGAACAGCGGTAGTAGTGCCAGTCCGGTGAGGAGGAAGGCGATTGCCGTCATTGCATAGCTAAAAAATTGCCGCACTGGAGGTAGCGGCTGGCTTAAGTCTTCAACCTTCATTGAAGCGTGTCCAAACTCAGGATTTTCCATCGTTGCGTCTACTGACCTCTACTATCTTCCTCTGTAAACAGTCGCACTTTGACTGGCACTACCTACCGTTTGTACCAAGAGTACTGCAAAGACATTTACCGCAAGGGTCAGAGCAAACAAAATCAACGCTAGATACATCAGTGCGCCAATGTGTAAATCGTCTAACGCTTCGCCAAACTCATTTGCCAGTACCGCCGGAATCGTGTAAGCCAAGTTGAGTAACGAGGGACTGATCTGAGGCGAGTTGCCAATCACCATCGTTACAGCCATAGTCTCACCCAGAGCGCGACCTAACGCCAGCGTTGCTGCACCTAAAAGCCCAGGAATGGCGGCTGGCAGCATGACTCTAAAAATCGTCTCCCAGCGGGTTGCCCCCAGCGCACCCGATGCACTGCGTAATTCTTGGGGGATTGCTAGCAGCACATCGCGGCTAATCGCCGCCATCGTTGGCAAAATCATAATCGCCAGAATCACACCCGCAACGAGCATTCCCGGGCCAAACGGCTCAGTGCTAAATAGAGGAATCCAGTTTAAGGTATTAAACAGCCAAAGCTGAATGGGCAGAAGGAACGGAATTAGTACAAAAATGCCCCACAGTCCAATGATGACGCTGGGGATCGCCGCAATTAGCTCAACGATGAAGGCAAGGGGCGATCGCACCCAGGCTGGCAAGAAGTTTTCACTTGTAACCAGTGCAACGGCAAGCCCAATCGGAATCGCCAGGAGGAGGGCGATCGTCGAGCTAACTACCGTGCCATGAAGGTAAGGCAGCGCCCCAAACACCAAATCTCCAATGCTCCAATCCTGACTCCAGAGAAACTCCAAACCATACTCGCGAATTGCGGGTAAAGCCTGTTGAAAAATTACCCAGGTCATCCAGCCCAGAACTGCAACCGTACAAAAAGCGAACAACCTTGCTAGCCAGGTAAATCCCCCGTCTAGCCAGGAGGCTTGCCCGTCAATTCCCATAACATCTATTTCGGACAAATCGGAGCTTGAAAGTTTAGAAGAGGGTGCCATGCCTTTAGGGTCATTGGTCATTGGTCATGAGTCATCGGTCGCTGATGCAGTATGCGGCTTTTTGAGCCTCTTGTGGGATGGACAGCTTGACTGTCCGAGTCAAGCAGGCAAGATGCCTGCTCCACAGAATGACCAATGACAAAACTCAGAAGATGCTACCTCAATCAGCTAGAGTTGCACAGGAATAGAATTCTGACAAGGCAAGGAGCTTAAGCCCCTTGCCCTACACAGCCTCACGAAACTGGGGATTAGTTGCCGCCCAGAGCGTCATTCACTTGAGAAATCGCCTCTTGAGCAACTTCTGTAGGAATACGGGTGTAGTCCAATTGGTTGTTGATCTCCTGACCATCGGTCAGCACCCACTCAACCAACTCTCTAACCGACGCCGCCGTTTCTGCGTTGTCGTATTGACGGTAAACAATCATCCAGGTCAAACCAGCAATGGGATAGCCTTCATCGGAATCTTCTACAAATACCCGGAAGTTATCTGGAAACTCAACCGATGACAGGGCTTGCTCAGTTGTCTCAAGGGAAGGAGCGATAAACTCACCGCTACCATTCTCAACTAGCGCAGCAGACAGATTGTTTTGCTTGGCATAAGCGTACTCTACATAACCAATCGCGCCCTCAGTCCGAGCCACTTGAGCCGCTACACCAGGGTTGCCCCGTCCCTGAATGGGGTTAGTTGTCCAACGAGGAGCCGTGCCCACGCCGACTCTACCCCGGAAGTAGGGATCAACAGCGCTGAGGTGGTTGGTGAAGATGAAGGTGGTGCCGCTACCGTCTGCTCGAACAACCGTTCTGATGGGCAGATCGGGCAGTTCTACACCGGGGTTAGCTTCAGCAATCCGAGAGTCGTTCCAGCGGGTAATTTGTCCAGCAAAGATCGCAGGGTAAACCGAGCGAGGTAGACGCAACTCTGAAACACCAGGCAAGTTGTAAACGACCGCCACTGCACCACCCGCAGTAGGAACAAGAATGACTCCTCCTTCAACCTGCTCAATTTGAGCATCGGTCATGGCGGCATCACTGCCACCGAAGTCAACGGTGCCAGCGATCACCTGACGCACACCGCCACCGCTACCGATCGCCTGATAGTCAACCTGAATTCCAGTCTCGTCTTGAAACTCTGAGAAGTAACGCTCATACAGAGGAGCCGGGAAAGTAGCCCCAGCGCCACTCAGAGCTTGAGCTTGAGCCACAACAGAAAGCAAAGGGGAAAGCGCGATCGCGGCTGAAGTAACGGAAATCGCAACCGTCCGACGAAAAGCCTGCACTAAAAAGACCATCTTTAATTCTCCTCAACCCAGAATTTGGTGTCAGTTATTTCACTGAAACGGGACACTGAATTAACGTACAACTGCACTGGTTAAGTGAATTTAATCCGGCAATTAAAATGTGGTTAAGCTTAATTAAGCTAAGTTTTAGGTATTTCTTTTTTTGCTCCTTAGAAATCGAAAAAACAATTTTTATTGTTTAACAGCTATTGTTTGACAAGCACTTTAGCTAACCAAGAAGAATAATCTTGATTTGAAAATTTGCTCTGTTGAAGGATTCAATTTTGTAAGGACTTTCATCCAGGATGGTTTGGGTTTTGTTCTAATATGATTGTGTAGATATGTATATGCATTCTCAATCGTCTCGTTTGTAAAATGAGCAACAAAGTGATCTGGAATACACATCCAAGCTTTGAATTCACTTTCTTATTCGAGTAACTCTTAAATATTCAAATTCAGTTTGACCCTATCTACCAACAGCTATAAAGCTACTACGTTGACCTGATTACGTCGCTGCCGAAATTGTCGTGTGATCTGCTAGATAAATCCTCATGGCTCAGTCTTACCCGCTCAAAAATTTGCGACCCTCCATGCAAGCGTTCATTCGCCCAATGCTGTTTGCTTCATTGGCACTGCACGCTCTGGTTCTGCTAATTCCTGCCCCACCTCAAGAAACTCCTGAGCCAATCGAGGAAGAACAAATCACGCTGACACAGCTCCCCCCAGTTGAGCAACCGACCGAGCAACCGTCTCCACAGCCTTCTCCCCCTCCGGTTTCCCAAAGACGCAACACCCGGACTCCTGCCTCAGTACGCCGAGATGCCCCGCCCGCTACGCAACCTTCGCCTCGTTCTGAGACTAATCGCGGGCAGTCTGCTGAAAATGTTGCAAGTCAAAATCAAGCGGCAAATCAGAATCAAGCGGATAATCAATCTGTTGATCCGTTTGCGGCTGATTTTCCAATCTATCCTGGCTCTGAAGTAGGTTCCTTTGGTTTGCCCGAAGACTATGACGGCTTTAGCCGCAGAACTACAGACGGGCTAGGTGAAGTAGATAGCTGGTTTCAACGTGAGCTTGCTGCTAAGGACTTCACGCTTCAGGAAATTGAGACCAATTCGACAGGCAAGGTTTATCAGGTAAGCAAGGGGGGTGCGACGCAGTTTTTGATTCTTGTCAGCGACCCATCAGGCACAGGCAGAACAAATTACATTCTGAGTCCGCAGCAGTTGCGGTTAGAGGATTTGGCAGATGCTAATATCGCTAGCCCAGAAGAGGTGGAGTTCTTCAGAAATCTGTCTGATATTCTGCCTACCGTTGACACCGAGCGCTGGCAGGAAGTAACTCCACAGTTTGATTTGGCAGAGCCAACTGCGTTTTACTCAGATTTAGGATCATTGGACACCGATCCGGTGCGGCAAGAGGGAGTTGAAAGCGCACTCGTTGAGGTGGATAGCGCTCCGCAAGCGGTGTTCAATCGCTTGAATGTTGGGTTTGATGGTTTTGAAATTACAGTGAGCGATCGCGGCAGCTACGGCGGCGGTTCATTCTATGAACTCTCTCGCACGACCAACAATGTCACCGTCACTCGATATCTGAGCCTGGTTCCAACCAACAGCGGCGGAACAGCCATATTTCTTTGGTCAAGCTCTCCAATCTAAGGAGCCGTTACTTCGCGACGAGTAATTTCAACTGCCCGTTCAGCAACGTTTTCAGGGATGTCTACATATTCCAACGAGTTGTTCAACGCTTGCCCGTCAGTCATAATCCATTCAACCATTTGCTTGATCGCTTCGGCGGTTTCGGCATCTTCGTACTGGCGGTAGATAATTATCCAGGTCAAGCCCGTAATCGGGTAGCCCGTTTCAGGATCAGAAACAAATACGCGAAAGTCTTCAGGGAATTCGACCGACTCCAGAGCTTTTTCGGCTTCCTCCAGCACGGGTGCGACGTATTCGCCGCTGCGGTTTTCTAGCAGGGCTGTTGGCAGGTTGTTTTGCTGGGCAAAGGCGTATTCGACATAGCCGATGCCACCTGGAGTGCGAGACACTTGAGCCGCTACGCCGGGGTTTCCCCTTGCCTGAATGGGGTTGTTTGTCCACCGGGGAATGATGCTTACGCCGATGCTGCTGTCAAAATCAGGGCTGATGGCGCTGAGATGATTGGTGAAGATGAACGTCGTGCCGCTGCCGTCCGATCGCACCACGTTTCTAATGGGCAAATCGGGCAAATTTACACCGGGGTTGTCTGCGGCGATTCGAGGATCATTCCAGCGAGTAATTTCACCCAAAAAGATGGCGGGGTAAACGGAGCGAGACAGCTTTAAGTCAGAAACTCCTGGTAGGTTATAAACCAGCGCAACCGAGCCGCCCGATGTAGGAATCAGCAGAATACCGCGATCGACCTGGGCAATTTCTTCATCGGTCATGGCGGCATCGCTGGCGGCAAAGTCTAGCGTTTCACCGATGATTTGCCGAATGCCTGCGCCGCTGCCGACGGGCTGATAGCTCACCTGAAGGTCGGGAAATTGGCGGTTGAGTTCGCTGAAGTAACGCTCGTAAAGAATGGCGGAGAAGGATGCCCCGGCTCCATCTAGCTGAACAGTTTGAGTATTGCCTGCTGGGGAAGGGCTGCTGGCTGTAGATTGCAACATTCGCTGCCCGACTAGCGTGGCGGAAAAGGTGAGAACGAAGGCAATAGCGGCAAACAGCAGGTCTACTCCCAGAGGGGCTTGTTTTTGGCGTTTGCTCATGGGCGATCGCTGTTCCTCAACGGCTGTTGCACAAATTCTACTGCTCAATGGCAAGGGAAACGCGATCGCCCCCATAGTCGCGCATTTTTTCTAAAACTTCAGCCACATCTTCATAAACCAATCCCTGATCGGCTTTGAGCAGCACCATTCCTTCTGGATTCTCCTGTAGATAAATTTGGATCTGCTGGGCTAGCTGGGCATCGCTCACGGGCTGATTTTCGATTAGAGTTTGCCGCTGCTGGTTTAAGCCCACCGTTAAAGGTAAAACTTCGCTACCTACATCTTCGGTCACTCCTGCTTCAGCCGAAGGTAAATCTACATTCATAGTTTGCTGCCCGGTTAAAGTCATTGAGATGATGATGAAGAAGGTAAGAACTGTCATCAACACATCCATCATCGGCACTAGATTGATTTCTGGCAGCTTTGAGTTGCGCTTCTGATACCTACTTCGCATAATAAATCACTCAACTTTGAACTCAGCCCTGTTCACTCAGCCCTATTCAATTGCTAAGGAGACGCGATCGCCCCCAACTTCTCGCATCTCTCCCAATAGCGCAACTACCTCGCTGTAGGGCACCCTACGGTCTGACGCGAGTACAACAAACCCCTGGGGACTGCCATTGAGATAGGCTTGCATCTGTGGCTCTAGCTGATCCCGACTGATGGGTTGCTCATTCAACAGAAGCTGACCTTGCTGAGTCAGCTTCACTACTAGCGGATCTGGTGCGGCTGAGGGTGGCGCTGCATCAGAACTGTTGGGCAACTGAATGTCTACTCCCTGTTGGCTAACCAGCGTCATTGAGACCACAATGAAAAAAGTTAGAACCGTCATCAAGACATCCAGCATCGGGATCAAATTGATCTCCGGCAGCTGTGAATCTTGCTGCCTGTTTCTAAATCGCATGATTAGAGTTTAAAGTGTTAGAAGAATTTGAGTGGCTAGATGGGGCTAGGGTCTTTGCTGCGAGTAGCAGATTCAGAAGACAGAAAGCCATCTGACTCAGCCAGAGCAGGTTCATACCAAATTTGGCGATAGATTAACTCTAGCTCATTGCCCACTGCGGAAAAGTAATCCATCTGGTTTGACTGTAGCGTTACTAAAACTCGAAAGATCAACAGGGCGATAATTGCGACGATCATTCCGCCTGCTGTCGTGATCAGTGCTTCGCCGATACCGCCGGCCGCAGCAGTAGCTTGCTCACTGGTGCCACCGCTACCAATGTTGAGGTTAGCAAACGTCGCAATCAAGCCTGTCACCGTTCCCAGAAGTCCCAGCAGTGGCGCGATCGCAACTACCGTTTCTAGCAGTTTGTCGCCTCTACGCATTTGCACAAACTCTTTGTCACCCGTCGCTTCCATTGCCAGACGAAAGGTTTCAGGACTGGGATTTTTTAGCCTTAGCGGGGCCAGCAGAAAGCGACCAATGGGTAAAGCCTGAGCTTTTTCGGCGATCGCCGCTGCCTCATCCATGTCATAACGGGCTGCATCCAGCACATCATGCACGATGCGATCTTCCTGGCTTAAGAGCTGATACCAAAACCAGCTTCGCTCAAGCGCACAGGCGATCGTTGCAACCGATAGACCCACAATCGGAATCATTACCGGGCCGCCTTTTATAACAGTTTCAAGGACTGGAAACATGGTGGTGCAGGAATGCTACTTTTAGATTCTTAATAAACTTGACTTCCCTCGTTAGGATATCTGAATCGCTGGAGTATCTCTTTAAGAGAAGGTAAGCACGAAATCAATTCAAGGTTAAATATAGCGTTAGTCCCTGGTTGTTTTATCGCTGCCCTGTGACAATGTATGCCACACGCTTACCGATATTTGTAGCGTGGTCTGCCATCCGTTCCAGATGACGAATTACCAGCACTAGTAATACAATTGGCTCGATCGCCCCCTGAACATTAGTCTGCTGCGCTAACAGGTTATAGAGTTCTTCATAGTCCGAGTCAACATCATCATCCTTGACCTTAATGTCTAGACCCGACTCCGCATCCAGGTCAGACAGTGCTGCTAAGCTCATCGCCAGCATTGCTCGACAGCGATCGGACATGATCTGCACCCGCTCCATGCAAGGATGAATCGGATAAGGAAACAGCTTCATCGCAATTTCTCCCAGATCGTCAGCATAGTCGCCGATTCTTTCTAAATCGCGTACAAGCTGCATCAGGGCACTGAGCAATCGCAAATCTTGAGTGACAGGAGCCTGAAGCGCCATTAAATTCACACAGTCAAGCTCAATTTGACGGTAAAACTGGTCGATCTGCTTATCTTGCTGGGCAATGTGTCGAGCCGCATCCAGATCTCGCTCAAATAGAGCTTTGCGGGCAAGCCAGCAGGAATTTTCGACCAGAGCGCCCATTCGTAAAACATCACGCTGCAAGCGCCTGATTCGTCGTTCAAACTGAATTCGAGTAGGTTGAGAAGCGTTCAAGGAGATTCTCGCGAAGCTTATATGCGGTAGATGGAGCGGATTGTGAAAATCAGCAGACTATGGGAACTGGCAGACTGTGAAACTCAACGGATCGGGAAACTCAACGGATCAGGAAACTCAGCGAACATTGGAATCCAGGGGACTGTGAAAGTTAGAACGGTAAGAATTAGCCAGTCCGACAACTCTAAAGCAACTCTGAAAGCTTCAGAACGGTAGAACTTTCAGATCAATTCAGATCAGTATAGACATTTCAACAGGGGACAGCAGAATAAAAGTAGAGATACAGACACGGAACTGATCTGACCGGCCCAAACAGGTGGATGCTATAAGGCTTCGCTCATTGGCGGGAGTGGCGATCGCCTCTGTTACATGATGTGACAAATTGTTCCAGAATGGCGTGATTTAGCCGACAGTGATGAACGTTGGCGCTAAAGCCCACTGAGTAGAACATATTGCTCATCAAATCAGGAGTTTTTCCAGCTATGTCATTATCAGATACCCAAATCTTTATTGCGTTAGTCATTGCTCTGATCCCTGGTGTTCTGGCGTTTCGGCTATCTACAGAGCTTTATAAGTAACCCTCTGTAGGGTGAGGCTTGACCTCGTGTCATTTTGGGGCGTGAAACTGTTTCACGCCCCAAAATGACATTTTTATGCATAGCGATATCGCTTCAACACAGAGTTCTTCTACATTGTTAATCATTAGAAGAGGTCTTCTAATGATTCTTTGATCAAAAGGTTGCTTTTACCGTTCGACCTGATCTAGCCTCTACTTGGTAGTTCAATTCAACCCCTTGAGGGGTTTCGATTCCTTGTCCGAGGCGAGTATGCTCTAAATTAGGGATCTTCTCGGATTCGGCAGTCCCCTTGAATAGAGCAACATTCAGCATATGAACGCAACCCAGCCCTCCAGACCTCCACTTCACCTTGCGCCATCCGCCCGCCGAACGGTGCCCCGGTCGCGGCGATCGCCCCAGCCGCGAACCCATCCGCATCAAGTCGTTGCTACGGAGGTCGGGGTGAAGTTAGCGGTCAATGTGGTTTTGGCGATCGCCGCTATCTCTGCTCTAATCAAGCTCATCCCCTACAACCTGACCCAGCAAGCCCATCTGCGGGAGCTAACCACAGAAGTCGCTGCCGTCGAAGGGCGAGTCAGTCAGGTGCAAACAGACTTTAATCGACACTTCGACCCGCGTCAGGCAACCCGCGTCATGCAGGAGCAAACCAGTAGAATTCAGCCTGGACAACGCCCCATCGTTTGGGTTAACCCACCGAGTGACTCCCACTAACCCGTAGGGCAGCTAACTTATAGGGCAGCTAGCACAGGGAGTCCCCCCTTTGGCATGGGTAGTATGGCTTTAGTAGCCTTGACTACACAGCAGCTATTCTGTTTTGACTCTCGGACATGGCGATCCAAAAATTCCCGCTAGCAACTCTGCAAAAGGTTAGGCAGTATATCAAAAACACACTGGTTCTACCCAAGTCGGAGCAACATCCAACTTGGGACAGTTCCAAGTCGGTGGAAGAGCTGCCTGAACTAGATTCTTTAGATGCGCTGGGCGACCTGTTCAGGTTTGGGGGTGCCCTCGAAAATCGGCTGTCTCCTACCAAACCGTCTGGTCACTGGTCGGTCAGCACCCTCAATCCGGGTACGCCTCTGCTAAAGCTGCCAGGTTTACAGCTTAAATTGGGATTTCGACTCATCACTTACTTGTATCGGGCTGAATTGGATGGTGCAGGGGTGGTCTGGGCAATTCCAGAGGCGTTTGGAACAACTGCTCAACTGGAGAAAGCGATCGCCACAGCAGGGGGGCTGGATCAACCTCCCAAACCAGAATTTGCTCTGACTGATTTTATGCAAGCGGTTGAGGGCGATCGCTCCCCTCAGTCCTTCATCATTGCCTCGATTCTGCGGCGAGAAATGCTCGAAATTGGAACACTGGGTCAACACTGCAACTGGAGCCATCACCACCTGATTGACAGTCCGCCCGTTCAGGTTAAATGGCGTTGGCACGCAGAGCAGCCCAGAGATCTTTCACCCAAAGTGCGGCTGCTACCAGACCAGGCAGCAGTTGAGTTCTTTACTTGTCGCACGGCTGCTCCCGTTGCCCTATTTCGTCATATTGACCAATACTTACCAGGTCAATACAAACCTACTAGCGTGGATCGAGTCGTGGCGATCGTGCAACGATGAAGGATATAGAATTCACTTGCGACTCGGAAAGGCTACTATTTAGCCAGAAAGTCACTTATTCCGGGGATTAAACCGAAATAAAGCCAGTTTCTACCTAGAGAATGACTTCTAGCTCGTCTTTATCATGCAAAGTTAGGGGCATAGGCGGCAGCAAGATTTGCTTTGGGGGCAACCTTCTCAAACAGTATGAACATCGATCACGTTCATTTTTATGTTGAAGACGCAGCAGCGTGGCGAGACTGGTTTGTTAATATTCTTGGTTTTCGCTCGATTGCGGAATGTTCTACTCTCCACACTCAAACAGAGATTGTCAGGAATGGGAAAATTCAGTTTGTTCTTTCATCCCCGTTAACTGATGTCAGTCCGGTTTCGCGATATCTCAGTTTGCACCCTGCTGGTATTGCAGATGTGGCATTTCAGGTTGCGGATTTGGAACAGGCGCTCGCAGTGGCGATCGCTCAGGGGGCAAACTTGCTTCAACCCATACAGACACAACAGCAGCCCCAGGGTCGCTTGAAGTGGGCGTGCATATCCGGCTGGGGCGACCTGACTCATACGCTGGTAGAGCGCTCAGGATTTACCTCTCTGCTGCCTCGCCACACAGAACTAGTTCAGCCAGTCGAACCGTTCATCCAGCTAGATTTGAGCCATTACCTTCCGCCCCAACCTGACGCTTTATCCAACTTTATCGATATTGACCACATCGTCCTGAATGTTTCCGCTGGGGATCTTGAGAACGCTGTACGTTGGTACGAAAAAATATTGGGATTTTCGCGACAGCAAACCTTTGCGATTAAAACGGAGCGCTCAGGCTTATGCAGTCAGGTTTTGATCCATCCTCAGAGCGGCGTGAAGTTCCCAATCAACGAACCTGCTTCAGCCACCTCTCAAATTCAGGAATTTCTAGACGTGCATCGAGGTTCTGGTGTACAGCACATCGCCCTCAAAACCGCAAACATCGTACAGACGATCGCCTTCTTGCGCCAACGAGGATTAAATTTCCTACCTGTTCCATCAACCTATTACAGCCAGTTGCGCCAGCGTCCCGGGTTTTGCCTCACAGAAACAGAGTGGCAGGCGATCGCCCAACAGCAGGTATTAGCAGACTGGACAGAAGACACCCCCCAAGCAACGCTGCTGCAAGCTTTTACTCAACCAATTTTTGCACAACCTACTTTCTTTTTTGAGATTATCGAACGGCAGACCTATTGCTGTGCCGAGCGTTTGGCTCAGGCAGAGGGGTTTGGGGAAGGAAATTTTCGAGCTTTGTTTGAGGCGATCGAACGAGAACAGATTAAGCGTGGTAGTCTCACTGAGAGCTAGAAATTAGAAATTCAAAATTTCAACTGCGCTACAGATCCAGGCTCTCAAAAATACCTTCAACTTTTCTTTAAAGTTCTTAAAAAGGCTAGACAACACTGGGTTTTGATGGTACAAGTGTTCTTATGGAGTGATCCTTCGCTCTTAGCCACCGCTCCCAACACTAAACCTATGGAACGCCTTACTGAAGTCCAGCAGCAGCTTTATGATTGGCTAACTAGCTACATCAAAGAATATCAGCACTCTCCCTCGATCCGGCAAATGATGAAAGCGATGGAGCTTAAGTCTCCTGCTCCCATTCAGAGCCGCCTGGAGCATTTGCGGAGCAAAGGCTACATCGACTGGACAGAGGGTAAGGCCAGAACAATTCGACTGCTCCACAGCATTGCTCAAGGTGTACCGATTAAAGGTGAGGTTTTTGCCGGAGGAGCGCTTGAACCTGCCACCGATGACGACACCAGCTACCTCGATATTGCAGGGCTACAGCTTCGCCCTCAAGATTATGCGCTCAGAGTTACAGGAGACAGCATGATCGAAGCAATGATTGCAGATGGCGATTTCGTGATCATGCGCCCTGTGCAAGAGCCTGATCGCCTGAAGGACGGCACCATCGTTGCTGCCAGAGTCGAGGGATTAGGGAACACCCTTAAATATTTCTACCGCGACCAAGATCGCGTACTGCTGAAGCCCGGAAACTCCAGGTATGACGTGATTGAAGAACCCGTAGAAAGGGTTACAGTTCAGGGAGTTTTAGTGGGTGTATGGCGCGACTACGGCTCTTTGAAGTAGCTGGGAATAGTTGGGATAGTTTTGGTAGTTGGAAGCGTTGCTCAATTTCACCGAGTCTTTAGCGCGGAGGTGCTGTGCTGTGCCTTCGCGCTAAAATTTAAATCGAATTAGATATTGGATCAGATGTATTACTATCATTAAGCTGTTAGACTTTGTTTCAAGGATGCTGCTTTTTTTTGGGCAACCTTGACGTGTGTTCTACCTTGCTGGCAATTTGGATGGGTCATCCGTAAGAGTGAGGTTTTAGCCAATGCGCCAAGTTAATTTTGTCATTATCTTTGTGATCTGTTTAGCTCTCGTCTTATTTGGCATCGAGAATACAGAACCTGCTGTTATTCACATCGTTGAAGGAATTGACCTGCAAGCGCCTCTATCCGTTGAGCTACTTTTAGCAATGGGGGTTGGGGCCACACTAGCCTGGGTTTTTAGCGTTTGGACGCAGATTCAGCGGATGTTGGAATCAGGACGGGAAATTCGTCAGCGTGACGTTCGGATTGAAGAACTAGAACAAGATGTCCAGCGCTATAAGGTAGAGCTAGAGGAGCAGCAGCTCTTGCCTGCTGCTCAATCTCGAACTGAAGATGCTGAAGTCACTGAAGTGTTTGCGGCCAAATAGCTCTGATAGCTCTGAACAAATTGGTTTTGCTGAAGGATACTGAATGCTGTTGACCCTGAATGTTTCTGCTGTGACTGATCCGCTTAGCCTTTGGAGTTTGTGGGTGCCGCTCCTGCTCCTCAATCTGATTGTGCTAGCAGCGGTGTATTTTGTCCGAATTCGTATCAGGTAAACTTCTCTCTCATGACCCAATCCCTGGCACAAAATGCGATCGCCCTGCTGATTGACCTGGCAGAGCGAGGGGAAGTTGATCCCTGGGATGTGCAGGTGATTGAGGTAATCGATCGGTTTTTGAGTCAACTCAAACCGCTGCAAACCGTTGAGGCAGGTCGGGCACCCTATGAGGCTGATCTGTCCCAGTCGGGGCAGGCCTTCCTGTATGCGTCGATGCTGGTTTTGCTAAAGGCAGATAGCCTGGCCAGGCTAGAAGCAGGAGCCGAAGAGGAAATCATCGAAGAACCCGAACTGCTTGACCCCGCAGGAGCAGGTCAACCGTTGCCTTTGCACTTGGAGCGACGAATTCGACGACGAGCGGTAGCGCGTCCGCCCCAGCAGCGACGGGTAACACTCCAGGAGTTAATCGCCCAGCTTGAGCTGATGGCGACCGCCATGACGGACCAAAAGCCCCGTTCGCGGGTGCGCCGTCCTCGTCCTCAGTCTCGCACACAGGCAGTGCGAGCGATCGCCCAGCTTGCTCACCAGGAAAACCTGTCCGAGGTCGCAGCCGCCATTGACCAATTTCTAGCTGACCATTGGGATGAGATTAGTCAAGGGCAGGACTGGTTAGACTTTGAGTCACTTCTGGACGTATGGGTTAATCCAACCGGAAATGGAGTGGCAGAATTTACTAGACCCGTTGATTTGCACAGCCATTCACCCCAGGGCGATCGCGTTGCCGTGTTTTGGGCGCTGCTGTTTCTGTCGTCTCAGTCTAAGGTAGAGCTATCTCAGGAGGAGTTCTACCAAGATTTGAAAGTTCGCAGCTTAAGCCGTGACGCAACAACTGAGCCAGAATTTCCAGCGATCGCCTTGCCAGATTGAGAGGGTTGTTAGGATTCACGGGTCAAGGATTACAGCGTTTCGCGCTTAAATGCGTTTAGGCTTTTTGCTGTGTGCCGCGCTCAGCGCAGCACACAGCAAAAAGCCTGTGGCTTGGGCAATTGAAAATTGCTGTAAGAATGGGGTGCAACTGTTTTTCCCGCAACCTACTCCGTCGTTTCCGTTAAGTAAATTCCGGTTTTGCGAAAAGGCTTAATGTAGATTGTGCAAAATTGCTATTTTGTATCCAGTAATTCCTAGAGATTGTGGAAAACTGGAACAAGTTGTTCAAATCAACATCAACTAAGCAGAAGCTAAACTAGCCCAGGATTGAGAGAAAACACCTATGAAAGCCATGATTCTGGCAGCAGGCAAGGGTACCCGTGTACGCCCAATTACCTACACCATCCCTAAGCCAATGATTCCGATTTTGCAGAAGCCAGTGATGGAGTTTTTGCTGGAACTACTGCGTCAGCATGGCTTTGACGAAATCATGGTAAACGTCAGCCATCTAGCCAACGAGATCGAAGGCTACTTTCGAGATGGTCAGCGATTTGGCGTTCAGATTGCCTATTCCTTTGAAGGACGAATTGAGCCAGACGGAACCCTGGTTGGTGCAGCGCTTGGCTCCGCTGGAGGAATGAAGCGCATCCAGGACTTTTCTCCCTTCTTCGATGACACCTTTGTAGTGCTTTGCGGTGATGCCTTAATTGACTTAGATTTGAGCGCTGCCGTGCGCTGGCACCGTGAAAAGGGTGCGATCGCCACAATCATCATGAAATCCGTACCCCGCGAAGAAGTTTCCAGCTACGGTGTAGTCGTTACAGACGAGGACGGGCGAATCAAAACCTTCCAGGAGAAGCCCTCCGTCGAAGAAGCACTGAGCACCGATATCAACACAGGCATTTACATCTTTGAGCCAGAAATTTTGGACTACATCCCTTCTGGGCAGCAGTACGACATTGGAGGCGAACTTTTCCCCAAGCTAGTAGAAATGGGTGCGCCCTTCTACGGTATTTCAATGGACTTTGAATGGGTAGACATTGGTAAAGTGCCTGACTACTGGCGGGCGATTCGCAGTGTCTTGCTAGGCGAAGTCAAGAATGTGGACATTCCTGGACATCAGGTTGCCCCCGGCATCTATACAGGTCTAAACGTTGCTGTGAACTGGGATAAAGTTGACATCAAAGGACCTGTTTACATTGGTGGCATGACTCACATCGAAGACGGAGCCACGATTATTGGTCCAACGATGATCGGTCCAAGCTGCTACATTTGCAGTGGCGCAACCGTAGACAACAGCGTCATCTTTGAATACTCTCGACTCGGACCTGGCGTTCGCCTGGTCGATAAGCTGGTGTTTGGTCGCCACTGCATCGACAAAACCGGAGCCGCAATTGACGTACAGGCCGCCGCACTAGACTGGCTAATTACCGATACCCGTCAGGTGCTGCCCTCGCAACCCCCTGCTGAGCGACAGGCGATCGCCGAACTGTTAGGAAAAGGATGAGGGATAAGGGATGAGGGATGAGGGATGAGAGGCTGTCTCCCCTTTCATCCTTCATCCCTCATCCTTCATCCCTCCCATTAGCCCCTATTAAGATTCCGCCCACATTTTCTGTTTCTCAGGCAAGATCATGTTAGAAATCAGAGAATAACCTGCTGTAGCAAGTCTTAGCATTGGGCATTGGGCGAATGAATCAATTAACGCTGCAATGGGTAGAGGCAGGTCAGGTCAAGACCTACACCGTCGCTGATCAGCAGCAGTCCGGTAAACCGTCTGAAAGCACCCGAATTGGGCGCGATCCGGTGCGGTGCAATCTGGTGTTGACTCACCCGACAGTATCGGGCTTGCACGTCGAGATTTTTTACGATCCTCAGCGGGGCGGGTTTTACTTGCGGAATCTGCGAGACAGCAATCCGCCTGTTATCGATCGGCAAAAGCTGACCGAGGGGGATGTGATGCTGCGTCAGGGCACCAGTATCTATTTGGGTCAGGTTGAGCTTCAGGTAACGGCGATCGCCACGAGGGTTGCCAACACAGTCGTCGTGCCGCCGCCCGTCGCGACGACAGCCCCCGCGCTGCTAGTGGAGGAGCCTACTGCCTCTCAAGCAGGTTCAGCATACGGACTGAGGTGCCCCAGATGTCATCAGATTTCGCCCTATGAGCGGCTGAGCCTTGGTTGTCCCTGGTGTGGCACGTCTTTAGCCGCCGCCATCAGTGTGCTAATGGTTCCGGGAGAAAAATAACCGCTTAGTTCCACTTTTCACCTATGAATCCCGGACTTCTGCAAATTCGCCTGCGTTGGGACGATCCGGCTACGGGAGAACGACGAGAACCCGTTCTGACGGTTCCAGTTGCGCTGGGGCGAGAATTTGCCCGGATGCCTGCCTTACTGGGCGAACAGCGAGTAACGCGAATCGTGCTGGACAGCGAACAGGTTTCGCGATTTCATGCGCTGATTGAGCCAGATGGGGTAGGGATGGCGATCGCCGACCAAAACAGCAGCAATGGCACTTTTATCAACGGCACTCGCCAAACTCGCAGCTTCCTAGCCAATGGCGATACGGTTCAGATTGGTCCGTACCAGATTTCGGTTTTTCTAGATATTCAGTCCACTGCTGCCCCGATTGGCAACTCAACCATCCTGTTTCACCCTGAGACCGACCTGCCCGCTCCTCAACCTGCTGCCTCTGTCCCGCTCGAATCAACCCCAACGGCACCTGCTGCCGCAGGAATCTTTCCGCCGCCGTGCTTTCAGGCTCAGCAAGTGTCAATGCGTGACCTGATAGATACGGGGCTAATGGTGCATGAGTTTGACTATGCAGCAGTTGGGGCGGGTCTGGGCAGCTTTGTTTGGGTAGATTTGCTGCGCCTGTGCGGAGCGCGGCTGAACCAAATCGTGGCGATTGGCATGGAGCCGCAGCCCTACGCCCGCTACAAGCGCCTCTGCCAAAATTCCCAGATTCCGCCACGTGAACGGCTACGGTCAAATTCTGATTCTTGCCCCGATAACATCTGGGGGCTTCCCAGCTATGCTTTTCGGGAATCGTGGCACGACTTTCGCCAGGGGCAAATTGGTTCTGCTTTGAAGTATCTGTGGCAAGTGTTCGCCGAGCCTACCCTGTCAGAAACCTATACACCCCGTTCTGGCAACGTGTTTGCTTCCATTGACCGAGAGGCAAAGCGAATTGGCTGGGCGCAGATTTTTCGCTACGGTCGGGTGCTGGCGATTCGCCAAACGAATGATGGACGGTATGCGATCGCCTATTCTCGCTCGACTGCCACCCATCGGGAACACGCTTTCATGGTGTCGCGCTACCTGCACCTGGCAACAGGCTATCCGGCAATCCAATTCCTCCCAGACTTACAGGCTTATCGAGAACAAACAGGTGACTTCAAATCCGTTGTCAACGCCTACGAAGAACACGAACACGTTTATCAGAAGCTAGAGCAGTATGGCGGCACCGTGCTGATTCGAGGACGCGGGATTGTCGCCTCTCGCATTGTTCAGCGCATTTACGAAGCTCGTAAGCAGAATCCTCACATTTCGCTGCTGCACTTGATGCGATCGCCCAAACCGCAGGGCAACAAATTTGGCAAAGCGCAGCGGCAGGTCAAGCATCACTACGAATTTCAGCCCTTTAACTGGCCCAAAGCCTGCTGGGGCGGCGAACTTCGCGCCATGCTAGAGGCTGCTGACCCACAGCAGCGATCGCGCTTGCTCGCTGACTGGGGCGGCACCACCACTGCCGACCGCCGCGACTGGCAGCGCATCGTCCAGGAAGGACTCGATCAGGGCTGGTACAAAATTGCCTTTGGTGAAGTCGAGCGCGTCGAGAGAGATGGACAAAAAGGCACTATTACCTACATTCAGGAAAAAGATTTCAAAGGCAAAACCCAGCTAGAAGCAGACTTCATCATCGATGCCACAGGTTTAGATGCCAAAGTTAACGCAAACCCGCTGCTCGAAGACCTGGTGACGCACTACGATTTGCCAATCAACGCTCTAGGTCGTCTGACCGTCGCCAATGACTTTGAGCTAGTTGAAATGCGCTCTTCCGGGCAGGGACGCATCTACGCCGCAGGAGCAGCCACTCTGGGCGGCCCTCACGCCGCTGTCGATAGCTTCCTGGGATTACAGTACGCTGCCCTCGCCGCTGTCGATAGCCTCGTCGCCAACCGTGCCCCCAACCTCCGCTACCTCAACGGACTCACTTCCCTCATTCAATGGCTCAAATGGCTCACCAACCACTCCCCCAAC
>Ga0224723_1000236_pt1 | contig 38084 bp, 37 predicted proteins | sample Balambano_FR2_Me_FD_161647 | JGI IMG/M metagenome (GOLD analysis project Ga0224723, IMG submission 161647) | Freshwater sediment microbial communities from Lake Towuti, South Sulawesi, Indonesia - Balambano_FR2_MetaG | ecosystem: Environmental > Aquatic > Freshwater > Lake > Sediment | place... | reverse complement strand
GTAGAGGGGTGGGGGAGTGGGAGAGTGAGCGGAGGGAGAGTGGGCAGATGGAGAGTGGAGGGTGGCGATCGCTTCGGCGTATAAGGGGCCTTTTGGAGTGAGGATAATGGGTAGCCAGAATTGTCCGTCACCAATAGGATAATCGAAGCGTTGATTGACCCATTGACGCAGAGATTCAGTATCTTGGCAAAGTTGATAAATTTCTTGAGCAGGAAAACGTAGATCCTTGGGTAGGTTCAATGTCAGCGGACAGAGCAGCGCCTCACTGCCTAACTCAGCGGCTTGCTGGACAGCGGCATTGACTCCGATCACTTGGATCGATCGATCGGGCTGGGACACATGAATTGCTTGCTTCAGCGCTGCAATTGTTGGGTCAGAAAAATCGGTGGGTTGGTCAGCAGCTTGAGGAACCAACCCATCCACGATAATTAAAACCTGGCTCACTAGACGTTACTAAATGTGGGAATAGTGGCTGAATCCATTTGGATGCGAGGAAAACTAGGCAGGTCAATCTGCGAGGTGCGGCGACTCCGCACAGCCAACCGATAGCTAACGCTTTGCAGTTCAGCATGCAGTTGCCGATTTTCCCGCTGGATCATTGCTACCTTCTGGCGAATCGGAGCGAGGCGCTCTTCATATTTTTGGCGATAGATCCGGGGTAATTCTTCGGCCACCTGCTCTAGTTTTTGAGAGCGATCGGTCAGTTCTTTCACGGATTGACGCAGTTGATAGATTTCGGTGTCACGAGTAGACAACTGCTCTTGATAGAAAGTAACCTGCTGCTCGATCGCCTGCAATTGTTCACGCAGCGATCGCACCTCTGCCATGTGGCGTTCGGACACTTCGGGACTGGGAGTCAATGTAGCATTGCCTTTCACCAGTCGAAAGAGTTCTTGAGATAGCTGCTGCACCAACTGATCGCGCATCTGCAACTCATCGCGCAGATAGGTAACCTCTGCCTGAAGCTCAGCCAGAGTTTGGGTCTTAGATCGGCTCACAATAAGGCTCCAATAGGCTCAACAAGGTTTTCTTCCCAACGACGAGGGGGCGAAGCTCGACGAATTTCTCGCCAAATCGCCGTTGCAGCTAATGTACCATCTGCGACGGAAATTGACACCTGATTTAGACCTTCCTTCAAATCTCCAACAGCAAATAGTCGAGGATGAGAAGTTCGACACATGGAATCAGTCACCAAATTCTGCCCCTTCCACTCTAAGTCCAATCCTTTCAGGTACTCATTATGATAATGCGAACCCATTGCGACAAGGCCAGTTTCCAGGTCAATCGTGGAGCCATCAATTAATTCCACACCTGTCATCTCATGGTCATGCCCTAAAAACCGTTGAATCGGGGTTTCAATCAGGGGAAAGCCAAAGTCTTTCAACTTGTGGCGCATTTCACTCCCAATTTCGACGAGTCCATGAGTAAACACGGTGATGTAGGGCGTAAACCAGTTCAAGACAAAAGCGGTGTTAATTGCAGCTTCAGAGTTGACAAACAAGCCACAGCGCTTATCGGCCATCTCGTAACCATCGCAAATCATACAGACATGCAGGTTATACCCAGCATAGTCGTAAACATTTTGCATATCAGGCACCTTGGGCAGAGTATCGATGATACCACTGGCTGCGATCAAATACTTCGATCGAAATACGGGATAGACGCTTTCTTGCCGACCGACTTTCACCTTAACCGCAAAGGTGTCGCCCTCATCCTTCACCTCCTCCACAAACGCCCGCAAATAATCTGCGCCCAGTTCGACAATTCGATTCTGCCCCTGCTGCAAAATTTCTCGGCCTGGAGTTTCTGGCGACAAGCCCAGGTAATTCCGCAGATCTTGCATCCAGAACGATCGCCCTTTGCCCTTCTCAATCACCAGGCAAGAAAGGCGATAGCGTTGCAGGTAAATCGCAGCAGAAAGCCCCCCAGTGCCCCCTCCAACAATAATCACGTCATAAAGATAATCCAGCCGCTGCTCCAAGTTTTTCTTGGAAAGTTTCATAGTTGCCCTCTGCAAGATTCTATGGATAGCTTTTTCTTTAGTCTATAGCTCCTTAACCTTAGTCTAAAAGGAAGTATCGGACGTTGTTTATACCTACTGTAGGTAGCCCTAAGCACCTATTGATCAGGGTTGGCGATCGGGACATGAGCATTCTTAGTTAGGATTGTCGCGGTTTACTGCTTGAATACTGTTGACTAATACCATTTTGGGTGATAAGCGCATGATTTCAATTGCCAGAACGGTTAGCTGGTCAAGCATTCTGCAATCCAAAATCGGAAATCTAAAATCCAAAATGGTATAACCACTTCAGTTTTGTCCTATCTCCATCTAAATATGCTCTGATGGCTGCTACAGCCTGGGAAACTCAGGCTAAAGGCATAACGTAATCAAAACCATTTATCAAGGCGAAGAGCACACGCCTACGCTTAAAAGAAGCAACAAGACTTTATTTGCAAGAATTTGCTCGCTGAGGTAACGCCAACTTCAACTGTTGAATCAACGCATCTTGACCGAAGAAAGTGAGCACTTGCGATCGCAACCACTCAGGATCACAACGCCGATCGCCCTCCCCCGTGTTCTGCCACTGCTGCTGGAGCTTAAGGATTTCGATACAGGTTTGGGCGATCGCCTCCACATCCCGATGGGGCACCCGCCAGCCCAAACGGCCCTCTTGCAACGGCTCAGCCGAGCCATCAGCATCGCCCGCCAGCACTGGTATGCCACAGGCCATTGCTTCCAGGTAGACAATACCAAAGCCCTCTTGCGATGGCATGACGTACAGGTTAGCTAAGCGATAATGGTCTGCCAATTGCTCTGTGGGCACGAATCCGGCAAAAATGACGCGATCGCTCACTCCCATTGCCTCTGCCAATTGGGCCAACCGGGGTTGATCATCGCCCCGACCCACAACCAGATATCTCACCTCTGGAAACCTCTGAGCGATCGCAGGCAAGGCTTGAATCGTCACATCCACTCCTTTGTAAGGGTCGCCTGACCACAATCGGGCTACAGTCAGCAGTGTTTTGGCATGGGTTAAACCATATTTTTCAATCAGTTCAGGCAATCGTGCATTAGGGGTAAAGCGATTGCCATCCACAATGCAGGGAATGCAGCGAAATTTTTGCGGCTCAAGCTGATTGGACTGGCAGGCGCGATCGCGAGTGTAGCGACTGGGAGCCAAAATTTGACTGGCTTGTTGCAATGCCCGTTGCTGAAGCCGAGGCAAAGGCAACCAAACTTCTTTGCCGTAAACGAAAACGGTGTAAGGAATCTGCCATATGCCAGCGTAGAGACTGACTAAGGGAGCAAGATTAATGTGACCACAGTACAAATGCTGAGGACGATGGTGCCACAGGTGCAAGCAGAGGGCGATCGCCAATCGCAGCCGCCCCCAGGTTGGAATCGTTGTCTTAAAGTAGCGAAAGCTTAGACCGCTATTTGTGAAGGGGTTAGTCTCTGGACTGTCTCGCAGTAAAAAAACAGTGGCGGACTGTTGGAGGACAAGATAGGCCCGCAGAAAATCTTGAATTTGCGATTGAATGCCGCCTTCCTGGCTGAAAATTTCCAGAAAAACGAAGACAGGGATATGCTTGCTCATTAACAATACCATTTGACTCAAGCACTAGTGTTCTGTCAAGGAAGTTTTGAGGGGTCTGTGACCCCTCAAAACTTCCTTTAATTTAATTTTGATTTGCGGGGTATGCCGCAAATCAAAATTGACAGACCACTAGTATCCAGGTATTAAACAATCAACGACAATTCTCCGTCAGTAATTTAGAAGCTGAAATACCTGCTCTGGTAGTCCGTGCAGCATTGATGACCTCAGCAGCATCCGCTTGGGTCATCCCACTCTTCTTCCGTGCTTGTTGCAGAAGTTCTTCTAATTTCTTTAAGCAATATTGTCAAGAATTGTCGAGAATGTTGGTAGCCATAGCTTTTCCCTTTCACCCTGATTGAATAACGTAAGTTCGATTGATTCAAGAAATTTCCTGGAAATTCGAGGTTCTACTCTTTGAGAACAGATGCCCCCCTACTCCCAGCAGCCCACTTCAGAAGGCTATGGTTTTTGATAAAGCCGTCGCCATCTGCTATGGACAATATCCCCATCTGGCATAGCAACCTCCGCCTCTCGGAGTTCTTCAACATGCCAAGGCTAATCCATGTTCTGACATCGTCAATTATTTTGTGATGGTTTTCGCAGAAATGTCAGGTACGACATCGGTAAATGTCTGAATAGCTTGCCTGGATCGGTTCCAAAACCAGGCTCAAAATCGGCAACACCACAGAAAAACTCGTTAAGATTTGACAAATCCCCAGTGAGTCGTTGGGTTGATCCCTCAGGATCAGAGTTGGCATGAGACACAAGGCGGTAGGGTTTGGAGTTGTATGTTAGGTTTTCCAGGTGAATTATGGGTATTGGGGCAATATATTCCCCACGGGCACTGCTATCTCTGGCAATCCTCGCTGGTCGGGTTACATGTCTCAAGCGAAAACTCAGGTGTGGGTCTATCGATTGTTAAGAAAATTGTAGAAACGGAAAGGGGCGCGATTCGTCTGGAATCTCAAGTCGGACAAGGCACAACCTTTCGCTTTACCTGGCTCAAATCCTTACCGTTACAAGTAAGTGTAGATGAAACATGCCCATAAGAAATGCACCTCTCCTACAACCGTTGCGCCATGCCTGGTATCGCCTCTCGGTTCGTCAGAGGGGAACGATTATTATCTCCATTCCCGCGCTTTGTCTGGTGATCACTATGATGGCCTGGGTGTGGTCGCGGCAAGCGCGACTGATCCTGCGCCAGGAAATTGACCACACTGAAGCGGTAATTATTGGTAGTAACGAACTATTGGCTACATTAATCAACGCTGAAACAGGAGTGCGGGGCTACACTATCACTGAAGACACTCGATTTTTGCAACCCTATGAGCAGGCTCTAGCCGAACTTCCTGGAGTCGTTAGCAATCTAGAACAGATGGTTCGGAATCCATCCCAACAGACCCAGTTGCAACAGATTGAACAACTGGCACAGGTGAATATTGAGCAATTTGAGCGACAAATTCAAGCCACTACGGCTACATCCTCGGTCACTGAATCGTCGGATAAACGAGAATTACTTTATCAGAGCAAAGGCACGATGGATGCGTTTCGCAGGGCGGTATCGGTGTTTCAACAGGCCGAGCAAGAATTATTGAGCCGGCAACGACGGGCGGTAGGTAACTTACATCGCAACACCGACCTGATTCAATGGCTCATGGCTATCATCAGCGGGATTGCTTACTGGTTTGCTATCTATTTGTTCAAACAACTCGATCGCGAACTGCGCGAACACGAACTTCAATTACGAGAAAGTAAAACTTTGATTCAGGCCATCACAGCGAATGTGGTTGATGGCGTTGTGACGCTGACAGAACAGACTCAAATTGATAGCTTCAATCCGGCGGCGGCTCAGATGTTTGGCTATGCACCAGAGGAAGTGATGGGCCAGGATGTCATGGTTTTGATTGCAGATGCCGAGATCAATGGACATCGATCCAGTCTGGAAGAGGCTTTACAACTGCGATTGGGCCGTCCCCTGCAAACGTTAGGGAAACGAAAAATTGGCACTTCATTTCCCATTGAAATTTCAATTAGTAGCATGATTGATCGTCGCCTGATTGCCATTATTCGAGATGTAACAGAGCGCCAACAAACCGAGGAAAAGTTGAAAGTACGAGCCGATGAGCTAGCTCGTCTCAGTGCTGTCTTAGCAAAAACCAACACTGTTTTAGCAAAACGCAATCAAGAGTTAGATAAATTTGCCTATGTCGCCTCCCATGATTTGAAAGCACCCTTGAGGGCGATCGCCAGTCTTTCCGAGTGGATTGAAGAAGATCTGAGCGACCACCTGCCAGAGGAAAACAAGTACCAGATGCATCTGTTGCGAGGACGGGTGCATCGTCTGGAAGCCTTGATTAATGGATTGCTGGAGTATTCTCGGATCGGACGCTTGCAAATTAAAGTAGAGCGGATCAATTTGCCTGAGCTTTTAACTGATGTGATTGATTTGCTCAATCCACCCCCCAATTTTCAGATTGACTTTTCACTAGAAGTCTCAACCCTTTATGGCAAGCGGGTATTGCTCAGTCAAGTCTTTGCCAACCTGATCAGCAATGCCATCAAACACCATCCCCGCTCTGACGGTCGCATCCAGATTTTTGCCAGAGATATCGGGGATAGTTATGAATTTGCTGTTGCAGATGATGGTCAAGGAATTGAGCCAGCTTACCACGATCGCATTTTTGTGATTTTCCAAACCTTAGAGCCTCGCGACAAAGCGGAAAATACAGGCATGGGATTGGCGATCGTCAAGAAAATTGTGGAGGACGAAGGCGGCAAGATTGCAGTTGACTCAGAACTAGGTAAAGGTGCAACCTTCACTTTTACGTTGCCCAAAAATTGGGGCATGGGGGGATGAGTGAAGCAATTTTACAGAGTTGACCGATTGCTTGACTCCAGCTATCGTCACAGGTAAGCTGAAAAGTACGATAAATCTTAAAAAAGTATAAAGTTTGGATTTAACTAGCACTATTCATAGCCGATTTTATAGCACGCAAGCTCAGAAACTATAAACTCAGGTGCTTGTCATGACGACTCGCCTCATTCGACAGCTTTGGAAGTTGATTGATGCAACCCAGACTGCTTTTCTTCTAAAGCTAGATGACCCGACTCTTGTACAGTGGTTAGTTCAACAATTGAGAGAGCAACAGTGCCTCAGCCAGGAGGAGGAAGTTGCTGCCAAAGCCTACATCCAATCCAGACTATTGCTAATTCGTGAGATAGCCTAGCTCTGCCAGACCAATTCTCCTCTTCCTGCTATGACTTCCCCAATCGCCCAACTCTGCATTCCCTGATCTGCAAACCATTGAATGATTTGGGTCGATTGCGTAGGAGGAATTAGCAGAATGTAGCCAATTCCCATATTGAAGGTGTTGAACATCTCTTGGGAGGGCACCGAACCGTTTTCTGCCAACCACTCAAAAATGGGTGGAGTTGGCCAGGCAAAAGGGTTAACTCGCACCGATTTCCCCTGTCCTAGACAGCGGGGTAGGTTTTCAGGTAGACCACCCCCCGTGATGTGGCCCATACCGTGAATCTGCCAACCCGCTTGTTGTGCCGATTTCACTGACCCAACATAGATTTTTGTAGGAGTCAACAGCTCCTCTGCCAAGGTTTTGCCATTGAGGAGAGTTGGGCGATCGCTCAAGTCATGCCCCTGAGACAAAATCTTTCTCACCAGGCTGAACCCATTACTGTGAACCCCTTGACTGGCCAATCCAATCGCCACATCCCCAATCTGCACTTGAGAGCCATCCAGGATTTTGCTTTTTTCAACGATGCCAACGCAGAATCCGGCTAAATCATATTCCCCAGGCTGATAGAATCCGGGCATCTCAGCGGTTTCACCACCAATCAGAGCGCAGCCCGCTTGACGGCATCCGTCTGCAATGCCTGCAACGACTTGAGTCAATTGTTCTGGGTTGAGTTGACTGGTCGCCAGGTAATCCAAAAAGAAGAGGGGTTCTGCTCCACAGGTCAACACATCGTTGACACACATGGCAACGAGATCAATACCCACCGTATCGTGGCGATCGCATGCTTGCGCTAATTTCAGTTTTGTACCGACTCCATCTGTACCCGACACGAGCACAGGTTCTTGATAGCCCGTGGGCACTTGAAACAATCCACTAAAACTACCCAACCCGCCCAATACTTCTGGACGACGAGTACTTTCGACCAATCCACGAATTCGTTGCACAAAATCGCGCCCCGCTGCTACGTCCACTCCGGCTTGTCGATAATCCATGCACTTACCAATCCATTTTGCTGATTAAGCCATGTTTTAACGTGAGTTCGATAATCGCCATTTTGAGGGTGTGGCGCGACGCGCCACACCCTCAAAACGACGGTTTTTCGTGAGGGTGGGCTGCGCCCACCCTCACGAAAAACCGCTCGTCGAACTCACGATGTTTTAGAACTGACGCGCTTCGTGCAAAAAACCGCAATAGTTTGGGGATTTGGGATCACGTCGCACCCACAAATCCCCAAACTGCGTCAATCCTATTGATTAGACTTTATCAAAACTTGATCAAAAAATGATGTGGGCGCAGCTTTACCGCGCCCACATGATCTCGAAAGACTGCTTCAAACTTCGAGCTATACCTTGTCAGGTCATAGCTTTAAAGCGTACTCAAGTTTGTAGTAGCGGCTTTAGCTGCTCCATGACAACTTCAGTTGTCACGACAAACGTCAGTTCTATGACAGGTCATAGGATTCATGGAAACAGATGGGAAGCTGGAGCTTCCAGTGTGGCGTTACCAAGCTGGAGCTTGGTAACGAGTTAAATGAGTTAAAACATCAGCTCTATGACCTGTCACAGTATAGTAATCTGTCAATTTTGCTTTGCGGGATACCCCGCAAAGCAAAATTAAATTAAAGGAAGTTTTGAGGGGTCATAGACCCCTCAAAACTTCCTTGACAGACCACTAGCCAGCGTTTCCCCTACATAGCTGCCTTGATGCCACAGGATGAATTGGCTGTTGGCAGTGAGATGGCAATAGCACCAGCATGATTTGATTTTCAATCCAAAGCTCAACTCCACCAGATAACCCTTGGCGATGCGAAATCATTGCCCATCCCTCTCGCTGGCTCACTTCTGCCAGCTTGCCCAAGGGCGTAGGCACAGCGATCGCTGCATAGGTGCTCGTGCTCTGAGAGGCGAGTAGATCATAAAACAGTTCAACGGTTTGCTGATTTTCAGTTAGAACCAATTCCAGGTTGTTGGGAAAAATCTCGACTGAAACTCCGTTTGCCTCTGCTGATAGCACAATATAGCTGTCAGGGAGGAAAGGAAACGAGAGAATTTGCCCCTGCCAAATTTCGGCCAGCGCTCTTGCGACACGGAGGGATTCATTGACGGAAATTGCAATGGAGCGGTTCATATGACAGTCAACTCCTACTAAAAACACTGCAAGTGTGCCTGATGACGCTGACTTAACAAATCTAGTGGTCTGTCAATTTTGATTTGCGGGGTATCCCGCAGATCAAAATTAAATTAAAGAAATTTTTGAGGGGTCTGTGACCCCTCAAAAATTTCTTGAGAGACTACTAGCAATTAGGATGGAACAAGGAATGATAAGGTATTGGAGGATAATCACTTATCACTCCCAGGAAAAGTAGGAATTAATAGGAACTAAATCGTAGAAAAGTAAGCCGGTGGAAGACTTATTTAGACAGAGTAGATGGCGATCGAGAAGATTTGGAGAAGACATTACTTACCTCATAGGTGACAGTGGTTGAACTGCCCTCGATCGCTGACTCTTTCTCAGTCCAATCCAGCTATACAGCGTCATGCTAGATGTGACACCCGTGCTTGTGTTTATCCGCAGACAAGACTTCTGACGCAGACTGCTAGGGTAATCACAGCACGGACTTGTCGTGCTCCTTATTCACCCCGGCTGACACCGGGGCTTTTTTATGAGTCCAACTGGCTACGCGAACTGAGTCAAACTTGAACGAAATGAGCGGCTGTTAACTCACTGACCTGAGTATCCAGCAGTCGGATCAGTGACCTGTTCTGGAATTGAATCACCGCATCTTGCCCCTGTTGAACCCTCTCTAAATCACGTCGGCGTAACCCATCCATCAGCCCTAAACGATCTTGACGAATGACAAAATCGAGGACAGTTGATTGACCAGAGTTTAGTTCTAGCACAAAAATGTCACGACCTGCACCTCCAACCAATGTATCTCTGCCTTTACCACCAAAAAGCACATCATCGCCTTGCCGTCCGTTTAGAAAATCTGCACCGCGATCGCCCAGCAGCAGATTGTTGCGGCGATCGCCAATCAATTGATCGCTTCCTCTTTGCCCCATCCAAATCCCTGCCGTCTCGCTGCCAGTTTCAGGATTGAGAGGATCAGAAAGAGGTGTGACAGGATTCTCCAGAATTCGTTGAACAGCCAGATCTGCTTGAATCAAGCCTGCTCCGGTGGCATTATCTATGCCTACATCAAAAGCTGGGGTGAGTGGATCATCCATATCGATCGCTGTTTCTTGCAAAATCCGATAAATTGTGGCTGGATCAGCTTGTGGTGCCGCTTGCTTCAACAGAGCCGCAACCGCCGCCGCATGGGGAGCCGCTGCCGATGTGCCAAAGAAATTAGGAAAGGTATCTGCATCTTCAGGGATATCAGTGCCAAAGAAAGTTGTATTTGTGCCATCAGGGGCTACAATTTCTGGCTTCTGCCGCACCTCTGGTTGCAGCAAGCGATTGCCCTGCGGGTCAAACAAGATAGGAGTTGTCCCAGCGGCAGAAAAGGGTTCGACTTCGGGTGGATTGACCCCAAAGGCAGGAGTCTCTGCAAAGAAAGCGGCCCCTACGGCTTGTGCTCCTTTAGCGTTGGCATGACCAAACAGAGAACCACTGGCAGTGTCGTATTCCCTAATTTGCAGAGAACCAAAGCCGACGTACTTGAGCAGCCCTGGATCAGCCCCAGCGTACTTGCCGATCGCCAAATTAAACCGATTACTACCCGATTGTCCCCGATTGGTAAAGCTAAAAATTTCAACGGGGTCTTCTCCCACATTGTTATCCGCGCTCCCTGCCAATACGGTTTGACCAAAGCGATCGAATAGGAAAATATCCAGGTCGTTTTGAGCACCTGACCCACTCCCCAAGGAGAAGAAGGGAGAATCCCACTGAAAGGAGAAAGTGACGGTTGCCCCAACAGGAATGGTGATGCGCTGAAAAATATCAACCCCTATCCCCGGATCAAAATCGTGGGCTTCTACCTGGAAATTGCCAAAATCTAAAATTTCGCCACTGGGTCGAAACGTACTTTCATATGCCTTGCGACCGCTATTGCCTGCCGCAGAGAAATAGGCAACTCCCTGAGCCACAACCTGATCAACCGCTTGAGCGATAATGCCATCTTGAAAAAAGGGTTCAGCAAAGTAGATGATATCATCGACAATCACGTCTGACCCCGCCGCTGCTAAGTCAAGAATGCCCTGAGCAAAGTCAGCCTGTCCATTAAATGCTGTGTGGAATGCCAGGTTCGCTCCCGGAGCCACATCGTGGATCAGTTGCAACATGGCTCGACCTTCATCCGACCCACCGCGAAACAAATCTTCCAGTACTACAACACCTTCAGGTAAATCTCCCGTGATAACATCGCTAGCTGCACCGTTGAGATTATCAAAACTATCCGACAAAACACCGATTGTCACTCCAGTGCCATCGAAACCCAGTGTGTTGCGAACTACATCGGCTTTGAGCGCAATATCCCCCTGACTGGTCACTTGACCCACATGGGCGATCGGTTGATAAGCAGCACGGGCAAACTTTACGCCTTGAATTTGGGCCAATTCAGGCAACGCCCGAATCGGCAGGAAACCAGAAACAACTCTGCCCCATGCACCTGTCTGCACAAAACCAATTTGTTCCAATTGGAGGCTAGTTGCTTTAGAGCGAGATGATCTTGTAATATCCACCAGCACCTTACCCTGCTGGGTTTGCAGCAATGGATTCTCTGGTATAAAGGAGCGTTGATTACTAATGGCTTGGTGACGATATTGATCTAACTGCCCATGGAGCAGGGCTAAATCTGCACCGATGGTCTTGCTCCAACCCGCTTTTGAGTTGGCTTTTTGCCAGGAATCAGGCGCAGACACATAAGTTACATTAGTTACATTAACTGCTCGCGATTTGGCATCTCTCGTATCGTTCACTTTCCTGGATCGCAATCTTGCTGCTACGTTACTAAAGTTATCCTCATCGACACCGAAATCTGACGCAACACCATACCTATCAGAACTTAAATTAAGCCAATTATCGTCGATGTATTCTGAAGAGGTAGGTAGAGTAGCGATCGGGCGATCAGTCGTAAAGCTGGACATGCGATGTCAACCCCTTTTCGGATGAATTTAACAAACTGTTACGATACTAACTGATAAATTACTACTTTTGACTTGTGCAAATGGGGGGTTGTGAGTCGTTGCCTGATTGACTGTCAAAACTCTCGAAACCCTCATTCTTGCGTAGCGATTGCCTTGAAAGTCAAGAAGGAGCGAGAATTTTATTCGACCTGCCAATGGTCAAGACGAAACAGCGGTGCTGGTTATCCGGGTGCAATTGGACGAGAGCAAGCTGAATCACTAGGATTGATGCGTTACGGCTACCGCCGAATCGCTGCCAAGGTTGCCAGGTACAAGCCACAGCAAACGGAGGTGCGTCCGCCTGAAAACATCCGTTTGCCTTTGTGTTTGCCACTATCGTGGTTGCTCGGAGCAACCCCAACCAGCCGAGCAATCTGCTTTTCAAAGAGGGTTCCCAGTTCTGGCAACTCGGCTAGACAAAGAGCATTGATGGCAAAGATGCAAATTGCGTCCAACGATCGTCCCAAGGTGAAAGCCGAGTGTTTGCGCTTACTGGCGACCTTGCGGTTAGACCCAGCGCGATCGCAGTTCGTATCTATTGGCTTTCACCCACTTCTGTCAGGCAGCCAGTTGTCTATCAGTTACCAGTTAACAATTAACTGATCAAAACTCTGTGAAAATTCGGAATGGATATGACATGATTGACTTCTACGTTTAATCATCATTAAATCCGTTTGCCTGAGGAACGGAAAATTATCTTTGGGAAAAATTCTGCTCCCAAGGTGGTCTTAGTTTAATGTCAGTGATGGTCAAGAATTGGTCATCAACCAATCACCCTTCATCCCTCTAATCTATAACAATGGTTCAAATTTTTGGAAACTATATTGAAGAACCGGCTCTAAGTCAGGAATATTTAATTATTGGATTCTCACCCAGTACGACCCCCTGGAAACGAAGGTGGCGTACCAACGGCTTATCAGCCAGTTTTCTAGCAGATTACCTGGCAATTTTCTTCCCTGGTGATGATCCCAATGAGCTAGACAGGCGTGACGAAATTAAAGGCAGCATCAAATACATTGCCAACGAACTGCTAGAAAATGCCATGAAATTTAATGATGATTATGCACCCCAATCCATTAGCGTGCGGCTCGAACTACATAACGACTGCATCGTATTTCGAGTGACAAACACCGTCAAACCAGCAGAGGTTGAAAAGTTTCAAGCCTTAATTCAGAAGATCACCACATCTGATCCCTATGAACTCTATGTTCACCAGGTCGAGATCAACGCAGATAGCACTGGATCTGGATCTGGCTTAGGTTTGCTGACGATTATTAATGACTACATGGCTAAATTGGGCTGGAAGTTTGAAACCTGTGAACAAAAACCGGAAGTAACGACTGTCACGACCGTTGTTCAATTAGATATATGAAAGTGAGCAGATGAGAGTGGCACATAGAGAGTGCAGTCAAGTAGGTAGATCATGGATACCCTAACCTGATGCCCTCATTGCCTCGATCAGGCACTATTACACCCTTGGTTTTGCTGACCCTGCACTGCTTCCAACAGCGATTGATCATACGCTCTTAATACGTTCTGAAACTTATGGAAATTAAAACAGAAGATTATCGAATTAGCTATGACCCAGAGACGAAAACAGTTATATGGCAAGGTTTGTTACAATTGAGCGATATGGATGAATATGCTCCGATTGTGGATTTATTAGATGGAGCTACCAATAACGATCCTTTAACTTTGAAGCTTGATTTGCGGGGTTTAGAGTTTCTAAACAGTTCTGGAATCAATATGCTTTCGAGATTTGTCATTAAAATGCGGCAGCGTCAAGATGCCTGTGTGATAGTGCAGGGTTCTAAGAAGATTACTTGGCAAGGAAAATCTCTCAAAAATTTACAAAGGCTCATGCCAAGTTTGCAGTTGGAATTGGAATAACTAACCGTCTCTAAATTCATTAGGATAGGGCAATGCAGGAAAAAGAACTATCCAGAGAGCAGCTTTTGATAGAACTGAACAAGTTGAATCTCAAGATTGCAAGCTTAACTTCTCAACTGCAAACCCTACAGCAGGAGAAGGGGGATTTAGAAGTGATGTTGCAAACAACAACAGAGCATTCCGATATTCTGTTGAACGAACTGCAACGAGAGAAAGCAGATTTAGAAATCTTGCTGGAGATGACAACACAGCATTCTATACTAATTGAGTCAGAACTGCATTCTCAAGCAAAAGAAGCGAGGCGAGAAACAGAGGAACAATTTCGATTAATTGCTGAAGCCACCCCAGTCGCAATTCTGATCTCGCAAATTAGTGATGGTCAGATTTTGTATGCTAACCCTACAGCAGGGTTACTGGTTAGATTGCGCCCCGACGAGTTGTTGCAATACCGCACGTTGGACTTTTTGGACTATCACCAGCGTCAGGAAATGGTCGCCGACCTCTTGATCAATGGACAGGTTCAAGGGGAATTGCTAGTGCGGCGTTTAGATCAAACTTCATTTTGGGCTTTAGTTTCCCTGCGGCTATTTCGCTTTCAAGGGCGAGAAACAATTTTGACCGCCTTGTACGATATCACCGATCGCAAACAAGTGGAAGAAGCGCTGCGAATTGCTGAGAGAAAATATCGCACGATTTTTGAGAATGCTCTAGAGGGGATTTTTCAGTCTACTCCGGATGGTCAATACATTAGCGTTAATCCTGCTTTAGCACGCATGTTTGGCTATGAATCACCAGACGAAATGATGAGGATGGCAACAAATATCAGCAACGAGTATGTTGAGGAACAGGGTCGAGAAACATTTAAACAATTGATTGAAAGTCGGGGTGAAATCCTGGGCTTTGAACGACCCATGTATCGACAAGATGGTTCAACTATCTGGGTTTCTGAAAGTTCAAGAGCAGTGCGAGATGATGTGGGCAACCTATTGTATTACGAAGGAATTATTGAAGATATCACCCAGCGAAGACAGGCGGAAGATGCTTTGCGCTTAGCCGAGTCAAAATTTCGCAGTATTTTTGAAAATGCAGTTGAGGGGATTTATCAATCCTCGCCTGAGGGCTGTTATCTCAGCGTTAACCCAGCGATGGCAGCAATGTACGGCTATGACTCACCAGAAAACATGATAGAAACAGTGACAAACATTGCTCAACAAATTTGCGTGGAACCCGATCAATGGTACAATTCCCGACAAATTTTGGAAGAACAGGGAGAAATTAAGGGGTTTGAGTATCAAGTCTATCAGCGTCAGGGTACTACAATTTGGATATCAGAGTGGGCTAGAGCCGTGCGTGATGCTCAGGGAACATTGCTTTATTACGAAGGCAGTTGCATTGACATTACCCAGCGGAAGCAGGAAGAAGAATCCTTAAAGCAACAACTACGAGAAATGCAAGTTGAGATTGACCAACAAATGCGAATTCGCCAAGTTACTGAGATTACCCAAACAGAATATTTTCAAAATCTGATCCAACAAGCACAGCAATTGCGCCACTGGAATGAATTACCTGAGCAGTGAAGCAATTCGACGAAACCTACGCAAAATGCAGAGTGCTATAGGAGGTGAAAGAGCATGACGGTGCTAGTTGTGGCTACAGGCAATCCAGGAAAGGTCAAAGAGATGCAAGCCTATTTAGCGGGACTGGATTGGCAGTTAATGCAGAAACCTGACCACCTTGAAGTTGAGGAAACAGGCACAACCTTTCTAGAAAATGCTTGCTTAAAGGCTGCGGAAGTTGCTAGGGCAACTCGGCAATGGGCGATCGCAGACGATTCTGGACTCATGGTAGATGCCTTAGATGGTTTACCAGGACTTTACTCAGCCCGCTACGGCAAAACCAATGAAGAGCGAATTGCCCGGCTGTTGCGAGAACTAGGGGATAGTCCAGTTCGTTCAGCCCAATTTATCTGTGCCATCGCGGTAGCTCGTCCGAATGGTGCGATCGCCTTGGAAGCAGAAGGCATTTGTCGGGGAGAGATTCTTTTAGAAGCCAGAGGGAAAGGCGGTTTTGGCTACGATCCTATCTTTTATGTGCCAGAACACCAGATGACATTTGCCGAAATGCCTGCTGAGTTAAAGAACCAGATCAGCCATCGGGGTCAAGCTTTTCAGGCGCTCTTACCTGCACTCAAAGCATTGCAAGATCAATGATCCTAAAAATGAGAGCCTAAAGACGACCCTATGAACCCAGCAACTCAAGATCTGACAGTAGAATGTGGATTTCGACTCCGCTCAACCCACGACTGTTTGAGTGCTGAGCAGAGTCGAATCTCGAACTCACACCCTGAATATGTTATGACCTTGGAGTAGGTCTATGTTCGCCTTCCCCAGGGTCATGAAATAAATATGACTCTTTAGCATGGAAATGATGTGACTGCCCTAAATCGCCTCTTGGTTCACCTCTCCTGTGCGAATCCGAACGATGCGATCGACTGGAGAGATAAAGATCTTACCATCTCCAATTTCGCCTGTCCGAGCCGCAGAAATAATTTTTTCTACGACCATATCAACCTGATCATCTTCGACCACAATTTCAAGTTTTAGCTTTTGTAAAAATTCAACTGTATATTCTGAACCTCGATACCGCTCGGTTTGTCCTTTTTGTCGTCCAAACCCTCGAACTTCAGAGACCGTCATCCCCACAATTCCAGCGTTGACCAACGCAATCTTGACCTCATCAAGCTTAAAAGGGCGAATGATTGCTTCAACTTTTCTCATTGACCGTCTCACTCCTTAATCATTAAACTGAGTCAGAAATAAACTTTTCGAGTTTGGGAGTTGCTTTTTGCAGGAGCAACGAAGCCGCTCCTAAAAACAACCCTTGAAAAGTTTACTTTGTATCTGCACACTCACTTGCTTGGTTTTATCACCGCTTACTAGAGCTTTTTGTAGTAAGTGATACATTGGCCAGTTGCAACTAATCCCATTATTCTGCCACTAGAATGTAAATTTGGGGCAGTTTGCTGTGAAAAATCTGTTCACTTTTTGGCACTATAGCAGAAGCAGATCTGACAACCCTCCCCACTGATATGAACGTGGACATTAGTAGACCAGAGTTAGGTGCAGAATTTTTTTCTCTCTTGCAGCAGATCAGCTTTGATGCAATAGATCAGGAATTGGCCCCAAGTGGCATCAAGCGAACGATTGCCCTGCGAACCACTCAACTTACACATCGTATTAGTGACACTGTTAGTCAAACCTTTGACTATGTAACAGGTATTGGAACACAGACCACAACAACGATTCATCAAACCACCCAGAACGCCGTGCAGTCAGTTGTCAATTCTGTAAATGCGGCAACGAATCAAGGCATAACGGTTGTTTCTGAAACGGCTCAACGGGCAAAAGAGTCTGTGGGTGATGCTGTGCAGCAGTCACAACAGGCGATCGGTAGTCGTATCCTGGAGGAGATGGAAACGGCGATCACCGCCCCTATACAAGCCTGGCTAGCGGATCATCCAATTCCTTCCTGGTTCATAACCCATCCCCTGTGGTTGATTGGATCAATCTTGCTGGCAATTTTGCTATTTTGGGGGCTATTGAGGGCGATCGCCCGCTTCACCGAACAACTCTGGTTGGTCATCTTGCAAGCTCCGTTTCGGTTCACTCATTGGCTGTTCATATCCCTGCCCAAAATAATTCTCCGATCCCCAACCCAACTGCCATCTGCTAGTTCTGCTGTACTGGAGAGCAGGCAGGCAAAACTGGCAGATATCCTGCAACGTTTGGAAGCTTTACGTCAAGAGCAAGACGCATTAATGAAAGAAGTGCAAGCCATCCTGGCAGACCCCTGAGACGATCTTGCTCCTTACCTAAGGGAATACAGCAAGCCCCAGTGCCTTCTAGCTAGCTTAATTTGTTTTGAAGGAATCAAATACCTTCCAACTTCTGCCTGCTTGCCAGAGGTCTAACTCTAGGGGTGTTTCTGTAAACCACTGGAGTGAGAAACAACCCAATGCCCAATCCTGTTAAATAGCCGAAGGGGGTAACAATGTAATTGTTGTAGCTCCACCAACCAAGAAGTTGAGCAATCATTTCAACAGGGTAGGCAAAGGTCAGGAGGCTGGCGATCGCTGCTCCCCCAAAACGATATTGCTGGAGCCAATAGAAGCTATTGCCACGGTCATAGGCATACAGCAGTCGGGTCGTGACCAACGCTAACAAAACTCCATAGCAGCGCATACAAACCGCCATCAAATGAGATGGCATGAGGGCCAACCCCATATCCGCTTGGGGGCAAACGTATCCACCCATAAAGTAAATAATATTGGCAATCAGGTTAAAAGGAAACACGTTCAAAGTTGCCAGGAAAGGTGCAGCCAGTGGGCCGCTGACCAGTGCCACCAGCAGAATGTCTACAAAAATGCCGCGTTTAAGCATTGGCTGGCCAGGACGAGGGGTGGGATGCAGTCGTGAGTTCAACATAGAGAGTAGACAATCGAAAGTGCGCTCAGAATGATTTCGCTTAAGCCTATCTAGTATCACATGCCCATACCCGTTTTGGTGTTGCTGATTTGAGGGATGATGTTGAACGTGAAACCGCAGGTTTCACGTTCAACATCATCCCTTTATTAAGCAACGCCCCCGGTTTAGTCCCGGCTTCCACCTCAATCCTTTATGGTGGCAATCTTTATTTCAACATGAGTCTCCTTGGAGACTCATGTTACAACGGGGTCAGGCAGAGGAGCGATCGCGCATCAATATCGTCTTACTCTGGAAGCAGCAGGAACATAATCCTGTTGCTCTAGATACGCCAAAACCTTAGCGGCACTTTCCTCTAAAGTTTCCTGGTCGGTTTTGCATTCTACCTCTGGGTTGAGGGGTGGCTCATAGGGATCATCGATTCCTGTGAATTGCTTAATCTCTCCGGCCCGGGCCTTTTTGTAAAGCCCCTTCACATCTCGCGATTCACAGATCTCCAGCGGCGCATTGACAAACACTTCCACAAAATCGCCAATCTTTTGCCGGACTTCATCCCGTGTGGCTCGATAAGGAGAAATGGCGGATACCAGAACGATCACTTCGTTTCGGCTCAATAGATGAGCCACAAAACCAATGCGGCGGATATTCTCGTCTCGGTCTGCTTTACTGAAGCCCAGCCCCTTCGTCAGATTCTCGCGTACAATGTCGCCATCTAACACTTCTACTTTGAGACCGCGATCGCGCAATTGCTGCTCGACTGCCATGCGAATCGTTGTCTTGCCTGCTCCGCTCAAGCCTGTAAACCAAACCGTAACACCGCGCTGTTTCATAGATATATTTTATCCTCAAAGGAAATATTAAATTAAATGGATGTCTCGCTACTATACTCGGCTTTTCGGTACATGTCGCCAGGTAACTGATAGCTTTTACTTAACTAGGGTTTAAGGAGCCGCAATAGAGTTCCGGAATGTGTTCAGGGGACAAAAAGTATCCTTGGTCGTAAAACAATCTGAAATCTAGACTGGGGCGGTGCCAAAAGTACGAAAAACTCATCCCAGCATCAATGCCATCTCCCGAAACCAAGTGATTCCAACAATTTGGTGAGTCTTGGGCGGCTTCTAGCAGAAAACAATGGCGGTAAGAAATCAGTTTCCGAGGTGCTCGCCAGCAAATCTCAGCGATCCCCAGTTTTCGGAGCAAGTGTAAATGGCTCAGTCCAGTTTCCTTATCCCACCTGCCGCCGCAAGAAGGTTAATAATGCTCCGTTGACTTTCTCGTGCCAATCCTCTTGGGGATAGTGCCCAACTTCCTCAAACTTAACAAGCTCCGCCTGTGGCACCCCTGTGACAAACTCCTCCGCGATCGCCACAGACAACCAGGGATCGCGCACTCCCCATCCTACGAGAATTGGCTTTTCCCATTGAGAAAACCCAGCTTGAATTTCAGTTGCCAATGGCGGCAAGGTGAGTTGTTTGACGACAGCCAGGAGCGATCGCCCCGCTGCCGAACTCTTGAGAAAAGGGCGACGAAAAACATCTAAATCGGCATCTTCAACCCGATAACCGCCGCCCCCCTCTAGCGTGCGATCGACCAGTAAGGGATCTTGGGTCAACATATCGCCGATTAAAGGCAACCCGAATTGCTTAATTTTCCATGGCAATTGAGCCGCCGAGGTAATCGGAGCATTGAGAATCACCAGACGCTCAATCTGGGCAGCATGACGCAGCGCGTATTGCAGACCAAATACGCCCAGGAACCCCTGCACCACAATCGACAAATGGTCTATTTCAAGCTCCTGCAAGAATGCTGCTAAAGCAGTGACGTAGGCATCTGGAGTGTAGGCAAATTCGCGGCGATCGGGCTTGACAGAAGCGCCGAAGCCAATCCAATCGGGGGCGATCGCTCGAAGCCCCTGTTCTGCCAGAGCAGGCAGGACATGTCGCCAACTGTAGCTTTGAGCGGGTAGATCATGCAGCAATAAAACCACAGGTTTGTCTGGTGGATTGACAGGCTCCGCCTCTCGATAAAACCACTGTAATGCTCCAACCTCCAGCACCTGTTCCTTAATGGCCACGATCTCACCTCAATTGACTACGCCTGATTTCAGACCTGATCGGCAGCAACCTTTTTAGAGACTGAAAATTGCTTTCTATGCGGCTTTGCCGCACATCGACAAGCGATCCCCGATCAAGTCTGCCCTGTGGATTGAGCTTACTGCTGAAGGGGGACAGGGAGCAAGTAGATTGAGAACTACTCCAAGTCGGCAGCAGGGGAAGTGGGACTGAGAAAGGCTGCACATTCGATGTGGGCGGTTTGGGGGAAGAAATCGGCGGGTTGCACGCGATCGAGTTGATAGGTGCGATCGCCGCAGAGGAGTTTCAAGTCCCTGGCTAGCGTTGACGGATTGCAACTGACATAGACAATCCGTTGGGGGCGCAGTTGTTTGAGGGTTTCCAGGACAGTGGCATCACAACCTTTGCGCGGCGGATCAAGCAAAACAATCTGGGGTGAAAGCGCCAACCTGGGTAATAGCTGTTCCACTTCACCAGCATGAAACTCGACATTCTCAATCTCGTTTAAGGATGCGTTTTGTAGGGCTTGCTCTACGGCTGCGAGTTGTATTTCTAAACCAATCGCCTGCTTGACTCGTTTTGCCAACGGTAGGGTCAGTGTGCCGATACCACAATAGGCATCGACCAGAATTTCATTGCCCTGAAGGTGCAATTCAGCGATGATCACCTGCAACAGCGCTTCTGCCTGTTCTGTGTAAACCTGAAAGAAAGTTGTGGAATGGATGTAGAACTGCAATCCAGCAAATTCTTCTCGCAGATAGGGTTGTCCTGCCATGCAGTAAGTTTCAGTTCCGAAAATGGCATTGGTGCGATCGCTGTTAAGATTCAACAACACGCCGACTAAACCGGGGTAGCGTTCTAGCCATAGCTGTGCCTGCTGTTTGAGTTGGGGAATTTTTTCCCTGGACACCAGGGTTAGTAACATTTCTCCTGTCCGCCGGCCAATGCGTAAAGCCAGATGGCGTAATTTCCCTTGATGCGACTGTTCGTTGTAAATACTCCAGCCCTGGTTTTGAATTGCTTGCTTCACTTCTGCTAACAAGGGATGGAGACGGGCATCTTGAATTGGACACTGATTCAAGTTGATCAGGTGGTGACTGCCCTTCTGGTAATAGCCGATTTGCACCTGTCCTGTGGGCGATCGCTTAATGGGGAAGGTGGCTTTGTTGCGATAGTTCAGATCATCCATTGCGGGTAAAACCGGATCAACTGGAGGTTGACAAAATTCCCCGATCCGTTCTAAGTCTTGAATGACTAAATTGCGTTTGGCTTCTAGTTGTAGGGCATAGTCCACGTGTTGCCACTGGCAACCACCGCATTTGTCTGCCACAATGCAGCGCGGTCGAATGCGCTGGGGAGAGGGTGCCAACAGTTGGTGTAACTGACCGTGGGCAAACTTGGGTTTAACGTGGAGTAACCGCACCAAAACGCGATCGCCAATTACCGTATCCGGCACAAAGACAACTCGACCGTCGAACCGGCCCACGCCCTCGCCCGTGTGATTAAAATCAGTAATCGCCAGTTCAACGAGTTGCCCCTGTTGCCACTGATCCGGCACCATATCCAATTTCATGCGATCGCCCCTTTTACCGCCTAATCAGGCCACTATAGCAATCCTGAATAATTTATGTAACTTAGTTGGAGATTAGTAGCCCAGCCCTCTCACCTCCTACAACCGATATAAAGTTGCTACAGCGATCCTGGTTTGAATCGTCATCGGGCAAAAGGCTTAAGCCCCTTGTTCTGCCAGATCGTCTTTTCACAAGTCATTTAACGTGAGTTCGACGAGCGGTTTTTCGTGGGGTTGGGCGCAGCCCACTCTCTCAAAACGGCGATTATCGAACTCACGTTCATTTAGGATTGCTGTATCGTGTTCCTGTACTTTTACTTTCATAGTTCATGAGGACGAGTCATGCGTTTGATCATTTGTCGGCAGGGTGAATCTGTCTCTCAATGGGCGGCTTCCTATGTGTTACGTCGAATACACGAATTTAAGCCGATCGCCGAACGCCCGTTGGTACTGGCTTTACCAACAGGAGGAACTCCGTTAGGAATGTATCAACGATTGGTAGAGTTTTATCAGCAAGGCAAGATCAGTTTTCAGCATGTAGTTACATTTAATCTAGATGAGTACGTGGGTTTAGCAAAGCAAGACACTGAAAGTTATGGCAATTACATGCACACTCATTTTTTCGATCATGTTGATCTGCTGCCTCAAGATAGATATGTACTAAACGGTAAGGTGACTGATCTGGCCGCAGAATGTCAGCGCTATGAAGCAATAATCCAGGCTCATGGCGGAATAGAGCTGCTGATCGGCGGCGTGGGAGAGAATGGACATATTGCTTTTAATGAACCTACCTCCTCTTTGTCCTCCCGAACTCGAGTTACGACTTTGACCGATCGCACACGATTGGCCAATGCTCGGTTCTTTCAGAATCATCTGGAAGCAGTGCCAACTCAGGCATTAACGATGGGGATGGGCACCATCCTGGAAGCTCGTGAAATCTTGATTTTAGGACAGGGATATGGCAAGGCTGATGCAATTCAGCAGGCGATCGAAGGGCCCATCACTCATCTCTGCCCTATCTCAGCGTTACAACTCCACCCGCACGTCACCATCGTTTGTGACGAAGCGGCGACATCGGAGTTAAAGGTTAAAACAGTAAAGTATTTTCAGGAAACCGCACTGCTATAGGTTGTTCGTCGGCAGGCAAAGCTTGATTCACTAATCACCGATGATAAATTTCAGGAGAATGATGAATGTATGCTTTAATTAATGCCATCGCCCACACAGGAACACAAGAACTGAGCCACCATGCAATTGTGATTGAGGGCACTCATATTCGGGATGTTGTTTCTCAGTCTACTCTAGGAACCGATTGTCCCACAGTGGATTTGACGGGAATGCAAATTACTTCTGGATTTATTGATTTGCAACTGAATGGCTGCGGTGGGGTGATGTTTAATGATGCGATCGCTTCTATTACGCTTGATACAATGCATCAGACAAACTTGAAGAGCGGTACAACCAGCTACCTGCCAACTTTGATTACAACCTCGGATACTGATATGGTTGCTGCTCTGGAGGTTGTCCATGAGCAGCAACGGCAGCAGTCCAACGGGGTTTTGGGTCTGCATTTGGAAGGTCCATACCTCAACCCCAGCCGCAAAGGAATTCACAACGCCGATGATATTCGCCAGCCCGATCGCGACATGTTACAGAAAATTGCTGCTGCTGGACGGGAAACGGTCAAACTTATCACTTTAGCCCCAGAAATGGTTCAGCCGCAGGATATTCAACTGTTAGCAGAACAGGGCATATTGGTCGCGGCAGGACATAGCGATGCCACTTATGAACAGGCGATTGCCGGATTTGATGCTGGCATTCGTATGGCAACTCATTTATTTAACGCCATGTCTCCCTGGCAGGGGCGTAAACCCGGACTGGTCGGGGCAGTGTTAGAACGAGAAGAAGTCTATGCAGGCATGATTGCCGATGGCTACCATGTCCACTTTGCTTCAATTCATCTAGCCCACAAATTGAAACAAGACAAACTTGTGCTGGTCACGGATGCCACGCCACCCGCAGGCACGCAAATGGATTCCTTTATCATCGGTGGACAGCAAGTCTTTTACCAAGAAGGGCGCTGTGTTGCCGCAGATGGCACGTTGGGCGGCTCTGCCCTGACAATGATTGAGGCGGTGAGAAATTGTGTCAATTCAATTCACTTACCGTTGTCTGAAGCATTGCGAATGGCTTCGCTCTATCCCGCTCAAGCGATCGCCGTAGACCATGAACTCGGTCGGATCGCTCCAGGATATATTGCAGATCTTGCTATTCTTAGCTCTAATTTGCAGGTCGTGGCGATCGTTGAGCGGGGCACCTATCAATCCTTTGGGTGAAGGATGATGGAGAGTTTTGCGCTGGAAGACTCCCCAAAGTCCCAACTTTGCGGACACAACGCGCCCGCAAAATTGGGCTATCGAACTCCTGAGAAAACGTAGTTTTCCTGGCTGGTTCCTGGAATATGGTGGGTGCGGCGCATCCACCTTACTCCATTGAAGACTCACGTTATTCGAGGAGGTTATTGTAAGGACTTAGCAGCTCTTTGCAAAATTTCTGCTAATTGGCGGGCTTTGGCAGCGACATCGCCACTGGCGTTAGCCGCTAATTCAGCAGTATCTTCACCTAAATCAGCCATAATTGCCCCAATGGATTCGCCTTTGCCGCTCGTTCCAGACATTAACGCTTGTTTGAGTTCGCCCAAGTCCTCAGCGATATCATTACCCTGAAGTTGTTGCTGCCAACTCTCGATCAGAGCGATCGCGTCAGCCGGAGGAATGGTGGTTAAATCCGTCTGAAGAGCCGCGATTGTGGTATCAAAATCAATCACATTGGGTGTAGTTGCATCAGTCATGGTAAGTTGCCTGCCTTGTCTTAATCTAAATTGACGAAATCTTGCACATTAGATGCGAATTACCATCGCTTCCTTTCTCATCTTCTTAAAAGAATGATATAAATCCTTCAATCTCCGGATGGAGATACAAGAATAAACTAATGTGATCATCTTTACTATTCAAGGTGCATTCCGCTAACACTTGGCGCACCCTGGGTAGATCTTGCTTCTTAGGATTAAGGATTAAATAAAACCCAAAACTTTTTTGTGGGAAGCGCGGCTGCGCCGCGCTTCCCACAAAAAAGTTCGGTTTTATTTAATTCACGTTCCTTAGTAGACATTTTTGCTTTGTTACCCAATCGATTGAGTTACAACTTGAGGTCGTTGAGCAACAATCGCTTCGCCGACTGCGTTCATGCGGCGTTCTTGGTCTTGAGTAATTTGAGCTTCGTTATTTCCTAAACCGGGGGCATTCCACAAACCCGTTGTAGGATCAATAAAAGAACGGGTTCTGGCCCATAAAATGGCATCTCGTCCAGTCAATCCTATTTCTTTCGCTTCCTTCAGCCAGTCGATATACCCGCCTGCCGACAGTGCAGCTTCAGGGGATTGATTGGCCAGATCGATGCCATTCAATTCTTCTTCTAAACTTAAATCCATCCCCAGTTCTGCTGCCAGTTGTCGCAACAGGTCAGATTGGGTTTGCAATCGTCTCAATTGAAATTCATCGGCTTCTTCCGGCGTGGCACAGCGATACAATACTTCTGGACAGTGTTGAAACGAAAAACTGCCCAAATTCCATCGTCCATTACCAGGATCGACATGGCCCTCGTAGGCCCAAGTCTTGCCCCCATCTGGGGTGCGGGTGCCTTCGGCAGTTCCAACCGCGATCGCCACCAGTGAATTTGAACCACCCTGAAACAGCGAGGACAGCTCGGGGGCAGGGGTTTCAGCAGGAGTCGCTTTAGGAACAGATTTGGGTTGTTCTGTCAAAGGGGCATCACGAGTAGGGCGATCGCCAGCTAGAGAGGTCAGCAAGCCCAAGGTTAGTCCCATCGCGAACACAATTACCCAATCAAGATGGTCAAAAACATTCGTGATCCAAGTCTCCATGCCCTACTTCCCTGAATCTACCAATTTCATTTTCTATCAGGGAGCACCCGCATGTATACCTAAGTCTCTCAAACCCCCTCAAACTGGACGTGAGTTCGACGAGCGGTTTTTCGTTGGGGCGGGCTGCGCCCGCCCCAACGAAAAACCTTGTTTGAGGGGTGTGGCGCGACGCGCCACACCCCTCAAACGGCGATTATCGAACTCACGTTAACTGGAGTGCATCCTACTTTTGTCATCTTCATAAACCCGACTTTGGGAGTGACGTTGGCTGCACCCGCGTCACTCCCAAAGTCGGGATGCACTCTTCCTGCCCTTTGTGAAGGGGAAAATGGGAATTTCCCGTTATGAAGGGGGGTTATTTTTAGTTGAGTGCTCCAGAAGAGATATGTACAGGGGCAGTCAGCAGGAAATTAAACTAAGACTGGAACTAGGGCATTGAGATGAGGATAGAGCGGGAATCGATCGCACAGTTGTGTGACTCGAGCCCGACAATCTTCCGTGACAGATGGATCTTCTGGGTTGAGCAGGCGATCGGCAATGATGTTGGCGATTTCTGTAAACTCGGCAACGCCCATACCTCGCGTGGTCATTGCTGGGGAACCTAACCGTAGTCCACTGGTGACAAAGGGCGATGCAGGATCAAACGGGACTGTATTTTTGTTGGCCGTGATTTGCACTCCACTGACCAGTTGATCCGCTTGCTTCCCTGTCATGCCAATATTCCGCAGATCAATTAGCATCAGGTGATTATCTGTGCCATTTGAAACCAACTTGAAGCCCCGCTGCTGGAGTTGCGCTGCCAGTGCTTGGGCGTTGCGAATTACCTGGGCGGAATAGGCGTTGAAGTCGGGTTGAAGTGCTTCTCCAAAGGCAACTGCTTTGGCCGCAATGACATGTTCCAGCGGACCACCTTGAGTTCCAGGAAAGACGGCTTTATTAAACTTTTTACCCAGTTCGGCATCACGGGTTAGAATCAAGCCACCGCGTGGTCCCCGTAGCGTTTTATGGGTGGTGGTGGTAACAACGTCGCAATCAGGCACGGGATTGGGATGGTGTCCGGTCGCCACTAAACCAGCAATGTGCGCCACATCTGCTAATAAGTAAGCCCCAATCTCGTCAGCGATCGCCCGAAATTTATCAAATTCAATCATCCGGGGGTAGGCGGAATAGCCACAGATGAGCAATTTAGGCCGATGTTGTAACGCCAAATCTCGGACATGGTCATAATCAATCCGCTCGGTTTCGCGATCGACCCCGTAGTGACATGCCTTAAACCATTTGCCTGAAACATTAACTGGAGAACCGTGGGTTAAATGTCCACCGTGGGACAGATCCATACCCATAAATGTGTCCCCTGGTTCAAGCAGGGATAAAAACACGGCAAAGTTAGCTTGAGCACCTGAGTGGGGTTGCACATTGGCATGGGCTGCACCAAAGAGTTCTTTAGCGCGATCGATTGCAATTTGCTCGATTTCGTCTATAAATTCACAGCCGCCATAGTAACGCTTCTGAGGTAACCCTTCAGCATACTTATTGGTTAACACAGACCCTTGAGCCGCCAGCACGGCTGGAGAGGTAAAGTTTTCGCTGGCAATTAACTCCAAATGGCTTTGTTGGCGATGCAGTTCTTGATGAATTAAGTTTGCTACCACTGGATCAGTTTTCGTTAAGAAATCCTGATTTGTCTGAGTCACAATTACTCTCCCCCGGATAAATGAGTTAGTCAGTAGTCTGTCTGTGTATCACGAACCATGTATCACGAACTATGTATCACAAAAGCTATGCACCATAACTCGTGAACACATAACCGACTACTGGCTTTTTCTACAGACATTGATCATAACTCTGTGGAGCAAAACTTGAACTGGACTGGGAAGTAAGACTTAAGATTGTTGATCTAATCAATTGACTCACAGGATACTTCACCTTCTCAGTAAACTGATTACACTACTGTTACCTTTGTTCAGCTTGTAGATGGGTGTCCTAGAATAAATGAGCAGGGCTAGGGACACGGTTCAATAGCCTGTTGGAGGTTGTATGCTAGTTATCCTGATGGAAGATCAACTCATTTCTCCACAGCAAGTCTGTTCAACATGTTTATTAGCTGACCAACAGGGGCAACCGCGTTGGCAGCGAGGGACACTGAGATGTGGGCGTGCCCTCAGTAAGCTTGCGGATGACCTGCCGGAGCAATTTGAATGCCAGATGGGGTTTCGTGTTGCCCATATTGAATAAATGCCTGCTTCATCCAGGCGTGGCTGAATCGCTGAATCAAAGTATGAATTGTCATTCTGAGTGCAAGGTAGTGGAGCGCAGTATCTCTAGTGAGATGACTAATTTCGCTGTGCTGTATATCCTATGGGAAGCGAGCTACAGCATAACCACCCTGATTCATGCCGCCATTCGGCAACGCCTTAATCTGCAAATCCTAAGGATTTACGCAGTTGGGGGAATTGTGAGGCGTTTGCGCCTCACAATTCCCCCAACTACCCCGGTTGCACGAAGTGCGTCAGTCCTAATCCTGTAAGAATTACGCAGCAGGGCTGTCTACTTGGGGGTGGCAAACACTTGAGTCCAATAGTTGTGATAATTTACATTGCCAGTGTCCCTGGCTAAAAAGTAGTGTCCAATCCCGATTTCTTTCAAGTTTGAGTTGAGTAAGTTAACTCGGTGGCTAGGACTGTCTATCCATCCTTGCACCACTGCTTCGGGGGTGGTGTAGCCCGCTGCGATATTCTCAGCCGCCCAGGAATATTGATAACCAGTGGAAAGAATGCGACTGCTTGAAGTTGAGCCGTCTTGTCCGATGTGGCTAAAGAAATCCTGCAGGGCCATGTTTTGTGAATGAGTTTGAGCAGCGCTGGCTAAGTGGCTGCTGTATGTTAAGGGTTGTAATTGATTCTGTTGTCGAAAAACATTCGTTAGTTGAAAAACTCTGTTGATGAAAGCATCTATTTTCCCATTGCTAGATTTGTGTTTTTGAGACGTGCTGACCGCAGCAGACGCTTGCATAGCGTATTCTGCGAAATTTCCCCGACTTAGAGAAACTCGTAGAAAATAAGTTCCAGCACTGACTTTTGGTAAATTAAAACTGCCTGGTGTTTCATTCTGGACGATCGCGGTTCTCATAATCTCACCCGCATCTAATCGGGCATTATGGTTAGCATCACGGATCAGTTCCACTTTGCTACTGAAACCAAATCCACTGTGTTGAATCCTGACTTCACTGGATTTATCCAGATTGAAGCGGTAAATCTGGTCTGGATTTCTTGCAGTTAACTGTCCACGATAAGTTGCTCCTTGAGAAGTCAGCGTAATTGTTCTATCCGGTTTTAGACTAATCGTCATCTGTCATTATCCTTAAAGTTTGTGCAGTGACCTGAGTAACATCAGCAAAGACATCAGCAAAACAATTGGGCTAACCGTTTCCCTAGCTCTGACTCACTGTACAATAGCGATCGCAATATTCCGGATTGATTTTGTAGCAAGTAGAACCAGTACAGTTAAAAAATTTTGTCATCCCTAAAACCACGACTTTGTCTTGTGTCTACCTGAAGGGAGTCGCTGTAAAAGTCAGTAGATTCAATAGGAGTAATACTGCTGTAATCTTCCTTGCCATTGTTCCCAATAGCCCAATAACAGTTCTGGCTTAACCAAAAACACTTCAGCAGCCTGATCGGGAATAGCAACAACAATCATAGCGTGATGAATTTTCAGACCGTATTCAGCATAGTAGTGATTGACAGCACCACAGTAAGCTGCTGCTTGTAAGGGAGCATCGTATAAGCGATCGAGCGATCGCTTGGGTGCATCTGCTGTTTTCCAGTCACACAGGCAGGGAGTTCCAGCGTAATCAATCACACAATCGACTTTGCCACCATAAATCAAATCCGTGTGAAAGACGCAACCTTCAACCAGATACACGGCTTCGATTTGGTTGAGGACAGGAGATAGACTCTCCCAATAAGGCCGAATTGCTAGGGGACAAGGTTGCTCTTCACCCAGCAAATAGCCCTTGATTTGTTTATGAGTTAGTGTGCCTCGACGACTGGCTGTTCCGGCAATGCGATTAGCCTCTAACACACCAACGCGATCGCGCCATTGCATCAAAGCTTGGCGATCGGACAGAGGTTTGGTAGCATTGAGCACAGTGGTTACGCTCGGAAATCGCCTCCCCTGAGCATTGATCAAATAACTCTGTCCATCCTGGCGAGTCGTTCGACCTCTATGAGTTGGCAGTAATCGCAGTAGAGGGGACATGCTTAAGTTCCAAAATCAACCCAGTTTAACGTGAGTTCGATAACCGCCGTTTTGAGGGTGTGGCGCGACGCGCCACACCCTCAAAACGGCGGTTTTTCATGGGGGCGGACTGCGTCCGCCCCCATGAAAAACCGCTCGTCGAACTCACGTCAGTTTAAATTCAACGCTGGATCAAAAAACCTGGTCGCTTTAAATGAGTCATGCTTTTGCGGCAATTAGGTTGCTTCGCCCCAAAAGCACTACTTAAAACCACTACCGAAAACTTGAACCAATACTTCCGGATAAAATTTGCAGCCTATGCAAGTAGATATATCAGGATGATTTGCACATGGCTAATGGCTGAAGCTGTCTAGAGATCTGGTCTTGCTGGATTGGGGAGAAATTTTGTGGCAGGGGGCAATCCCTTCAGCCCAATTTTTATCTTTCAATTCACCAACACTGGAGCCTTTGAATATTAACCCATCGCACCCCTTGAATAACATCTTTGTCTGCATATGGGAATCGCATTGCTGGTTATTTTCCTGCTCGTCATGGTTTGGGTAACGATCTCCTTTATCCGCAAAAACTTCACCCCTGGTGAGTAATATAGCTGTATGTTTTTTGATCGGGACATCTTGCAGGGGGCGCGACTCGCCCCCTGAGCGCCAGAAACCGTGCCAAAAAGCCCTGTCTAATTCTAAAGGATACTTTCAGAGTTAAGTTTTGACTTGGTTGCTTGCTCTGCTCTGGCAGTGCCCGTAAACACTCGTGTGGCTGGGCCGGTCATATATAAATGTTGATCGGACTCTGACCAAAAAATTTCTAAACAGCCGCCAGGTAACTCGACCGTTGCCTGACGATCGCACCGTCCCGTCAATACGCCTGCCACCACAGCAGCACAGGCACCTGTGCCGCAAGCTAACGTGATACCTGCTCCCCGTTCCCATACCCGCATCTTTAAGTAGTGGGGATTGATCACTTCGATAAATTCTGTGTTCGTGCGTTTGGGAAAGACAGGATGATGTTCAAACTGGGAGCCAATCTGTTCTAAAGGAATTGCTTTCACATCCTCGACGAAAGTAATGCAGTGGGGGTTGCCCATACTCACACAGGTAACTAACCAAACCTGGTCGTTCACCGTTAGAGGTTGATCAATGACTTTCTCACTGGAGGTGGCCAGCGTAGTGGGAATTTCAGCCGCCGATAGACGAGGTAAACCCATATCGACAGTCACTTTTCCCTCACTGGTGATCTGCGGCACCATCAGACCAGCCAAGGTGTTGATGCGATAGAGCGATCGCGATGATCCCGTTTCACTCAAATCAAGGCTGGCCACAAAATCAGCCAGACACCGAATGCCATTCCCACACATCTCTGGCTCTGACCCATCGGAATTGTAAATCCGCATCGTATAGTCTGCGACCTGCGCGTTTGTATTGTCTGCAACAGAGTCACCCGGTAAGGCAAAAATCACTCCATCGGCACCAATGCCAAAGTGGCGATCGCACCACTGGGTGGCTTGGGCTGGAGTCAACACTGGTTCTATCTGATGTCGGTTGTCAATCAAAATGAAATCGTTTCCTAGTCCGTGGTACTTCGTGAATTCGATGGGCATGTGTTGCTTCATGGCAATTGGCGATCGAGTGATGGGGTTACTAACTCTAAAGGGAGGGGAATGACTTACAATTCAAAGGTTAATCAACATTTTTTGTGTCAGCAGTGCAGTTTAGCTGCACCTCCACAAAAAATTCCAGGCTTTATTCAATCCCTGCTCTTAGCCTCTCTAACAAGAGGCTAAAAAGAATTGGATTTATTATCTCTTATTCAGATCATTTTCTCCTTGCACTATGGCAACTGAACTTGAAACGGGGCTTCCTAGCATCAATCAACTTCAATCCCTCACCCGTGAAGGAACTGAAGTAGAACTGAAACTCATCACCAACGATTTGCTGACCGGTAAAATTCGCTGGCAAGATCCTCACTGTATTTGTTTGCTCGACCACTACAATCAACCCACTATCGTCTGGCGACATGCGATCGTCTATCTCAAGCCCAAGCCCAATAGCTAAACTTGAAGCACCTTGCGATCGCTCCTACCTTTAGCTCTGATACCTGGTTAGTAGTCGAGGAGTATTCCTTTTATTTATATTTCTTAGTATTATGAGCGAGTCGAACAACACAAATAGGATGAATTCACAGGGCAGTTTTATCATTCCTGAATCTCGTGACTGTGTTGCTTCTGTCCTATATCCTGTTCGTCAATTAGAAATTGAAGCTAGATTAGATGAGCTTGGCTGAACCGAATCATGGGCGTTGCTGATTTTGAGGACATTTTTGGACGTGAAATCGCAGGTTTCACATTTAAGCCTATTCTCTATTAAGCAATGTCGAGTCATCGGTTAGAGTGGAATTTGTTGAGCAATGCCTTGACATTCAATAATAATTACGCTATCACCATAGATGCCTTGGTTGATCCAATGGCTTCAAGAGCGCTTTGTTCTTGATAAATTGTTGCTCAGGTGGCTTAATCTGACACTCTATCCGGAGTTTCTCCTAGCTTAGTTGGATCAGCAGTTAAGCCCAGTTCTTTCACAGATGTTTAGTTGATTGTCATGCGAAACCCTGCCCTGCACGAAACTCCCCGCACCCAGCCTGCCGCTGTGATTCCCTTACAACGCGATGCGTCCATCTTAGATTGGTTAGAAGGCACAGGTCGGTTGCTGGCTCGCGAGGTCAATGACTATGATTACCTCGATGACGAGGAAGAAATTAATGAACTGATGGCAGCAGATGATGCTTCCTTCGATATGGATGATGACGATGATGAGGTCATCGAGTTGGATGATTAAAGTACAATCCTCTGGTGAGCTTTGTGCTTTAACGTTCTGAGGTCAACCGATCCGATATCGTTTGTGGTGTGGAGTGAAAGAAACAGACTGTGGATGCGAAGCTACTTCCTGATCGACCCATCAGTGTTTCGGGTCGTAATTTATTTCTAATTCTAGGAGCTGCCTTAATGGGTGCGGCACTCCTGCTGGATAGTTTGGCTGGACGGTTTCCATCGGGGCAGGCAGGTTTGGCCTTGCCCCTTGCTGTTTCAGCCCTTTTGACTGCATTACTCGGCTTTCAAATCATCCCGATTTTGAGAGCCTGGAAAGCTGGTCAATTTATTCGTGAGGACGGTCCCCAAGCTCATTTGAAAAAAGCCGGAACTCCTACAATGGGAGGGTTATTTGTCATTCCGGTGGCTGTGGTTCTGGCTCTGGTCTGGTCAGGATTTGAGCCAAAAGTCGTGGCAGTAGGGTTGATGACGTTATTCTATGCTGCGATCGGTTGGTTAGATGATTGGCAAATTTTGCGCCAGCGGTCTAACAAAGGAATTTCCCCCCGGGTAAAACTAATGCTGCAAATTGGGTTTGCAGCAATTTTTTGTTTGTGGGTGTTATGGACGCAGCCTTTTCATCTGACAACTCAAGTGCTGCCCTTAGGATTGACTTTACCCCTGGGTTTCTTGTTCCTGCCGATCGCTGGTTTTGCTTTAGTGGCTGAGAGCAATGCAACAAACCTGACCGACGGCTTAGATGGGCTGGCAGCTGGAACCGGAGCGATCGCCCTGTTGTCTTTGGGTGCCTTAGTTGCTCCAACCTCTCCTGGATTGATGATTTTCTGTGCCTGTATGAGCGGTGCCTACTTAGGTTTTCTGGCACACAATCACAACCCTGCTACCGTCTTTATGGGAGATACTGGCTCTCTGGCATTAGGGGGTGGATTGGCAGCGGTCGCCATCTTGAGTCAATCCCTCTTTGCGTTGCTCCTGTTAAGTGGCATTTTTCTCGTCGAGACTGTGTCGGTGATTGCTCAGGTTGGTTATTTCAAAGCAACCAAAAATGAACAAGGGGTAGGCAAACGTCTATTCAAGATGGCTCCTTTACATCATCACCTGGAACTGTCAGGCTGGTCAGAAACGCAGGTTGTCGGTCGGTTTTATCTGATTGGCGGGTTACTGGCCGTTCTTTGCCTGTGGCTCTACAGCAGTTAATTTGAGATAGGATGCGGGATGCCATATTCTGCATGCATATCTTTGTTTTCACGCCTTATACCATTTTGGATTTTAGATTTCCGATTTTGGATTGCAGAATGCTTGACCAGCTAACCGTTCTGGTAATTGAAATCATGCACATATCACCCAAAATGGTATTACTACTGTTATGGATGGCAAAGTGAGTATCTTGGGGGCGCTGCTGGTTGCCATTATCAGTGGTTTGATTATCCGTGTGATTGGAGATCCGATCGCAGAGAGAACTGCCCCCCAAATTGATGACCTGTTTGATAGCGTCGAAGAGTTCTGGGAAGACACAGGCGATGCTATTAGAGACATGTGGAAGGACTAGAGATTTCCTGTGGCTTAAGAGAAAGAGGACTGCTCACGTTTGCCGTGGGCAGTCCTCTTTTTTTCTCAGGACTTATACAATTAAGGACTGCGGCGCGACGCGCCACACCCCTCAAACGGCGGTTTTTCGTTAGGGCGGGCTGCGCCCGCCCTAACGAAAAACCGCTCGTCCAACTCACGTTAAAAATGTAGAAGCTAGAGCTTCAAAATCAGCCCTACCGAGCCAATGGTCTGTCAACTTTAGATGTGCGGGGTATCCCGCACATCTAAATTAAATTCAAGGGAGTTTTGAGGGGTCAGCAACCCCTCAAAACTCCCTTGTCAGAGCACCAGAGCTTGGTCAGGAAGGGTAACACCTGACCAATTCAAATTGACAAAGCGTTAACTTTGCGGCGGAGCCGGATTGCGGGAACCGTTTCCTGGCAAGCGGGGCATTTCCAGAGCATCGCGGAACTGCTCAACTTCGCGAGTAAAGGCGATCGGCAATACCACTTCTACATTCTCATGAGGACGAGGGATAATCACCCAGGTTTCTAACGTGCCACCAAAAACATTTTCGGCTGCCGCGATGCCAGCATCCATCGAAGTTTTGACTTCAGACACATCACCCCGAATGATGATTGTAAAACGAGCACTACCGGCCCGAATATACCCTACCAGGGTGACTCGCCCTGCTTTCACCATTGCATCGGCTGCTGCCAAGACAGCAGGGAAACCCTTTGTTTCAAGTGCTCCAACGGCAACAGGCATGTTGTTCTCCTACCAGTTTGAATAATAAGATTGCTGACTACGTTGATGATTAATCTAGAGTCACAGGCTCAAATTACGGACAAACTCAAACCTCTTGTAAAGGTTCAAGTGGAATTCTACAGGAGTCTTCACTAAACTACATAAACCGTTCAACTTTGGCAGTGTATTGCATCGGCAACACTACTTCTAAATTTTCAGGCGGATTGGGAACAATGTAAAACGAAATTTCTTTGCATCCGTAAACTTTTCTAGCTGCTTCCACACCCGCTTCCAGCGCAGGTCTCACTTCCGAGGTGCCTCCCCGGATCGCTACAAAAAACTCTCCCCGCTCAGCTAGCCCATAATAGACCAGTGTGATCCGTCCTCCTTTGACCATTGCATCGGCAGCAGCTAAGACACCTGGAAACCCAAGCGTTTGAATCACACCCACTGCGGCTGGCATGGTTGCTCCCCCTTTGCCATTTGGCGATCGATTGACAAGCCTCTACCAACTGAGAATAAGGTTCAAAACCCATCATTATAGATTGTTTGAATAGAGACTTATAGAGTTTATCACGGGACAAAGGATGTTCCGGCTGAGCTAAACAAAGAACCCTGATTTTGAGGCAATATTTCAAACGCGAGTTCAAGGAAAAACTGACGTTTGAGGTCTATAGCGCGTCGCGCCATAGACCTCAAACGGTGAATATCGAACTCTTAAGAAAACGTAGTTTTCTTGTCTGCTTCCTAAAGTGTGGTGGGTGTGATGCACCCACCACACTCCATTGGAGACTCACGTATTTCAAGGACTTGCTGAATTTGCAGAAAAATGGGGGATCTGGAGGTTTTTACTTCCAACCTGCTCGATCCATCACCTGTAGGGCTTCAGCATTATTGCGACCGAAAACGGAAGCATTGAGTTGGTCTTCCCGGAATTCACCAAAATTTTCAACCACAGGATCAACAGCAACTCCAGGGATGACTGGATATTCGTTATTGCCTTGAGCGAAAATTTGTTGTGCTTCTTGGCTGGCCAGGTGCTCTAAGAACTGAAGGGCGGCTTCGGGATTACGAGCCGTTTTCAACACCCCACCGCCACTGATATTGACGTGGGTGCCGCGATCGCGCTGATTGGGGAAGAATACCCCAACTTGCTCCCCAGCCGCCCGTTCCTCTGGTTTCTCAGACTTGAGCAGACGTGCCAGGTAATAAGTATTAGAAACTGCAATATCTCCCACTCCAGCGGCCACTGCTTGAATTTGAGCAGTATCCCCTCCTTCCGGTGGACGAGCAAAGTTAGCCACCATGCCCCTTGCCCATGCTTCTGTTTCTTGCGCGCCGTGGTGCTCCAACAATGCTCCTGTTAAGGACTGGTTGTAAACATTCGTTGAGGAACGAATCAGCAAACGCCCCTGCCATTTGGGATCAGCCAGATCCTCATAAGTAGACAATTCTGCCGGATTGACCCGGTCTTTGTGGTACATAATAACCCGTGCCCGTTTAGAAAAACCAAACCAGTGGCCATCAGGATCGCGCAGGTTAGCAGGGATGTTTTGTAAGGCTGAAGAGTTGATTGGCTCAAACAAGCCTTCTTGCTGAGCACGCCAGAGCCGACCCGCGTCTACGGTAATCAAAACATCAGCGGGGCTATTGGTGCCTTCACTTTTGATCCGTTCGATTAACTGGTCAGCTTCTGCTTCCACCAGGTTGACTCGCATACCTGTGCGATCGGTAAAACTTTGATATAGCGCGTCGTCGGTATCGTAATGACGGGCTGAGTACAGATTGATTGTGCCTGTGGGCTGAGAGGGATTCGCTGTCTGAGCCAAACTGCGGCTGCGACCGAACTGGCCAATCGCGATCGCTGCTGCTGCTGAACCTCCAGCGATGAACACACGCCTAGTCATCTTCATGATTAATTTGCCTCTTAGAGAATGCTGGGATGCTTAAGGGGATACCTGTCTTGGAAAGAATTAACAAGAAGACACCTCCTTAATCGTAATTTCTCATCAGAAAATATTGTATATTAATGCAAGCAATTCTTAATAAGCTTGCCGCATCAATTTTTAGAGATGGCTTTGCACCTCTGTTAAGTTGTGATATCAAAGAATTTCTGCAAGAAAGATCCGAAAAGCGATCCCAATTTCAGCTATATTTCTCAATAGCATTTAACCCTGAGTGCGACTTCCTTATTTCAAAATGTTTTCAATAATTTGGCAGACTCTAGCCTATCAATCCAGTCGTTTCAAGCAAATCATGATGTTGAAGAGTCCTTGCCCTCACCCCCCTCAAAATCTTTTCTCCAGGACTGCTTCCCTTCAACTTCAGGGAAAGCAGCGCCACGCTGCCTTCCACAGTGATCAAGAACCGCACGATGATGACAAGGAGCGAGATCCGCAGAATCAAGGATCTTCTCCTCATGATCCTGTTCGTTCACTGATGCGATGGCCGCGACCCTGGCTACTTCTCGCAGTCGGGTTGCATGGTATCGTCTTCTTCCTGCCGTATGAGGATCAGTCTGAGTCCTTTGATGCATTGGCCGAGGTCATGATTGTCGAACCTGCGATCGCTTTAATCGACCGTTCCAGCACACCCCCTCAACCTGTGCCCGTTTCGCCTGCTGCCCCGCCCCCTCAATCCAGTCCCGCACCTGTAGAACTCGCCCCTGCTGCGCCAGTCGTAACGGCACCTCCACCAAATCTCGATCGCCCTACGCTGCCACCCCCTCTCCCTGAGCCAATCCCAACCCCTGAGCTGATTCCTACTCCAGTCGCATCGCCCATACCAGAAC
>Ga0224723_1000235_pt1 | contig 38097 bp, 27 predicted proteins | sample Balambano_FR2_Me_FD_161647 | JGI IMG/M metagenome (GOLD analysis project Ga0224723, IMG submission 161647) | Freshwater sediment microbial communities from Lake Towuti, South Sulawesi, Indonesia - Balambano_FR2_MetaG | ecosystem: Environmental > Aquatic > Freshwater > Lake > Sediment | place... | reverse complement strand
CGTTTTGTTAGCCGACACGAGGTAGTCGGTTACCAGCCCGCCTCCTACGTAGGGGCTAAGGCGGTGGTTCGACAGCTTGTATTGTACTGATACGGGCATGCTTACCCAACCCATACTTGATCTCCCCTCCGTCAACCTGCCGGTTTGGTCATCCGGGCCGAAGTATAGATTAGAGATACCGATAACTGTTTGCCTGTAATTCAATTCGGGGTTCAGAGTTAGAAATTTGTTGATGGGTATTTCGGCTGAGAAGCCTACCTGAAAGCCAACCCCTGCCGAGTAGGCGGCCACGCCATCGTTGGGCGGTATGAATGCCGATACGTTAGGCCAAGTAACGTTGCCCCCGCCTTTTACTCCAAATCGGAAGATAGGCGCTGTTCTGAAGGTGTTATACAGGGCTACGAACTCTGCGGGGTCGATGGCTTCATTAATTTGAAATTCGGGCTCAGTTTGAAGCAGGTTCAACATGGCTTTATCTGCGTCATCGGGTTCCTCCAGGTAGATGTAGGCCAGCGTCAGCAACTTGTAAGCATCTACCTTTTCGGTGATGGTACCTTTGTCGATCACCATTTTTAACAGGTCTGGCAATTCGTGCAGGCGACCTTGTTCATAAATCGATCGTGCCAGCCGCAGGGTTTGCGCGGGCGAAGTGGTTTGCGCAAAAAGCCCGCTGCTGAGGCACACGCAGCAAACCAAAAAGATAACAGAGTAAATTCTTAGCATGTCTATTTATCGTTAGCAGGTAGTGCATCGCAGGTTTTGAGGTAGGGCAGGTCGCTTCCCACATGCAAATCCCACTCCTCGCGTGTCATGTTTCGCTTCACCATGCCGCAAAGGATGCTGGCCATGTCTTTTACTTTGGTGGGATAGGCGTGAATGGTTTGATCAACGCCAGTAACCGTTTCGCGAACGCTGTGGATACCGGCCATGAGTTGTTCGTCATCAGGCGAGAACGTGATGGCCCACACCCAGTCGTGGTCGCTAACGATAATAGGCTGTTCATTCAGCTTGTTTCGGTTCCACATGCGCACCGAGTAGTCTTTGCTGGCGGTGGCCATAAAGTTACCGGCATGGTTGAACTTGACTTGTTCGATAGCCGAGGTATGCCCGGCCAGTTCGCGCACGACCAGCCCGTTGTCGGTTATCCACACCCGCCCCCCCTCGTTGCCCACCACAATCTGACGACCCTCTGGTGTAAACGCCACTGCGGTGAGGCGGTCGGCAGGCATTTTCTTGACGGTAGCGCTGTAGTTGTTGGTAACATCCCAAATATACAGGTTGCCGGCATCGCCTGCACCGGCCAGGCGCTTGCCATCGTTACTCAGATCGAGTGAGGTGATCTTCTCTTTGCAGGCCACAATCTCGCGGGCCGGGCCACTCAAGTCAGAATATTTAATGCTGCGGCCGGCATTATCGCGGGCGAAGAAACCCTTTCCATCAGGTGTGAAGGAAATGTTTTCGATCGCCTGCACGAAGCCGCCAATGCGCTTGCCACCGGCTTTGGCGTTGCGCAGATCATAGAGTTCAACGTAGTTGTTCCGGGCATTTGCAAAATCTAAACCACCCGCAATCAGGAAGTTGCCATCTGGCGAAATATCGAGCGAATAAATCTGATACGGATTGGGCGAGAGTCTGCGGTCAGGCACGATTTGTTGCGCCTCCCAGATGCCGTTGTTGTAGTTCCATTGGATGATCATGCCATCGCTGCCGGCTGAGTAGATATGGTTACTCACCACGCGGGTAACCAATGCGCGGGCGGCTCCCTTTTCATGGGCGGCAAGACTCTTGGTAAGCGGATGTTTATAGGCTTCCAGCGCGTTATACAGGCCTCCGTAGATATCGTTATCAAACTCATAGCCGCCATACTTTGTGTTGAAGTTGAATGCCTGCTGTGCCATTAACGATGCCTGCTCTGGATCATTAATGTCTTTTGACTTCAGCGCCATGGCTTTGGCAATAGATCGGTAGCGCTGTTCTTGTGCAATGCGCTCCTGGCGTTTAGCTTCTTTTTCGTTCTCCTCGGCTCTCTGCTGGGCTTTGATTGCGCGGTCGGCATTATCAAGGGCTATGCCTTCTTGCCGCTTGGCTTCAAGCGCATTTCTCTCGGCCTCGGCTTTGGCGGCAATAGCTTGTTTCTCACTTTCTTCAGCCTTCAGTTTTTCGAGTTCAGCCTGCTTTTGCGCACGCTTAGCGTTCTCTGCTTCCTCAGTAGCTTTAAGCGCGTTGGCGTCTGCACGTTCTGCTTCTTTTTTTGCCAGCGCTTCATTTTCCACGGCTGCCTTGCGTGCGGTTTCGGCCTGTGCGCGCTGGTAAATGGCAAACACCAGAAACATCAGCGATATTACCGTGGCCGTGCCCAAGACCATGGCCGTAATGCGGGCGTTGCGCAGTTTGCGCTTCTGCTCCAATTCCTTGATGCGCTGCTCGGTTTCAAATTCCTTTTTGGAGTACTCCAAAAATATAAGTGTGCGCTCAAAAGCCGGGTGGTAGCGTTGACCCCACACGAGTGTGGGTTTATGCTTTGCCTGCCAGTTGAGGGCGAGTTGCAAATCGGGCGGCCGCCATAAGCCGGCCTTGCCTACCTGGTACATAGAGGCTGCCTCGGCCAGGCGCAGGTACATCTGCACGGCTTCGGCCTCATCATCCACCCAGTTTTTCAGGCGTATCCAGATGCGCATCAAGCTCTCGTGCGAGATATCGACCATCGATTTGGAGGTGACAGGCGTGCCAAAGGCTGGCGTAAGCAGCGAGCGGCCAGGTTCGCGAAATTTCTCAATAACGGCTACCACATCTTCCTCCGATACATCGGCAATGGCCGCAATCTCGTTGAGGCGTGTGGGCCTGCGGATGCCGAAGTTCTCGCCTCGCTTTTCAGTGATGGCCTTAAACATCACTTCGCAGATGCGCTTCTGGTCGTCTTCCAACTCATCGTACGCCTCGTTGGCGTGCATGGAAAGTGCTTCGGCCATGGTGCCGATGGCTTCGTAGTGCTTTAAGTCAACAGCCTCGTCTTCGTAGTCTTTATAACGGCTCCAGTAACTCCACGTGCGCATAAGGGCGTGCTGCAAAATGGGGAGCTGGTCGGGATTATCGCCCAGGTCGTTTAGCAGCTGCTGCACCAGGCGCGGAGCAATGGTGGCACCACCCACGGCCACTGGCCCCTCGATGGCCCTGCGCTTCTGGTCGCGCGTCATCTGCGGTATCAGGTAGTGGCTGTCGTTAATTTTTCGGGTAAGCTCGGGAAACTGCGCACAGTCGCCAATGAAGTCCGACCGCATCGTGATGGCCACATAGATAGGCGCATCTTCATAGTTCACGGCCTCCATCAACAAGTTGATAAACGCCAGCGATTCGTTTACAGAGTTGGGGTCGGTACTGTCTTTGAAACGGAAGAGTTCTTCAAACTGATCGACCAGTACAAGGTAGTTGATGTCGGCCGACCTGCGCGACTGCTGAATGGCCTCCACCAGCCCCAGCGAACTGCTGCGCAGCAAAGTGGACACAATGGTGCGTTTGATCTTGCGGTCTTCCGGATCGGCACCCATATAATCGCGCGAGGTTTTGAGCAGCGACTCCGCCAGGTTGTCGATGGGGCCGCCACCCGGGCGTGTTACTACCACCTCCCAGTTGGGGCTGGCATCGGTAAGGAACCCGCCATATAAAATGGGTAACACACCGCAATAGATAAACGATGACTTACCGCTGCCTGACGGACCAATGACACCTACAAATCGGCTCTTTGAAAGCTTGAGCAAGACTTCATCGCTCTGCCCTTCGCGCCCGAAGAAGAGATGGCTCTCTTCAATTTTGAATGGACGCAGACCCGGGAATGGGTTGGCAGTGTCAACGGTGGTGGTTGCGTTCGGCAGATCGTTTGTAAACTGGCTCATACGCGTGTACAATTAAAATTCCTGAAGAAAAATTTTCAACGACTCGATGGACTTGTTGGTCTCGCCCGAGATGAGTGTTACATTTTGCGACTTAAAACTCTCTACCGTGGAGGTGGGAGGTACGGCCGACAAAATGGCTTTGCCTTTAATGGGCTTTTTACGACCAAATCCTGGTGCTTTTAGTAAGTCCAGCACTTTCATGCGCACCCATTGGTCATTCACTTTCTCTTTAAATATAATAGCAGCATCAAAATTGCGCAGGTTTTCAATGTGCTTTTTGCGGAGTTCCAACAGGTCACCCTCGAACTCGGGCGTTAATACTTTAAAGCCCGACTTCTCGAGCACTTCTTTATAGGGCTGCACGGCCTGATTATCTACCCGATCATGCACCAGGTAGATGGCCCGGCCATTGTAGTCTTCGGTTCTGCGGTCTTGCGCATCCAGCAATTCCTCTCTCATGATGTTTTTGAAATCTTCGAGGGGATTTTGCAGAATTTCCGCTCCTTCCTGCGCTTCCACATCACGCTTCAGTATCTCTATGAATGCCCGCTGCTTTTCGCTTGCATTTTTTAGGTTAGGCGATATCCAGATGAGCCTGGAGAACACTTCTTTTTGTTGCCGCTTTAGCAGGCTCTGTTCTGCCGCCAGTCGGTTTTGGATGTCGATAATTGAGCGGTCGGCTCCCTCCGGGATTTCTCCGTAGGCGCTCCCCACCAGGTGGATTGATAAACTGCATTCGGCCAGATCGCGCTTTACACTTTTCTCCAACTCAACAGCCGAGGTGGGCAGTGTTTGATTAGGAAGCACCAGGTAGCCGTGTCGCAACAACTCGCGCTTGATGATGTTGCGCTGCACCGACAGATCATGCCCCGTTTCAGCGAGGTAAATAGTTTTGCGCCTGTACATGTTCTTCACCTCTGCTTTCGTGCCCTCTTTAAGGAAGAGAAGCGTCTCGTGTATGTCGTAGGCCAGGTCAACCATCTTCATCCAATACTGTTTTTCGGCTTCCTGGCTAAAGAAGTCAGCATACTCCTTCATCGCCCCGCTTTCGGTATCGAGTTGATACATTTCGTAGCCGAGCAGTTCGCGCAGGCGGGGGGGCTGTTCAGCCAGCGTGAGGGGTGACTTAAGCACCTTAAAAACACGGTTGACGGGCGAGGCACCAGTGGCCTTGTAAAACGACTCTACCGTATCGAGGCAGCGGCCCGATTGTGCAAAATCTTTTGAGAGTATCGACACCAATACGGCCGCGTTGTCCATGGTCGAGGCAGTGAGCGAATCGAACTCAGCCTTTAAAAGTACATTGGGCTTTTGGCCCAACACCTGGTAGAGCATTAGCTCTAAAAACTTCTTAAACTGCGTTACCCAACCAGTATCGCTTTTTTTGGCGGTTTCGTTGTCACGTTCGGCAAAGGCTATAAGTACATCAATTTCGTGGGCCATGGGTGATTGGGGTATTGATTATGCGATTTGTTGCTTGGTTTGTTTTTGTGCTCCTGTGATGTTGCGAATGAGGCCTTGCACCAAGTCGTAGTGGCTGGCCAAAACGAAATAAAAATCTGGCAGGCTTATTTTGAATACGATAGCGCGCTCAGCGGCTTCCAGTTCTGTTACGCGTGGAGTGGGGCCATCATGAAACAGATCGCCAAACAGATCGCCTTTGCGAAGAGCGAGTGTTTCGCGCTCTGTTTGTAACCGAACCTCGCCATGGGCCACGATCAGCACCGGTGGCTCCTCGCCTTCGGGGAAAGTAACTTTTTGGTGCGCGTTCATATCCAGGGGCACGATTTTGTCGGCCAGGTCGCACAGCAGATTGCCGGGCACACCGCGGAAGGCCGGAATTTGTTTAATAAACAGTACCATTTCAATAAAGAGGAAGAAGCCATCGTCAAGCCCATCGAGCATTTGGTTGTTTTGGATGGCACTGTTCAGGTAGCGTTTGTCTTTATTGGGCAGCCGTTCTGAGATGACCTCGTAAGCCGTGCGATCTTTGTTGTAGATTACCCAGGCGGCAGTTTCTTGCAGCAACTTATCTTGATTGAACATCTGGCTGATGAGCCCGCGGCTAACGCGAAACTCTGGAATGTAGGCAGCGGCATGAACAGCACACACTTTCGACCAGCGGTTGTTGTAGTTAAAATCGCGGTTGAGGATGTAGTTGATCACCTGCACGGGGTTGTAGCTCTCCCGAGGAAAGTAGGTTTGCAACTTTTCAAGCTTGTCTTTGGTGGCGGTGTCGTCCAGCAGCGGGATAATTTTCGGCTTCATATCCTGGTCGACAAACAAATCCAACAGCTCGAGTGCATACTGAATGCTATCGGGGGTGGCAGCCAGAATATTTTCGCGTACCAGTTGCACCGACTGCGGATCGTAGATGAGCGAGAGCAGCAGCGTAATTTGATCATAATTTTCTCGTACCTCTTCGCGTATGGCCTGTTTCAAAAACTTAAAGTGATCTTCATCGGGCAGTTCTTCCAGGGCAACCAGGTTCCACAGTGTTTTGCTCATTTCGGTGTCGAGCAGTTCTTTTACCGTGTTCACCTCGCGGCCTTTGGCTTGATAGTTCATGTAGCGCAGCGAGTATAGAATCTGCTTCACCACGCGTTTGTCGGGATAGTCGGCTTTTTTCCAGAGCAGTTCGAGCCCCTCCTTGCCGCCAATGTGCCCCATGATTTGCACCAGCTTGAGCATGATGAAATCCTGCTGGCCCGATTTGTGGAAAGCCGCCTCTAACACGGGCAGTACCGGTTCGCCTGCATCTTTCAAGGCGGCCGTGGCCTGGTGCGAATAAGCGGGCGAGGCGAGCATTTCAATCAATACCGGCCAGGTTTCCGGGCGCTTTACCCTGCGGCACGTTAGCAGTGCCTCGTGGCGCACTTTTGGGTCGGCATCGCGCAGCAACTCCAGTAAGATGAATATTGTTTTTTGACTGATCAACTTCCGCAGAAGCTTGGCCGCCAACACACGGTCGCCTTGTTTTACCGACTTGCTCAGCTTCATCAGTTTTTCGGGCCCGATGGAAAGCAAGTCGCTGTCGTCCAACTCGCCCGCGGTGCGCTGCGCCAACGTGCGTGTTTCACTTTCGGCCACCAGTCCCAACTCCTGAATTTTGCCACGGGCAAACTGCTGAATGCGCTTCATGGGGCTGTCGGCCAGCTTTAACAGCGAGCTTTCGAACAGGGCCGGCTCCAGTTTCTCTGTTAGCTTGAGCCCGTAGATAATTTTATCTTCAGCGCTACTGTTCACTTCCTTCTCCAGCACGCTATTCATGGTGTATTCTTTCTGGTGCTCGCGATCCAACGCCTTGCGGCTTTTCTGGAGGGAATCCTGCAAAGTGTCTCGGTAACCCTGGTACATTCGGTTGACCACCCAGTACCATGCTGCCAAAACCGGTAGGGTAAACAGCGTGATGGACAGCAGGTTGAAAATATGAAACTGGTTGATCAGCACGATGAGTCCCCCGCCAATGATGCTGGCAATGGCGGTTACTACCCCCTCAATTTTTGTTTGCGCATCGAGTTTGATGGAGCGATCTATCGGGATGTAGTACATTTTAAAGACCGGGTCGTCCATGGCGCCCTTCAGCGAATTGGCGAAGAGCTTACTCATGGCGATCATGATGAAAAAGAAGATCACAGAATCGCCCCCCTCATAACCAAAGGTGAGCCCCAGTACCAGGGCCCCGGCTGTAAATACAATTAAAAGCAAGGGATTGATAATGAGCGACACCCGCAGGCCATAATCCTGTGTGATGCGATCGGTAATAAAAGTGGTGAATAGGAAGCCAAATACCACGATAGTGCCATCGAATAATGAAAGAAAATAGGGGAGGTCTTCGTTGGTGAATCGCTGTGAGGTTACGTTAAAAAAAGAATAGTCCACAAATCGGAGAGCCGTGATACTGGCAATGATAAACAGCGACATCATAACGATGTAGCGACTTTTGAAGAACGCTCCAATACTCAGTTTCTGCAGATTGGCATCGTTGCCCACATCGCTGCCGGTTGTTTGTGCTTTACTGAGGTACTTGCGCGACAGCCGCAAAAACAACAGCAGGATAGTGCCAATGCTTACCAGGCCTATGGTGTAGAGCTGTTCCGTCTCAAGGCCGAGATTGAGCAACACCGGTATAGTAAAGAAGGCAAAAATAGAGGCCACGTCCAGGCCAACATCCACACTGCCGATGACGCGCTTGGCCTGGCGCAAGTTAAAGAGCCGGCCAAAGGCACCCCAGAAAACAAGAAGTGAAATGAACGTAAACGGCAGCACCTGCGTGAAGCCGAAGTAATACAAAAGGTTGGTGTCCTCAACAAAGCGGTCGCCAAACTCGATGAATGCGGTTACACCCAGAATAACTGTAAGCGATGCGCCCGCCAGCACGGTGTAGGGTATACGGCCCTGCAAGAAGTTGTAAATACTGGTGGCGATCAAACCAAACACACCTGAGATAACAAGCGCAATCGGTAGGTCTTCGCTCTCATTAAAGTAGGTTAGAAAGAGCGACTGCGAAGCCACCGTTACGGTAGCCAGAAACAAACCCATGAAAAAACTGATCGCGAGCATGTTGGCCACAGGGCCAACTTCATGCGCCTCTACGCCAAGTAATTTTTGAACGCGTTCTTTCATAAGGGTGAATTAGACCAATGCCGAAGTTCACAACTTTCGATGAGATTTCCTATCAAGCTTTAGTTGGCAGGTAAACTCGACAAAATGCAGTTGGGAAAGAATGCTTCCAACCGGGGCAGGGCCCCCGCCTTCATTTTTAATTGTGAACCCCTAACTTTGGGTAGATTTTGTTAATGGATAATGCCTACAAAGACGATTGAAGTTGTCTAAAAACTTACCCGATTTATGAAAAGAATAGCATGGCTGGCGGTGATGATCGTAATTGCGATGACGGCAAGAGCGCAAAACAAGTCGCTGCTGGAAGCGCAGCGTTACTTTTCCATCAAAGGCTACGAGCAAGCACTGCCATTATACCTGGAGGCCTTCAAGGCTGGGGTTACCGATCCGCTCGCGTTTTATCAGGCTGCCACCTGTTATGCCAAAAGCCAGGACACTAACGAGCAGTTAAAGGCAATACCGTTGCTGGAGCGTGCCGTGAAAGATGGTAAAACCATTCCCCCGGTAGCCAACCTTGAGTTGGGCAATTTGTATCTGCGCGATGAACAATTAGAAAAGGCACTGCAGCAGCTTATGCTGTACAAAACGCTAACCAAAGCCGACAAGAAAGCGCAAGCCGATGCCGACAAGGCAATTGAAATTTGCCACAATGCCATCGCGCTCATGTCAGTACCACGCGATTTTAAGGTGAGTTCTTTTCCCGGGCAGGTGAACAGCAAATTTACGGAATACAACCCTGTGGTATCGGCCGATGAGACGGTGATGGCTTTCACGGCTTTGAGGCCTAATACCGGTAAAACACGCTCAGGCGATAAGTTTATTGAAGAGGTATATATCGCTTATAATCAGTCAGGTGCATGGTCGGAACCTAAAGTAGTACCTATCGCTTCTGAATACAACGTGGGCTCTGCCGGTATTTCGGCCGATGGCCAAAAGATGATTATTTTTATTGGTGGCATTACCGATCCGGGTAACCTGTTCCAAATCACCAAAACGGGCGACACCTGGTCGAAGCCATCTGTGCTGGCTACCACCATTAACTCGCCACAACTCGAGTCCACCGCCAGCATCACGCCTGACGGTAAAGTGATTTACTTTGCCAGCGACAGGAAAGGCGGCATGGGAGGGCTCGACATTTGGAAAACCGAAATGAAGTCGGCAGGGGTGTGGTCGGCCCCGGTAAATCTGGGCCCTGAAATCAATTCGAAGGACAACGAAGACGCCCCCTTCATCCACCCCGACCAGAAAACGCTGTTCTTTACGTCTGACGGTCACAACACCATGGGTGGCCGCGATATTTTTCAGTCTAAGCTGGTGAACGGAAAATGGACAAGGCCCGAAAACATGGGCTATCCCGTCAACACCACGTCTAACGATAACTACTTTACCCTCATTGCCGATGGGCGCAGGGCTTACTTTTCGTCCGATCGCAAGGGCGGGCAGGGCGCACAAGACATCTACTACCTCGATATGCCGGCCAATGCGGCCAGCATTCCGCTCACACTACTAAAAGGCAAAATACTCAATGCCGAAACCGGCAAACCCATGCCCACCAAAATGTATGTGGTGGAAAACAGCACGAAGAAGAAGGTGGAGTTTGTGTACAATCCCGATCCGGAAACAGGGAACTACCTCATTATTCTGCCGCCTGCCAAGAACTATGATATTATCATCGAATCTGAGGGATTTTTGCCCTACACACTCAATGTGAACATTCCCAATCAGGACTACTTCTACCAGTTGTATCAGATGATTAACCTCAAAACCATCAAGCAGTTTGATGTGGTTGTGGGGCAGGAAGTGCAGGTGAAGAATGCTTTTTATGATACCAACCAGGAAGCCAAGACCGACCTGCGCAAAACCCATGAAGCCAAATTGGTTCAAAGCGGTAACGTGGATGTGTATGACATGATGATGGATTTGATGGCTTCGGGCGACACAGAAGGCGTGGCTTACCTTACCGACCTTATTCAACACACCGAACCCATAGAGGGCGTGAACTTTGATGAGAAGACGAACAGCAAACTGGAGTTTGCCACGCGCACCTATTATTATGATGAGAGTGATGAGAGCAAGTTCGAGCAGAAAGATGTGGGGGGCAAAACAATTTTCTCACTCCCTACTATGTTTGTGGCCGAAGAAGCCAAGCGCATGAAGCAGGCAAAGAAAACGGTGGCATACGACAAGGCCGTGCTTGCCAAGCTGGCTAAAATATACTTCGATGCAGGTAAAAGCGACATAAAGCCGCAGTATGCTCCGCAGTTAGACGACCTGTATGCGGCCGTAAACAGCAATCCGGATCTGGGTATCGAAATTTCCGGCTTTGCCTCGGCCGAAGGTACCGAAGAACTTAACCGCGAACTTTCCAATAAGCGAGCCATCGCCATACTGGATTATTATAACCACAAAGGCGTGGTGCGCAGGCGCATTGTGGCCAAGGGCTATGGTGCTTCAAAAGATCAGGCTGCCAGCAAAGAAGAAGGCAGAAGGGTGGAGGTTCGTATTGTAGATCTTAACCAGGTGCCAAGATAAAAACCAGGGTATACCCGCTATCTACGCGGTGGCTCGGGCCGCTTAAGCATTTTCTTTTTGCAGCCTATGGTGGTGCGGTCACGTTCATCATTGCTTATACGCTTTACCATAAGGACTATCTATTTGTGCTTACCCAAATGGGTTTCTGGATTTTCCTTTTGCTGAGAGTATTGGAAATGACGCGCAAACTGCACCAGGTATCGTTCGACCAGGAATTTTTGTATGTGACCGGAAAGTCGCAGGATTTGGTGATTCCCCTTGAGAACATTAAAGATGTCGAAATCAAAACCATGGGTGGTGTTTATCAAATAACCTTGTACCATCCCGAGCAGGTGGGCGAAGCGTTTTTCTTTAAACCCTCTCTGTTGTATCCGCTCAACTTCAAAAAGAAAGATGCCCTCGTAGATTTGCTTCGAAGAAATATTGCTCTGGCCAAACAGCGAAAATCGAATACCCCGCCTAATGCTTTGGGGAGCTAGTGACCGGATGGTGTGCAACTACCCCTTATATTTTTTCAAGTGCGGCAGTACTTTGTCGCCAGGCGAGACGGCTCCACCCAGCCGCATAATATCAGTGGGTGTTTGGCATAGTGTAGCCTTGCCACGATAAATAGCCACAGGCGCTTTTAGCAGGTGCTGGTAGTGCGAGAGTACGTCCAGCCAGCCGTTCATGGTATATTCGTTGCCGGCCACTTTGCTTTGATAATCGGGGTGGCTGTGATCGAGCAGTTCGTTTGGCGCCAGCCCAAGCATGCTTACAATCTCCTTCCAATATGTGGGCGACAGCTTTTCTTTGCCCGCGTCTATTTCATTTATGTGACTGCAAATATCCAGCGCCAGGGCCTTGGTTTGTTTACCCACGTTGGTTTGCGGGTGGTAGAGCAAAAACAATTCATTGGGGTGGAATTGCATGGTTTTGACATTTAGGTAGGTTGAAGGTAACCTAAATTCTGCAGAAATGGAATGCTATTCGGCTGCCACCTCTTTGGCACGCCCCATGGCATTAAAGCGAATGGTCAGTTGGCGCGAAGGTGTTGCGGCTAAGCAGCCGCGCACGTGGTAGCGAAAAAACTTTTGATTTCGCTTATACAGTTCGTTGCGGTTGGGCCTGCCGAGCACTTCCACAATCTGCAATTCCGTGAGGGCTTTCAATTGCTCGCGCTGTTGTAGCAATGATGCCAGCTGAGCCTCGCGCTGCCCGGTGCATCCCTGCCGATCGGCTTTCCAGGCCGCTGCATCAAAATCTTTTAATTCGGGCGTTGGCCTGCTGCAAGCCAGAGCCAACAGCATTACCCCAAGGCTACACCACGGGCGCATGTTGCACAGAAATGCGGTACAGCCACCCACCCGAAATCAGAACATATAGCAGAGGCACGGCCACCCACGCCGGGGCAAGAGCGAACATAAAAACGCAGGCCAGACCGGCTGCGCCAAACAACATAATTCGCAACCACTCGGCTGTAGCCACCCAGCTCTTTTGTTCGAACAACACCCCGCAGTTTACCACCCACCACGAAATGACAATGGCAACTACTGCTTTCTGGCCCAGCGTGAAAAGATGTTGGTTGAACAGAAACGCGGCTGTCATGCCCAGGCACAACAGATACTGAAAAAGCACATAGTAGCTTACCTGCACACCGGCCGGTGTTTCGTATTTGCGATGCGAACTTTTGTCTACTTCCGGTGCGGCCTGGTAGCCACCCAGGTACTCGGGTAGCCAGCCGGGTTTTTTGAAGAGATATCTCAACCTGTCGCGCCAGTTATGTATGCGCCTTAAGTCGTTGGCCATGTTGGCATAATGGCTTAGGTTGGCCCATACGGCATTCCAACTGTTCAGTGGTTTGGTAATGCCATAGGTAGGCCGTTCCTCTTCTTTTTGAAAAGTGCCGAACATCCTGTCCCAAATGATCAACGTGCCCGCGTGGTTTTTATCAATGTATTTGGGGTTCCTGCCGTGGTGCACCCGGTGGTGGCTGGGGGTGTTCAGCACATACTCCAGCCATCCCATTTTATTGATCAACTCGGTGTGAATCCAAAACTGGTACAGGGTGTTCAGTGCCGATATCAGCGCGAAGTCAAGTGTATCAAATCCCAAAAAGGCCAGCGGCAAACTGAATGCAAACGTCCAAACCACCTGGAATGAGCTTTGGCGCAGGGCTACCGACAGGTTGTAATCCTCACTTTGGTGATGTACCACATGACCGCCCCAAAATAAATTGATTTCGTGGCTCATGCGATGCGCCCAGTAATAGGCCAGGTCTACCAACAGAAATAGAGCCAGCCAGTAAACTGCGCCTTTTTCCCATTGCAATAGCGCAAAATTCGAAAACAGCACTTCGTAAATACCGATGGCAAACACCCGCATGAACAACCCTGATAGTTGCGATGTAATGCCACAACTCAGGTTAGCGATGGCGTCAGGAAAGCGATAAAGCTTTTGATGGGTAAGGCGCTCAGCTACCAACTCGATGCCGATCAAAAGGAAAAAAATGGGTATGGATAATACTATCGGATTCGGATTCATATCATTTGTGGTCCAAAAATACTGTAAACAGGCTAAAATTCAGTACCGCATTTATTTCAAGCGTGCACTTGTAGATCGATTTTTTTTAGTTCGCAGCGCATATCCGCGCCAGATAAATGCATCTTTACGGCCCATTGAAACAACAGTTATGTTACCGCGTATCCTCAAGGCAGTATGGTTTTTTTCATTGCTCGTCCTGTTCGCCTTGTTTTTGTATGTGTATGCATCGCTGCCCGAGGCGATGACGTTGGCGGGCAGCGCGGCTGAAATTTCGCGCGAAGTATTTTTTTATGGCTCCCTGGTGTTAGTGGTGCTTGTTAATGCATCGGTTTACCTGGTGGCCCGCTTGAATGGCCCGCACAGCGTATTTTTTTTGTCTTGGTACTACGGCTGCCTGGCGTGGTTAAACGTTTTGCTGGCGATTATTTTCGGCCTGATAAGCCTTTTTAATAGTCAGGAACGCTTTGATATGCCCCGGCTGCCGTTGATTGTGTACAGCGTGATTGCTGTGTTGGGGGCTTGGGTTGTGGGTGGGTTGATTTACCTGCTGAAGCAAAAATTGTTATTGAAGTGATGGCTGCCATAGCCAGCTACATACTGTTGATTATCAATTCTTTTTGATGCGATAAATGAAATTTAAGTTCCGATCGGGCAGGACCACAGTTTATGGAGAAGATCAAAAATTTCCTTTTATTCGAACGGATTTGATTTTTTAACACAAAGTCCGGACAACGGAATTTTTTGAACTACTTCGCAGCGTTTTTTTTCTGGCACTATGGCAAAAGATTCGATACAGTATGACGAGTCGAGTATCCGCTCGTTGGATTGGCGTGAGCACATCCGGCTGCGCCCCGGTATGTACATTGGTAAACTGGGCGATGGCTCCAGCAAAGACGATGGCATATATGTGTTGGTAAAGGAAGTGATCGATAACTGTATAGACGAACACATGATGGGATATGGTAAAACCATCGATGTGAAGATCACCGAATCCAAAGTAGTGGTGCGCGACTACGGCAGGGGTATTCCTTTGGGTAAGGTGGTGGATGTGGTATCGAAGATCAACACCGGGGCTAAATACGACTCGGGTGCGTTTCAAAAGTCCGTGGGTCTGAATGGGGTCGGTACTAAGGCTGTGAACGCCCTGTCTAACTATTTCAAAGTACAGGCTTTTCGCGATGGCGCCACCAAGTTGGCCGAGTTCAAAAAAGGCGTGTTGGTGAACGACCCCAAACAAACCAAGACAGATGAGAAAAACGGAACACTGGTGGAGTTTGAGCCCGACAACACCATGTTCAAACACTATCACTTTATCCCTGAATATCTGGATGACTTGATGTGGAACTACGCGTTTTTAAATGCCGGTCTTACCATCAACTATAACGGGCGCAAGTTTTATTCGAAAGACGGCTTGCTGGATTTGCTCAGGCAAAAGTCCGACTCCGAAGAAATCCGCTATCCCATCATCCACTTCAAAGGCGAAGACATCGAAGTGGCGTTGACGCACGGCAATCAGTATGGCGAAGAGTACTATTCGTTTGTAAACGGGCAAAACACCACGCAGGGCGGTACGCACCTGGCCGCCTTTCGCGAAGGGGTAGTGCGGGGGGTGCGCGACTTTTACAAAAAAGAATTTGACGCGGCCGACATTCGTGCCAGCATCATTGGTGCGGTAGCGGTGCGCGTACAAGAGCCCGTGTTCGAATCGCAGACCAAAACCAAGCTCGGCTCGCTCAACATGGCCCCTGACGGCCCCTCGGTAAAAAACACCGTGAGCGATTTTGTAGCCAAGGAGTTGGAGATATTTCTGCACAAAAACCCCGCGGTGGCTGAGGCGATGCTCAAGCGCATTTTGCAAAGCGAACGCGAGCGAAAAGAAATAGCGGGCATCAAGAAATTAGCCAACGAGCGTGCAAAAAAAGCCAATCTCCATAACAAGAAATTACGCGATTGCCGCGTACATTTTGACGATGAGAAAGGCGAGCGCGGAGCGGAGTCAATGATTTTTATTACCGAGGGTGATTCGGCCAGCGGCTCCATCACCAAGTCGCGCGATGTGGAGACGCAAGCTGTGTTTAGTTTGCGCGGCAAGCCTTTAAACTGCTATGGCCTTACCAAAAAAGTAGTGTATGAAAACGAGGAGTTTAATCTGCTGCAACACGCCCTGAACATCGAAGATGGATTGGACGGCCTTCGTTACAACAAAGTGATCATCGCTACGGATGCCGATGTGGACGGTATGCACATCCGCCTGCTGCTGATGACCTTTTTTCTGCAATTTTTCCCTGACCTGGTAAAAGCCGGGCATGTGTATATTCTGGAAACGCCACTCTTTCGGGTGCGCAACAAGAAAGAAACGATCTATTGCTACAGTGAAGAAGAGAAGCAGGCGGCTATGCAAAAGCTGGGCAACAAGCCGGAGATTACCCGCTTTAAAGGATTGGGCGAAATCTCACCTGATGAATTTGCCACGTTTATTGGCGAAGACATTCGCCTGCAGCCCGTGCTGATCGATAAAGACAAGCATTTGGTGAAGATACTGGAGTTCTATATGGGTAAGAATACGCCCGACCGGCAGGAATTTATTATTGACAACCTGCGCATCGAAATGGATAAGGTAGAAGCAACAGGCGCACAAACCGAGCCCGAACGTGTGGAAGTATAGAAATAGCCCATCGCAGTTTTTCTGCAATTTTGACGGTGTTGTAATTTTTCGGCAATAGCATTGACACAGTTGATTGATACTGAGTTATGAGTAAAAGCAAAGCAAGTCCCACGGTGTCTTCCGGGAGCCAGGAACCCAATGGTGCCATCCACTCTATTGCCATTGATGGTATGTATGAGAATTGGTTTTTGGATTACGCCTCGTACGTAATACTGGAACGGGCCGTGCCGCGCATTGAAGACGGGCTCAAGCCCGTGCAGCGCAGGATCATGCACGCCCTCAAAGAAATGGACGATGGCCGTTTTAACAAAGTGGCCAACGTAATCGGCAGCACCATGCAATATCACCCGCATGGCGATGCCGCCATAGGCGAGTCGATCGTCAATATCGGTCAGAAAGATTTGTTGCTGGATACGCAAGGCAACTGGGGCGATGTGCGCACGGGCGACAGCGCAGCAGCACCGCGTTACATCGAAGCGCGGTTGTCCAAATTTGCGTTGGACGTGCTGTACAACGCACAGACAACGGAGTGGCAACTCTCGTACGATGGTCGCAAAAAAGAACCCGTTACGCTGCCAGCGAAATTCCCCCTGCTGTTGGCCCAGGGCGTGGAGGGCATTGCGGTAGGTCTGTCCACCAAAATTTTGCCCCACAACTTCTGCGAACTGATCAAGGCTTCCATCGACATTCTAAAAGGAAAGAATCCGAAAATCTATCCGGATTTTCCAACAGGCGGCATGGCCGATTTTTCGGAGTATGATCAGGGCTACCGCGGGGGCAAGGTAAAGGTTCGCGCCCGCATCGAGATCGCAGATAAGAAAACACTTGCCATCAAAGATATCCCCTTCGGCACCACCACCTCTTCACTGATGGACTCGATCGTGAAAGCCAGCGAGAAAGGAAAGATCAAAGTGAAACAAGTGGTGGACAATACCGCCAAAGACGTAGAGATACTGGTGCACTTGCAGGCGGGGCAGTCGCCCGAAGTTGCCATAGATGCCCTCTACGCCTTTACCGACTGCGAGGTATCCATTTCGCCCAACGCCTGCGTGATTGTGGAAGACAAACCGCAGTTCATGAAGGTAAACGAGATACTGAAATACAATACCGAGCAAACGGTGGCCCTGCTCAAGCGCGAACTGGACATTAAAAAAGCGGAGCTGATGGAGAAGATTCTCTTCTCATCACTGGAGAAAATTTTTATCGAGAAACGCATCTATCGCAGTATCGAAGAAGTCGATACCTACGAGAAAGTAATCACAACGATCGACAAAGGGCTGCAACCCTATAAAAAGCAATTCTATCGCGAGATCACCCGTGACGACATCTTAAAGTTGATGGAGATCCGCATCAAGCGCATTTCTAAATACGACTCCTTCAAGGCGGATGAATTGCTCAAAGACCTGGAAAACGACCTGAAGCAAACCCTTCATCACCTGAAACATCTGACAGACTTCGCCATTGCCTATTACCAAAACCTGTTGGATAAATACGGTAAGGGCCGTGAGCGCAAAACCGAGATCAAGAGCTTCCAATCCGTTGCGGCCACGGAAGTGATTGCCAACAACCAAAAACTGTATGTCAATCGCGAGGATGGTTTTGTGGGGTGGGGTTTGCGTAAAGACGAGTACATCTGCGACTGCTCTGAGTTGGACGATATCATTGCCATCCGCAAAGACGGCAAGGCGCTGGTGAGCAGAATAGGCGAACGCAAATTTATGGGCAAAGATATTCTGCACGTGGGTGTTTGGAAAAAAGGCGATGAACGTATGGTCTACAACCTCATCTACAGCGATGGCAAATCAGGCAAGACTTTTGCCAAACGCTTTGCCATGCCCGCCATCATCCGCGACAAGGAATACAATTTGGATCAAGGTCATCCCAACAGCAAAGTGCACTACCTCAGCGCCAACCCCAACGGGGAAGCGGAGGTGGTAGAGGTGAAGCTGAGTCAAAGCAGCACTGCCCGCAAAAAGATTTTTGATTTTGATTTTTCGGAATTGGAAATCAAGGGGCGTGGCGCGCGTGGCAACGTGGTGACCAAATACCCTGTCCGCAAAGTCGACTTTAAAGAAAGCAAAGGCTCCACACTCAGCGGCCTCAAACTGTGGTTCGATCAGGCTTCGGGCCGGTTGAATAAAGACGGGCGCGGTAAGTACGTGAATAAATTTGATGGCGATGACCAGATTTTAGCCATCACCACCAGTGGCAACTACAAGATCACGAATTTTGATTTGACCAACCGCTACGAGCCCGAAAAAACGATTTTGGTCGAGAAATTTAATCCCAAGCGCATCATTTCGGCCGTGTACTGGGATGGTGAGAGCAAGCAACACTTTGTGAAGCGCTTTGTGATTGAAACCAATACGGCAGATAAGGAATTCAACTTCATCTCTGAAGGAATTGGCTCACGGCTGGAGTTCGTGACAACATCAGAAAATCCGGAAATCGAAATAGAAGTAATTAAAGGAAAGAACAAGGAAAAGGATACGGAGGTGGTCAGCCTGGAGGAGTTGGTAGATGTGAAGGGCTGGAAGGCGTTGGGCAACCGGCTGTCGTCTTACAAAGTCACCAAAATCAGGCCGCTGGACGAACCCGATGAAGGCAGCCCGGAGGATGACGAAGAAGAAAGAGAACCGACATCACAGGCGACCGGCACCGGAGAGGGGGCTGAGTCGCCAAAAAAAAAATCAGCCTACGAGGAAACCCACATTGAAGAAGACGGGCAAACTGCGCTCTTCTCGAAAGATACAGGCTCGCTCATTGGCGGGCAGCCGCCCCGGCCCAAAGGCAAAGGCCGCAAAGAACCGAAGCAAGGCAGCCTTTTCCGCGAAAGCCAGGAAAAAACCGAAAAGAAGATAGACGACTCCCCTGCGTTTGGCGTTGGTGACACGGTAAACCTCGACCTGTGAAAATCTGTAGCCTGACTTTTCTTTTACTGATATCTTCGCTTGCATTCTCGCAATCGGGCGAAATCACCATCCTTGGTCGCGTGCTGCAGGCCGGCAGCAAAAAACCTATCAAGGCCAAGGTAACGTATAAAAGTATTCCTACCGGAAGCATAACCGGCACTTTCTACGACAGTATCTTTCAATTTTCAATTTTCGGCACTGCCCGTTATCAGATTATGGCCGCAGCCGAGGGTTATACTCCGCGTGTAGCTATTGTAGACCCAACAGAGTTAGGGGGCGCAGCCACAGTAGCACGCGACATCACATTGGTTCCCATCGGTGAAACGCTGCGGCTGGAGCACCTTATTTTTAACCAGGGCGAAGCTGAAATTCAACCCGAGTCGTTTGACGAGCTGGATGAGATATGCGCGTTACTGAAGGAAAACGCGACCATGCGCATACAGTTGGAAGGCCACACCGACAATGTCGGCAGCGCATCGGCCAACCTGCGCCTGTCGGAGCAGCGGGTAGAGGCAGTAAAGAAGTACTTTACCACGCACGGCATCAGTAAAGCCCGCATTAGTACCAGAGCCTTTGGCGGAAGTCGACCCCTGCAAAAACTAGCAACCCCAGAGGCCCGCGAGCTTAACCGCAGGGTAGAAGTTCGTGTACTTTCTGATTAGCGCACCACCAACCGCAGTACGGCAGCATGGCTGCCGGCAAAGCGCACAAGATACGTGCCGGGAAGCAAAGATATGGTGTCTACTTTACCGGTAAGACCGGAAACAGAAGCCCGGCCCATTTCAGCACCTTGAACATCAAATATCACGATACTGTCGCCCGGTTGAGGCAGAAAGTTGAGCGAGTATTGTAAAGACTGAGATGCTGTAAGTGGATTGGGAAATATCGTAAAGGTGTTCTCCGCCTGCCATACGGCCGCGGCCACACCAGAGTACTCGAATGTTCCGTCAAAATCTACCATGCGCAAGCGGAAGTAATTTTTGCCGTTGGCTGCGTTGGTTATCTGGTAGGTGTATTGACGCTTCTCGCTGGTAGTTCCTTCGCCCGGTATTCTATCCAATTCGCGCCAGGCCTTGCCGTCTAGGGAGTGTTCAAGGGCAAAGAAGTCGAAATTCAGTTGCGAGGCGGTGGCCCAATGTACATGGATAACGTTGTGCTCTGCGCGGGCTTCGAAGGAAATAAGCTCTACTGGCAGAATGCTTGAACTGTAACCCAGGTCGTTTGTTAAAAAGTTGGCAAGAGCTGTATCGTTGTCGGCAAGATCCTGCTCGGTTTCCAACTCAGCGGCACTGGAACCCGTGGACTGGCCATTTACCGATGATCCTCCTGTAAAGCTCGGGGTGGTGTCGAAAACATAAAAATTTTCATTGGTGGTGATGGATGCCCCGCCTGATGCGGTAAAATTGCCGGTCATAACCACACGGCCGTTGTTGGGTGCGGGATTGTCGTTGTCGATGTTGAAGCCGCCAGCCATCGTCACATCACCAATAATAATGAGGAGGCCGTTGTTGAACACGTTGATCCGCGAGCCGGCACCCAGCGTAACGTTGCCACGGATAACCAGGGTGTCATAAACATTGATAACCGCACTGCCGCCCATAGTTAAGTTACCGGTAAGAGTAGTGTAGCCATAAATGAAAGCCCGGTAGTCACTATTCATCGGGCTGAAAGGTGGCGTGGCGGGTGGCGAGCCGCTGTCGTTCACGTATGTCCAACTGCTGGCGGCCGTCCAGTTGTTGGTGGCATTGTTTCTGGAGGTATAATCGCGTATGGCCAGGGCCGGCAGGGTAGCCAACAAAAAGACTGCCGTAGCGGTACCGGTAATGATTTTTCGCATGGAGGGTTGTTGCGTTTAAAGCGCTGCAAATGTATTCAATAATCCTGCCGAAACCTGTGGCATCCTGCAGCATAACCTTACACGGGCAATACAATTGCAGTAGCCCGTGCAACTGTACCAGCCTGGGAAGATGAGTATCAAATTCGGAATGATCAGAGCGACCACAGCGTAACAAAAAATAAAATGGCGCGGTAGACTTCAAGTGCCACTTTCAGAAACAGTATCATCGCCACTGATTTTACAGCCAGGCGCCAGCGCTGCTCACCGTAAAACGCTCTGCCCGCGCGCACCAGAAAGTACAGGTTGGTGACAATAAAAATTCCGGTGAGCCAATATTCGTCTACATACTTGCCCAACCCGAATAATGAAAGCAGCAGGGTGAGCACAATGGTATTGACGAACAGGTTAAAGCAGGCAAGCTCCACGGCAAAGCCTACATGATCGGTAAAGAAGCGGCCGCGCCCGGAATAAAGCAGGTTGAGCGGCAGCGAGGCAATCACCACAAACAGCATCACCATCAGTTTGGCCAGGCTCGTGCTCTTGATGTTGTACACCAGGCTGAAAGCACTCAGGTCCAGGTGCATGGCCACCATTTGGCGGGCTACCATCTCCTTTATCCAGGGGCCATAGAACGACAGCAGTTGGGTGTTGAGTGTGGCATTAAAAAGTTGAATGACTGGAAAGAAAAAGTAGATAAGGTTGAGCAGGAAGAAAAGCGAAAGAGGTTTGAGGTAGGGCGTGGTTCGCCCTTCGGCAAACTCGGTCGACACAAAGCCCGGCCTCTTCACCACCAGCCACAGCGTTTTTACAAACCGGTTGTCGGCAAAGGTGATGGCCAGCAAAATGTTACTAAGAAACTTTTTGAACGAGCGGTCGGCAGGCAGCAGCACCTTTTCACCGCACAGGTTGCAGTAGATGCCTGTAAACTGGTTGCCGCAACTCTTGCAGGTGTTTATCAGGCCGGGTGGGTTCATGGGGCAGATCGGGCTCTGGCCGTTTACAGCGGCCTTAACGCCTGGGCAAATTTCGGATGAAAAGTAGATACTTTAGCTGATTAAGGTAGACAGTCGCATGACTTTACCCAGTCGGCTGCGCAAAAATTTTCATGTAAGCGATTGGGTTCGACAAAAGGGAAAATATTTTCCTCGGGCTTTTCAGGATGATGAATGCACTTGCTTTCACTTGCGATCTACCGACCATACTCACTTTTCTTTATTTCATATTATAAATACCTGATTTGATGTATATTAAAGTATCTTGATTAAATTTAAATCGTAATCAAAAAACTGATGAGTACGATGTTAGTATTTTTTGCCATCACCGCTACTTTTTCGCTTCAAATCGCACTTTGCCTGTTCGGCTACTTTGCCAAGGCAAACAAGGTTTGATGGGCGTTTTCGGGCAGGCAACTATCTTATCACAGGCGCAGAGCCGCAATCGCTATGCTGCCGTGATCTGCTACCTTTGCGGAAAACAACTGCCTGACGATCGTGAATTATCTTTCAGCCGAAGCCCTCTCTAAGTCATTCCACAACCACTGGTTATTTCAAAACATCACCCTCGGCATCGCACAAGGCGAAAAGCTGGCGCTGGTAGGCGAGAACGGCACCGGCAAATCCACACTGCTAAAAATACTTACCGGCCAGTTACCCAGCGATAGCGGCACAGTAACACTGCGCGAGGGTATTCGGCTGGGCTACCTGGTGCAGCAGCCGCAGGTGGCCGGCCACCTCACCGTCAACGACATTCTGTTCAACGACCAAAACGAAGTAGCTGCCGTGGTGCGACAGTACGAGGCGTGCATTCATCACCCTGAAACCTCGCCCGAGAACATGCAGGCGGTATTAGAGCGCATGGAGGAGCTGAAGGCGTGGGACTACGAAGCCAAAGTACAAGAGATCACATCGAGGCTCGGTATTGTTAACCTGGAGCAACGCTTCGAAGAACTTTCGGGGGGGCAGCGCAAGCGTGTGTTTTTAGCTCAACTGCTTCTGTCGGAGCCTGACCTGATTATCATGGACGAGCCTACCAACCACCTCGACCTGACTGCTATCGAGTGGCTCGAGAACTACCTTTCCGGCCAACAAATCACGCTGTTGATGGTGACGCACGACCGCTATTTTCTCGATAACGTGGCTAAAGAAATTCTCGAACTCGACCGCGGCAAGCTGTATCGATACAAAGGCAACTATGCATACTTTTTGGAAAAGAAATCGCAACGTGAAGAGATCCTAAAAGCGGAAGTATCGAAGGCACGCAACCTGCTCAAGAAGGAACTGGAGTGGATGCGCAAACAGCCCAAGGCCCGGGGCACCAAAGCCAAGTATCGCGTGGAGGCATTCTACGAACTGCAGGAGAAAGCCTCACAAAACCTTAAGCGCGACCGGCTGGAGTTAGATGTGCAGGAGGCACGGCAGGGCGGTAAAGTGCTGGAACTGCACCATGTGTCCAAGCAGTTTGGCGAGGCGAAGATGTTGGACAATTTTTCGCATATCTTTAAAAAGAAAGATCGCATCGGCATGGTGGGCAAGAACGGAGTGGGGAAGTCCACTTTTCTGGATGTGATTACCGGCAAGCAGCGGCCCGACAGGGGCGAGGTAATTCCGGGCTTAACTACCCGCATGGGTTATTTTACCCAGGAAACAACAGACCTCAATCCGGCCCACCGGGTAATTGAAGAGGTAAAGGCGATTGCCGAGTTTATTACCTTGTCGGATGGCTCGCAGGTATCGGCCTCAAAATTCCTTGATCAGTTTTTGTTCCCGCCCGAGAAACAGTATACGTTCATCGATAAGTTGAGCGGTGGCGAGAAGAAAAGGTTACAACTCTTAAAGATATTGGTCACCAGCCCGAACTTTCTGATTCTTGATGAGCCCACCAACGACTTTGATATCGACACGCTCAACGTGCTGGAAGACTTTTTGGATAAATTCAACGGCTGTATCCTTCTCGTTTCGCACGACCGTTATTTTATGGATCACCTGGTCGATCAGCTTTTTATCTTCGAAGGCGAGGGCAAGATACGGTTGTTCAATGGCAACTACTCCGACTATCGCGAAGAGGAAGATATGAAAGAACAACGCAGCCAAAAGTCAACGCAAAAAATGGCCGTGGAAGCCGCCACTGAAACGCTGCCCCGCAAGCCCTCTTTTTTAGAGAAGAAGGAGTACGAAAGCCTGCAGACTGCGCTTGCCGCATTGGAGCAAACCAAAACGCAGCTAACCCAACAACTCAATAAGTCAGGCTTAACCCTCGCTGAGATCAACGCGCTTACCAGCCAAATGGCTGCGGTAGACCTGGAGTTAGATGAAAAAGGTATGCGCTGGCTCGAGTTGGATGAACTGCTGAAAACATGATGCGCGGTGTGAAGGCTGCAGTGTATACCGGCCTGGCGCAGGTAGCACTCATGGCGGCTCTCGTTGCGCCTGTTGATCGCACGCCACTGGCGCGGCAACCTTTTTACCTGACCATGCGCCAGGTGCTTGACACGGCAAAACCCACGGTGTATGCCCCTGTTCACGCCACACGTGCCACGTGGAGCCAGGTAAACATTACGCCTGCGCACACCATGCCCATGGCCGGTTATGCCCCCCGCAGCAAATTCACAGCCGTGCACGACTCGTTGTTTGCCAAAGTTTTGACTATCAGCAATGGAGCCGTTACCGTCCATCTAGTATCTGTCGATCTGCTGTTGTTTCCCCCGGCCTTACGCGATGCATTGGCAGCAAAAGCCAAAACCAATGATATCTTGTACCTCGGGGCCACACACACGCACAACGGTGTGGGCGGGTGGCATCAGTCGTTCGCAGGCCGGCAGGCCCTGGGCGAATTTGACCATCGGTGGCTGGAGGTTACAGCAACAAAGATGCTGGCGCTCATTCACGGCAACGTTGAAAATCTTTTGCCTGCCACTGTGGCCTATATCGAAGCAGATGCCAGCGAGCACGTAGAGAACCGACTCACCACCGCGGGTAAGACTGATGGTTTACTGCGCGGCCTTCGCGTACAGCGGGCTGACGGCCGCGTTGCCATGCTCACCACCTACAGCGCACATGCCACTAATATTGATCGAGGCAGCCGTGTTCTCTCTGGCGACTACCCCTCAGCGCTGGCCGAGTTGCAAAACCATGAGGGCACCTTTGGTATGTTCATGGCCGGCATGGTGGGCAGCCACCGCTTTCGCGGAATCACGACTTCAAATTTTGATGCGGTGGCCGAAGCGGCCGCACTGTTGCACGCCAAGATAAAAGCCGCACCGCAGCAACCGTTGCCCGATTCGCTCATCATCAAATCATTGACAGTTCCTATTGCCTTTGGGCCCTCGCAACTCCGGCTGTCGCAAAACTGGAAGCTGCGCGATTGGGCGTTCGCAACCGCGCTCGCACCGCTCGAGGGATCGCTGCAACTGCTGCAATTCGGGCCCGTAATGTTCGTGGCCACACCGGTTGATTTCTCCGGTGAAGTTTTTGCAACACATCACCTTCAACAAGACTCCCTACGCCCGTTGGTCATCACCAGCTTTAATGGCGACTACAATGGCTACATCACGCACGATGCGCACTATGATGCGGTGAATAAAGAAGAGGTGAGAGCGATGAACTGGGTAGGCCCGTTTTTTGGAGATTACTTTGCAGAAATGTTAAAAGAATTACAGAAAAAGTAGCGGTTTAACTCAGTCCGCAGCTTTTGTAGTGGCCTAAGCCTTTGCTAATTTTGACGTACCAATATGCGTTTGTCAGCCGCCTTTGCAATAATCTGTTTCTCCTTCGCTGCCGTTGCACAGGCGCCCGCCAGTTTGTCGCCCCTGGCATCGATCAATTCGGCACTCGATGAGCAGGCCCCGGTGCTGAGTCCTGACGGAAACACGCTCTACTTTACCATCTCTAATCATCCCCAAAACATCGGGGGCAAGCGCGATTTGGGCGACATTTGGTATGCCACCAAAACTGAAACAGGCTGGTCGGCACCGGTGCATGGAGGCAACCTGCTTAACAATTCTCTGCACAACACGGTAGCGGGGTTCTCGGCTGATGGCATGCGCCTGTACCTGATGGGCCACTATGCTGAAGGCGGCCAACCCATTACCACGCAAGGCATAGCCGTGAGCAACAAAACTGCTGGCGGCTGGTCGAAGCCGTTGAACATCAGCATTCCACACTTCAGAAACACCACACCCTACCAAAGTGGGGCAATCTCATTTGATGAATCGGTGCTGGTGTTTTCGGCCGAGTCGTACGCCACGTTGGGCGCAGAAGATATTTATGTGTCAATCAAGCAACCTGATGGCAGGTGGGCGGAACCGAAAAATATGGGCAAGACGGTCAATACCACCGCGCAGGATGTAAGCCCATGGCTTGACGATACCAATATGCGACTATACTTTGCCTCGAACGGGCACGGAGGCAAAGGGAGTTTTGATATTTTTTATTGCGACCGGCAAGACGACACGTGGCAAAATTGGTCAGCGCCAAAACCGGTGGAGGCTGAAGTGAACAGCGAAGGGCGTGAGCTGTTCTTCAGGAAATTTGGCACCCATGGCTTTTTCACCAGCACACACAACAGCGATGGCTATGGCGATGTGCGCGCGGCCAACATGCCCGAGGCATCCAGCGTAACGAAATTACCGGCAGACTCGGTGGTAACGATCGAGGAAGTTGTTCCGCCAGCGGCATCAGACAAACTAGTGCGCGTGCGCGGTGCGGTGAAAGACCGCGCCTCTGAAAAGCCGCTTGCGGCCAGCCTGCTGTTTCACGGCCAGGAGCGGTTTGAGGCTGTCGCTGCCAGCGATGGACTTTACCAATCGGCTTTGCCTACCGTAGCCGAGTATACCGTCACTGTAAGTGCACCGGGCTATGTTAGCACGATTGAAAAACTGGATTTGCGTACCGTAGCGCTGGCCGAGGTAGAACTTAATTTTTTATTACAGCCCATTGCCGTTGGCACCACCGTAAATCTGAAGAATGTGCTCTTTGAACAAAGCAAGGCCGTGCTACTAGCGGAGTCGTTCGATGAACTGGATATGGTGGTTGATTTCATGAAAGCCAACCCCACCGTGGAAATTGAGTTAGCAGGCCATACCGACAACCGTGGTTATTCGCATCTCAATCAAAAGCTCTCGAAAGAAAGGGTAGAGGAAGTGAAGCGTTACCTGGTAGACAGAGGAGTTAGCGCCACGCGCATTGCTGGTCGTGGGTATGGCAGCACGCGGCCTATTGCCGATAATGATGGCGAGGAATCGCGTAAGCTAAACCGCAGGGTGGAGTTTGTGATTGTGAAGCGTTAGGACTTCGGTTGGTGGCTTTTTTGTTTCTACCTTATACCGTGCGCAGTTTGTGTCGTTAATATCCCGCTGCAGTGTCATCGCCCCGCGTGTAATCTGCAGCGCCTTCCAGCTTTTTGTCGGGTAAAATCAAGATCGCGTTTACGCGGCCAAAGCCGGTGCCGCTGATGTAGGTAAACTTATGCCCCATCGCTGCCAATGCAGTGCTGTCGGCTATTGAAAGGGCCCCCGGCTCGGGCAGGATGGCGTCCGGCATCCACTGGCTGTGCACACGTTTGGTGTTCACGGCTTCTTGCATGGTCATGCCGTGCTCCACCACGTTCAGAATAGTTTGAAAAACAGCCGTGATAATTTTTGAACCGCCCGGACTGCCTACCACCATATACAGTTGATCATCTTTTTCAAGCATAGTAGGAGTCATCGAACTGAGCATGGTTTTGCCCGGCTCTATGGCGTTGGCCGTGCCACCAAAGACTCCATAAATATTCGGTACACCTGGTTTAATACTAAAGTCGTCCATTTCATTGTTCAGAAAAAAACCCGAGCCGGCCACCACCACCCGCGATCCAAACCAGCCATTCAGGGTTGTGGTTACGGCCACGGCATTGCCCCACTTGTCGATGATAGAGATGTGGGTAGTCTCTTCTGATTCGTAGCCAGGTATGTTGCCAGCCGTCACCTCCGTGCTGGGTGTGGCCCTGTCAGGGTTAAAGGTGCTCATGCGGTCGTGATTGTACTCTTCGCTCAGCAGCTCGTGCACCGGCAAGTTTACAAAGTCCGGGTCGCCCAGGTAGAAAGATCGGTCGGCATACACCCTGCGTTCGGCTTCGGTAAGCAGGTGGGTGGTATGTACGGAGTTAACGCCCCAACGTTTGATCGGGTGGTCTTCCACACACTTGAGCAGTTGCAACAACGCAATGCCTCCGCTGGAGGGGGGCGGCATCGAGATAACAGAAAAATCTTTGTAGGTGCCGCGAATGGGGTTGAGCCACCGCGATCGATAGTTCTTGAGATCTTCGAGCGTGATGATTCCTTTACCCCGACTCATTTCGGCCACCAGGTCGGCCGCGGTCTTTCCTTCGTAGAAGCCGGCCCGGCCGTTGTCGCGGATGCGCTCTAGTGTGGCAGCCAGTTCATCCCATCGCAACGTGTCGCCCGCCTTCCAATCACGAAGGAGGTGCGTAGGCGCAATGGTGTTGTACGTCTTCAGATCTTCTTGAATGTAGTTGAGGTTACTTGCAGCCCGTTCGGTGAGGGCCACGCCCTGGCGCGCCAGGTTAATGGCTGGCTGAACCAATTCAGGCCAGGGCAGCGAGCCGTATTTTTCGTGCGCGTCTATCATGCCTTGTACAGACCCCGGCACACCAGATGCAAGATGGCCCGAGGTGCTCAGCTTAGGTACTACATTACCCTGTTCATCCATATACATATTTTTGGTGGCAGCCGCAGGTGCGCGCTCACGAAAGTCTAAAGCATCTGTTTTTCCGTCCGCAGCACGATACAACATAAATCCGCCACCGCCAAGGTTGCCGGCCTCCGGAAAGGTTACCACCAATGCCAACTGTACAGCAATGGAGGCATCTACCGCGTTGCCGCCTCTTTTCAAGATGTCGATACCAATTTGCGAAGCCAGCGGGTGGGCGCACACCACCATCGCTGAGTCGGCCAGCATACCGGTTACCTCAACTTGATCGGTGCGTATTCCACAGGCAGCGAAGCAGGCGGCAAGTAAAAGAAGAGCAGCGCGTTTCATGGAATTAAGGTTTGGTTTTGTTGCTTAAATGTATTATTTGAATTCAAGTAAACCATGAGCCTGAGAAAAGAAAAAGCCGCGCGCCTGAAGTTGGCCGTATTAGATTACACTTTGCGACTCGTTGGCAAAAAGCCATTTGACGATTTGTATGTAGAAGAGATTTGCGATAAGGTAAAGATTTCAAAAGTTACCTTGTTCAAATACTTTCCGCGGAAGGAAGACATTCTGCTGTACTACTACCGCATTTGGTGCCTTCGAAGAGCCGTGGAGTTGAAGCTAAAGCCGCGCGAAGGCCTTCAGGCTATCCAATTTATTTTCGACAAGCTGAGCGATGAGTTTGAAGTGTGCCCCGGTGTGTGGCTAAGCTTGCTGGGTTACCTGGCCGACCCCAAGCGCACGTTGCGTCCGTTTCCGGTAAAGCTGGAGGAAAAGCAATTACTGTTTCCGGACGTGGGCGAGGTACACCTCATCGATATTCAATCGATCGACCAGATGTTTGAAAAATTTTCACTGGAGGCAATCTTCAAGAAGGAGATCACCTCCACCACCAGCACACGCGATATCATGCATCTGCTCAGCACCTTATTTCATGGTGTGGTGGTAACGGCTCACATCCATCAACTTAACCCCTTGAAACAGTTGTTGCGCAAAAATCTGGAGCTGGCGCTTCGAGGTTTGTAACAATATACTCACTGCAACTACCGTTGCCCATGCCTGGAGGCGCCTACGACCTGTTCAAGTCTCTTGAACACTTTGTACCCCAGCATGCCACAACCTACGCCAATGGCGGCACCCACCAGCACATCGCCCGGGTAATGCACGCCCAGGTAAATGCGGGTGTAGCTTACCAATGCGGCCCAGAGAAACAGCCAGCGCATGGGCGGGAAGCGCTGCGAGAGCAGCAGTACAAAAAATGTGGCAGTAGCAAAAGTGTTGGCTGCGTGGCCGGAACAGAAGCCGTAAAGCCCGCCTTTGTAATCGTGTACCAGGTGCACCATGCCCGCCAGCGAAGGTTCGTGCGAGGGGCGCAGGCGCTCAAAGAAGGGCTTGAAGAAGCCGGACGTTATTCTGTCGGCCATGGCGATGACCAGCGCCATGGCGAACAGCACCATCCAGCTGCGGGCTTTTTTTTCTTTGATGGTAACATAGAGCAGCAACAGATACAGCGGTAGCCAGGCAAACTGTTTGGTGAGGTAAAACATCAACTCATCTATCACAGGGTTATGCAAGCCGTTAAAGAAAAGTAAAAGCTGCCGATCCCACTCCAGTAGTTGCTCCATGCTTTCCAGGGTAATTTCACAAACTTAGCGGTTTAATTGTTTTCCGATATGCCTGTTCAAGCGCCTGCTGCCGTGCTGATGGTTCGGCCGGCTAATTTTGGTTTCAACACCGCTACTGCACCTTCAAATGCCTTTCAACAGCGCAGCGATGCACCTGTTGAGCAGGTTCATGCCCAGGCACTTGCCGAGTTTGATGCGATGCTGCAGCAACTGCGCAGCGAGCACATTGAGGTGCATGTGGTGAGCGACACCCCACACCCCATCACGCCCGATGCTATCTTTCCAAATAATTGGGTGTCTTTTCATCCTGACGGCCGCGTAATACTCTATCCCATGATGGCCCCTAACCGCAGGTGGGAGCGGAGGCCCGATATTCTGGAGCAACTACGCGCCCACTTTCAAATCGTGGCAGTAGACGACCTGTCGGAGGCAGAAAGCCGGGGCAAATTTCTGGAAGGCACCGGAAGCCTGGTGTTCGACTACGTTAACCACAGGGTATATGCCTTGCGATCGCCCCGCACCCACGAAGACCTTGTACACTTAGTCGCTGCCAAACTGCACATGGCTCCGGTGATTTTTGATGCGTGGGATGAGCGAGGTCAGCCTATTTATCATACCAACGTACTGATGTGCGTGGGCACCTGTTTTGCCGTTATCTGTTTAGACGCCATACCGGGAGATCGCGACCAGGAGACGTTACTTAGCGCTTTTGCGGATACGGGCCATAAAGTCATTGCCATCAGCTTTCGGCAAATGGCTGCCTTTGCCGGAAATATGATGGAGGTAGTGAACGCCAGAGGTGAGCACCTGGTGCTGTTATCGCGCACCGCCTACGAAGCCCTGGTGCCCGGCCAGCGTCAGGCGTTGCAGACTTTCGCCAGGCTGGTGCCGATCAGTATTCCGACCATCGAGCAAATAGGTGGCGGCAGTGTGCGATGCATGGTGGCAGGTATTTTCCTGCCAACACTTTGAACCGTGAACAAAATCGCTTGATACCCTCTCATAATTTTTGTAAATCTGCCAGACCGTGTTCGCCTCGAGCGAGACATCTAAAAGCTGTCGAGTTGTCGACTTTAATTTTATGAACAAATACGACCTTGTCATTATCGGTGCCGGCCCTTCGGGCTACGCGGCCGCCATGCGCGCCCTCGATTTTAAAAAGAAGGTACTGTTGATTGAACGCCACTGCGTGGGCGGGGCAGGCGTTACCAACGGTGCCTTGTCATCAAAAACCTGGTGGGAGCTGTCGCGCGAGAGTAATGCCTTTCGCAGAAATCTGAAGCGCTACAATATCAAAGCCCCCTCGATATCCTACAAAGAAATTCAGGAAGAAGTAAGGCGTGCCGTGCACGAGCGCAAATCGATGCTGGAAGAGCATATGGAGCAGCTCAAAAATTCCAACTACTCCAACTTGCTGGAATTCAAAATGGGAACGGCCCGCCTGAAAACACAACACGAAGTGGTGATTGAAAACGGGGCGCAATCGGAAACTGTTTGGGCCGACTTTGTTATTCTGGCTACGGGCAGCCGGCCACGCCACCTGCCCGAGTTACCGATAGACGAGCACGTGGTGATGACCAGCGATGGTATTGAGAACATGACTGATTTTCCTGACAGCATGGTGATTGTAGGCGCAGGCGTGATTGGCTGCGAGTACGCCACTATCTTTTCGGGCTTCGGCAAAACCAAAGTGCACCTCATCGACAAGGGCAACCGCATTCTGCCCTTTGAAGATGACGATGTGGTGCGCATCATCGAGCGCAACATGGAAAATAACGGGGTGCTGATCCACCGCAACTCCAAACTTATCCGCATGGAGGTAAAAAACGGGGCAGTGGAGTATGAATTGGAGTATACCGATGGTGGCAAAGAGATTTTTAACGTGGAAAAGGCGCTGGTGTCGGTAGGGCGCATCCCTAACCTTGAAGATCTGTGGGACGATAAAGTGGAAATCAATATTTCGAAACGCGGCATTGAGGATAACGACACACAGACCAACGTGAGTAATATTTTTGCCGTAGGCGATCTCACAGCCGACATATCGCTGGTAAATGTGGGCGAGCTGGAAGGACGCTATGCTGTTGAGCGTATTTTCGGCCAGCCTCAACGCAAGCTGGTGTACGAAAACATCAGCAACATCATGTTTCTGAGCCCCGAAGTAGCGGGAGTGGGTCTCAATGAGATTCACGCCCGCGAGCAGGGCATCGACTACAAAGTGGTGACGTTGGATTACAGCTGCATACCACGTGCCATCGCCAAGCGCAACACGCAGGGCTTCATCAAGTTGTTGGTTACCAACGACAGCACCATGAAAATACTGGGTATGAAAGTGGTGGGTAACCACGCGTCCAGCGCCATACAGGCGGTGGCGGTGCTCATTTCGATGGACAAGGGTATTGAGGAGCTGGCCGAGTGCGTGCACCCGCATCCCTCCATTACCGAAGGCATACAAGAGTGTGTGCGCATGCTCATGGGCAAATCGCTCTTCAAGCCCTCTGCGCTGCGCGGCAAGCTGAGCTGCCGCTGCAACGTGAAGGGCGAGTATAAGGATATCGAGTTTTGAATCCATTACTGAGCTAAGCATTTACGTACTCTACTTAGTTAGCCCCTTTAAAATAGATTTTTGATATTGATCAGGGCAAGTATGAGGTGAGTTGCATCGATGGAATCCGCAAGGAAAGTGAAACTTGGAATAGAAAATCTTGCAGATTTTTGATGGGTAAGTTGTTCTTTTTTGGTAAAGCCGTTCCTCGTTGCGCGGCTGGGGCAATCATTGGCTTGAGGACAGAGGCAGTCCGCACACCCACCCTACGCAGTGCTCACGAGCCAGCGCACATCAGCGTGCGAACGTTCAAATCAGGAATATGGGATTTGGAATTTGGTGCAATGATCTAGAAAGTGAGTTTCTAAGGACCGACTACTTACCTGAGTAAATTTAGCTCATAGCTTTTTTATGAATATTTCTGACTCACGAGTTGACGTGAGTCGTTTATTTTTTTTTGATTTGCACGTATAACTGGGCGATAATCAATTGCTTCTAACTGGTCATGAGAATTTTTTTGATTGCCGTTTCAATCCTGTGCTGTTCATCTGCGTGTGCGCAAATAAAAAGTAGCGTTTCGCGTTCAAACACCGGCATCTCGGCTTTCGCAGCCCTGGGCCAATCTGTTTTTGATGTTAACGTGGAAACGGAGAATTACGCAACAAAGGAATTGCGATTTGGCGCCAGCCTCGATAAACCCATCGGTACAAAATTCGGAATAAGTTCCGGGCTCGATGTGAGCCTTAAGTTCAGGCGCGAATCGTACCTGGTGGATGGTACGAACTACTATGGCCGGGGCGTGCGGATATCCAGCTTAGACAGAACAGTGAGCGAGACTGTGCACTGGTCGTTCAATGTGCCACTAACACTTCGGCTACAGGTCAACCCGGTGCTGTCGTTTAATGGCGGCTTGATGGGGCGCATGTGGGCGCCCACCGATGTTCCGGGCGATATTCTGAGATCACAGTTTGAACTGGGAGGTATCTTAAGTGTTTCCGCGATGGTATGGACAGATGTTTCCATCGGCCTGGACTTCTACCGGAGTGTGATACCGGTATTTTCTTACGATCTGCGCAATCGCTTTGTGCAAGCGCGCGTGGCGTATCGGCTTAAAAGAAAATAAGCACATCATCTACATCTCCGTTTTTCGCCTGCCTTTCTTAAACACCTGCCGCCCTTTGTTGATGCCCTTGCGCAGTTCGCGTTGCTGTTCCAGGGGCAGTGCCATAATCTGCTGGCACTGCGCTGAGCAGCAACCGCTAAACCGGGCCGCACAGGCAGGGCATTGAATAAACAGCAGGTGGCAGCCGTCATTCTTGCAGTTGGTGTGGTCATCGCACGGGCTGCCGCATTGGTGGCATTTGGCAATCACATCGGGGGTAATACGCTCGCCCAGCCGCTCATCAAACACAAAATTCTTACCGACAAACCGGTTCTCGAGGCCCTGGGCCTTCACATCTTGTGCATATTTGATGATGCCCCCCTCCAATTGAAACACATTTTTGAAACCCTTGTGGCGCATCCAGGCGCTGGCCTTCTCGCAGCGTATGCCACCGGTGCAGTACATCAGCAGGTTTTTGTGTTCGTGTCCGCGCATCAGGTCTTCAGCTACCTGCAACTCTTCCCGAAAGGTGTCCACATCAGGTAATATCGCACCTTTAAAATGACCCACCTCACTTTCGTAGTGGTTGCGCATGTCGATCAGGACGGTGTCGGGGTCGGCCGCCAGTCGGTTAAACTCTTGGGCCGATAGATGTTTGCCGGTGTTGCGCACGTCAAACGTGCTGTCGTCCAGCCCATCAGCTACAATTTTTTTGCGCACCAGTATTTTTAGTTTAAAGAATGAGCGGCCATCGTCTTGCACCGCTACGTTCAACCGCACCCCATCCAGCCAGGCGATGCTGTATAGTTGTCGCGTAAACGCTTCGAGCTGTGCCTGCGGCACACTGATTTGCGCGTTGATGCCTTCGTGCGCCACGTAGATGCGGCCGAGAACCCCAAGCGAATCCAGCGTTTGGTACAACTCGTCTCGAAAAGCGGTTGGCTCGGCAATGCGATGGTATTTATAAAACGAAATGGTTACCCGTGGCTCGGGCGAGGTGCGCATCTTCTCCTTGAGCAGGCGTCCCTCCGTTCGGTTGTGCAGCGGCATAAAGGGTTGATCAATTGCAGGTTAATCGAACGCTTTAAAAATCTGGAGGCAAAGATAGCGAAAGGCCGCGGGTGTCCGGCAAACTTATTGTTCTACCCGCGTGCGGCCGCGGATGAGCCGGTTGTACTCTTCGCAGGTAAGGTAGCCTTGCTGGTGGCAATGAGGGCAGGTTTTATAACTGTCGCCCAGATAAGTCTTGCGAACAATAACGGTAGAGCCATTACATACAGGGCAGGTTACTTTGCCCGTGGACCCGCAGTCGATGTCGTAATCGTGCGAAAGCACCTCGCGCGCCTGCTGCACGTCTGCTTTGCGCTCGCCAAGTCGTTTTTCTTCGGCTTGCTTTAGCCACCGCGTAGCGTCATCAAAATAGCGGCCATTGGTTCCCTTCAGCTGAATGTACTTCGACAGCCAGTCGATGCTCTGCTTGTATTGGGCCAAGTGAAAAGAATTTCGGCCAAAGAAGTACGCCAGGTCGGAAGGCACCGCTTTGATGTTATTCAGCACATAGCGATATTTTTTGTCTGCGGCAGCATACGCACCGCTCTCCGTTAGCAACATGGCCGAGTCGAACTGCAGCCGCACCTGGCGCTGAAAGGCAGCTTCGCGCTCCATGGCCAACTGTTGTATTTTTTCCTGCTGCGTTTGTGCGAGCGCGGGCAGCGACAGGAGCAACAGCGCGAAAAATCGGCCTGCCAGCAGCAGAGAAACTGACATTACCTTCCCCAACCACGGCATGTGCCACATCATGGTTACTTCGATATAAATTGTTTCTTACTGAGCCCCAGCCACTCCAGAGTAGCGTTGTGGAAGATGTCTTCCACGGTTTTTTTTGGCAAGTTCATCTTTTCAATAAAGGTGCCAATTTCAAGGTCGCCCAGCGGAAAAGGATAGTCTGAACCAAGTGTGATGCGTTTAGCCCCCACCATTTTGATAACGTACTCCAGCATGAGTGGGTCGTGGGTGATGCTGTCTACCCAGAACTTGCCAAGGTATCGGGTAGGAGGCACGGGATTATCGATCGCTACCAGGTCGGGTCGGCAGTCGTAGCCATGCTGTATGCGGCCGATAGTGGCCAGGAACGAGCCTCCGGCATGAGCAAAATTTACCCGCAGTTTGGGCAGGCGCTCAAACACGCCGCCAAAAACCATCGAGCACACTGCGCGGGCTGTTTCGGCCGGCATGCCTACCAGCCAGGGCAGCCAGTAACGTTGCATTTTCTTTTCGCCCATCATGTTCCAGGGGTGCACCAGCACCGCCATATCCAGTTGTTCGCACGCTTCAAAAATGGGAAAGAAGCGCTCTTCGTTCAGGTTGTCATCATTAATGTTCGACCCTATCTGAATGCCTACCAACCCTATTTTTTTACAGCGCTCTAATTCTTCTATGGCCAGCTCGGTGTCGTGCATCGGCAAGGTAGCCAGGCCGATATAGTTTTTAGGGTAGTCTTCCACCAAGCCTGCCAGGTGGTCGTTCAGATACTTGGACAACGAGAGGCAGTCGATCGGTTTTGCCCAATATGAAAACATAACCGGAATGGTGCATACTACCTGTACTTGCGTATGGTAGCGGGCATATTCTTCGATGCGCAAATCGGGGTTCCAGCAGTTTTCCTTTATCTCACGAAAAAACTGGTTGCCGCGCATCATCTTGGCGAAACCTTTTTTATGATGCTGCAGGTAGATAAAATCGCCATAACCAAACTTCTCAGCCCAGTTGGGCATCTTTTTGGGAATGATGTGCGTGTGGCTGTCGATTTTAAGCATCGATATGACAAACAAGTTCGAAATATCCGAAGTTTTTGCGTGGTCGTCAAAGTATGGAATTCTCAGTAACTTAGCGATATAACTCCAATTGGTATGCTGTGGTGCATATGGTGGTGTGCGATCGTACTTCAAACCGATATTCCTTACAAGGATGCTGGGGAGTTTACGGCAGAACTAAAATATGAGTTTAAGCAGCGCAGCGGGGGCGATCCCTACACAGTTAACTTTACCGATACGCAAAAAGACCTGGAGCGCAAAAGCAGCAATGCAATGTTGCCCTACCTGGTGGTTCACCTAACCCTTACCCGCTTGCAGCCCAACGAAGTGCGTGTGCGGGCAGAAGACAACCTGAGCAAAACCCTGTTTCAAAAGAAAGCGGAAATCGGGCAGGTCATCAAAATCGATATGGGCTTTACCGATGATGTGAAAGACCGCGTTACCGCACACGATTTTGTGGTACTGCTGTTAAGTGCCGACCGCAAGCCCACCTCGCGTATCAGGCTATGGGTGGAAGAAGACGGCACCTTTTTTATTAATGATGAAAAGCGCGGGAAATTTTAGAAGTCGTTAACAACTGCGAATGCGATTTTACCGCCCATCTGGTTTTGTGGCGGGTAATCAAATCGATACTAACCCGGGTTGGCATTGCCCGTTAATCGTTTTACTTTCACGCTTTCAAAAAAATCTCCCTATGCGCATTATTGTTCTTTTGGTGCTGCTGTCGCCTGCGCTGTGGGCGCAAACCACGTCACAGGCATCTGCCTCGCAGATCAGGCACAAGCTCAAGAAACTCAACTTTTTAGGCTCTGTATTGTATGTCGCGGCCCATCCTGATGACGAGAATACCAGGGTTATCGCATTTCTGGCCAACGACAGGCTGGCCTCAACGGCTTATCTTTCCATGACCCGGGGCGATGGCGGCCAAAATCTTATTGGTCCGGAGATACGCGACCAACTCGGCCTCATTCGCACACAAGAGCTGTTGGCGGCCAGACGCATTGACGGGGGCGAACAATTCTTTACCCGCGCCAACGACTTCGGTTTTAGTAAAAAGGCAGAAGAGACATTTCAAACCTGGGGTAAAGGAGAAATTCTAGGCGATGTGGTGAGGGTGTTCAGGCAGTATCAGCCTGATGTTATCATCGCCCGCTTTCCGCCCGATGAGCGTGCGGGTCACGGCCACCATACGGCCTCCGCTGTGCTTGCGGCAGAGGCGTTCGACCTTTCGGGAAAAGCTAACGCCTATCCTGAGCTATCAGCAGGCCTGCAACCCTGGCAGCCGGTACGCATGCTTACCAACACGGGCCGGTGGTGGAATCAGTCGATCAACGAAAATGTGCCC